>OBLU010000795.1_pt1 | contig 29628 bp, 18 predicted proteins | sample 1518681 | NCBI WGS metagenome assembly OBLU01 (sample SAMEA3539304, study PRJEB22396) | soil metagenome | biome: tundra; feature: field; material: soil | place: USA | collected 2010-05 | depth 0.15 m
GAGCATCGGGAGGGCTGTAGTTGAAGCCATGCAGGACGGACTGTGTGACCCCGGAGAGGAAGCTTTGATCTCCGGTAACCTTGAGCTTTTCGAGGGAAATGTGGAACGGGTCTTTGGTATTCGTCATCTCCTCGCAGCTGATGAGCCTCTTTCCGGATAGATGAGCGGCGGACGAGACAAATTTGTTGGCCATCGTGTAGCTGCGCCCCTGGCGATCGTTGGTACTGCTGAAGGCCTCGACCTTCGCCGTCCAGATCCAAGTTTCACATTCAGGAATATCAATCATCATGCCGGCGGTGACGGCATCGAGATCCATTCCATAGGCCTGCATCCTGGATTTGACTCCATTCCTGGTGCACCAGCTCGCGAAGGTTCCGACGAACCTCTCATGGAAGAGCTCATGCTTGGTAGTTTCGAAGTCGTAACGAACGAGATCGGTCTTCGCCTTGAACGCGGGACTAAAGTCCGCTCCATATCGCCCGCTGACTGCATTGCCCATCTCGCCTACTTTGAAGAGGACGAACGGGAGCCACGGCAAGAGATCATATCCCCTTCTTTTGCGGAACTGCTCGATCATGTCGTCGCACCAGTTCGCTCCTTCTAGCTCGATGCTGTCGGTGAAGAATGCTCGAAAGTGGCTGCCTAACGAGCCAATTCTGGCCGATAGTTTTGTGGAGAGACGATCTAGATATCGTGCAACCGCCTGTCCGCTGTAATGGTTCAGCACCGGTCCCGTAGCACCGGCTGCTCCATTGATGACGGCCATAAAGCCAGTGAGTTTTGCAAGGAAGTAAAGGACGTGATCGCCGGGTGGGACATCTAACTCGATGAATTCTTGGCTTCGTTGATCATCCATGCGAACAGCTTCGTCGACTGTGCTGAGCTGAAAGGGAACCAATGCGAGCCCGCAGAGTTCCTTCTCGCTATCTTTATACGGCGAGATGAAGTGCGGTTTCACGCTCTCGAGCAACTCTGCGCGAGCGAGGCGAATATGCGCGGGGCCAGTGAGAGTTTTTGTGCCAAGCGCCATCATTTGTGTCTGATCTTCTCTGGAGAGGAACTCGCCGCCGTAGGGCCAGCCGGAGCCCACGATCATGTCGCAGGTCATGTCTCGTTCCTTGGTACCTTGCAGCGCGACCTCGAGCACATCAATCCATTCGTCGCTCATCCAGGTCAGAGCCGAAGTGTTTATCGGGTCGGCTTCCAAGGGAAAGCGGATTGGATTTATTTCGACGCCGCCGATTCCAGCGGCCTGCAACACGTCAAGCTCCCGGAGAATCTCGTCGCCGACAACGCGATCCCCGTTCCACCACCAGCGCACCATGGGACGGAAGCGATTTGTCGGGCGGCGAAAGATCTCGTAGAGGCTGCTCCCGAAGACGTCGGCAGGCTCGGTATGTATACCGGAATCTCCGCGTCCAGAATCGAGAAGACCAGCGCTGAGGGAACGGGAATCGGCCAGTACGGTAAATGGCGCCGCACCTGCCGTAAGCGAAGCCAACCGAATGAAGTCTCTTCGAATCATATGAACATCCGACTCTCCGCGGACGTCGGCGAGGACGTCTGCTCATTCGTTGCCCAAAACGGGTGGCAACTTCAAGAGGTTGTCCACGCCGTCCGATTGCGAGGTACGGGTTGAGAGGCACAAGCCGGTGAGCCCGGTCCGACTAATGCCTCTTCCCAAAAGTCGCGAAATCTAGGAAGGAGGGATATCCAGCATTCCTACTAGACCGCTGCTGCAGTCCCAACCATACGCCTGGCTAATATTCGTAGGAGTACTCCAATGGTTCCACATCAGGTAGCCAGGGTAGTAACGTATGCTCCACGCCTGACCGACATTCGCCCGTGCCCAGGCAAGTACAGTCGAGCTTATCGCGCCGTGGCTATTTGCCGTTCCAATCCAGCGCATCGTAATTCCGTTGAAGCCGCCGTCATTGTCGTGGACACCTTGCCCGTAATTTGGCAGGATGTTGTAGCCGCCGGAGGTCCCGTCATAATTCCCCAGACCGGTCATGAGAAAATCTGCGACTTTCGTGATTGTGGGAGTGTCGGCTGATTCGGAGGCAGCGCCGATCGCCAAACCGTAGTTGTAAGAATATTCGCTGTACCCTCCGGGCGCATCATAGACCTGACCCGTGGATGAATTATAAAGGTTGCCATCTGCTATCGCCCACGTGTAAACGCCGTGGACGTCAGTGTTGTAGGTCCCGTTGCCGGAAGCGCCACTGAGGAGATGCCCGGCAATTACATATGTAAAATTTACCGCCGCATCCTCATAACATCCAGGACTAGTCTGACAAAGGGCGCCGCTTCCTCCATCGTTCGTGAAGGCCCTCCCCGTTACCGTCGCAAACCCGTCTTCCGCATCAGTTAAAAATGATGTGGTATTGGTAACGTCGTACGCCCTCGTGAAGGCGATGACTGCCCAGTTAAGGTCATCATTAAATGCGTCCCCTGCGCCCCAGGTGGAACCAGTGCCGTTTCGAAGAACAAAGCCATTACATAATGAAATTACCTCGGCCTTGTAGGTTGCCAGGTTGCCGGAATCGTTCGTCTCCGCCCAAACATAGGCGTCGACTGCCATTTCGATTTCTTCGGCTTGCTACCAGAATCCGCTCAGGGTCGAGCCAAGGATGGTCTCGCTGAAATGGTTGTAACCTGTGCCTCGCCAAAATTATGATCTGCCGCGCAATCAGTCAGATAGGAGTGTAGCCGGTTTCGCCTGTCTTTCCGTGTCAAACTGGCTCCATGCTGCGCCTGCTGAGGCTTCTGTTCGTATTGTTTGTCCTGTGCCTCGCCAAAACTCCATCCGACCGAGAAATCACAAGTCTTAACGGTTAGGAGCCGCCCGATCCACCAACCCGCGGCCAGGATGGAAAGCTATGAAACTAAAGGCCGACGGCATTTTGGCGAGGCACACGTACGTCTCTCTTCTTTCGTAACTCCACTTCCAACAACATGGAGCGCATACGGCTCGACGGAACAACTCTTCACCCAAATCCGGATGACCATTGCCGAACAGGCACTTCTCTCTGAACAGGCTAGCTCGCTTCTTGCCTATTGGTCGCTATCCAGCTGGTTCCCGGACGCCATGCCGCTTGCTCCTTGCCTGGCGATTAGTGGATCTGCCGAGGATGGGGACCGTGTCCTCCGTACCCTAAGCAACCTCTCTCGCAACCCATTGCGAATGCCGGGGATCAACATCCCCGATCTACGAACAATACACTGGGATCCCCCTCCCACTCTGCTCTTCTACGAGCCCAATCTCACGAAGCAGAAGGCGACGTTCCTCGGCTGCTCCGCCCGCCGGGGTTACCTGCTGGGACGCTGGAATCAATACAAGGACTACTACGGCTCCAAGGCAGTCTACCTGGGGGAGGATGTGCCCGTCGGCGGAAAGCTCCAGTGGAGCCTCCAAGTAAATGTTGCCGCCATGACTGCGATCGGAGCCCGGACGGCGCTGCCATTGACGGACTCCGCCGTGCAGACGCTGCAGAATCAGCTCCTTGGGTATCGCTTCAAAAACCTGATCAAGGTGGAGAATTCGATTTTCGATGCCCGGAGTCTGCCCGCGGACATCCGGCCCATCGCGAACGCCTTAGACGCCTGCCTCGTTGGCTCACCGAAGCTTCAAGGCGAGCTAATTTCCTTGCTCGCTCCGCAGGTCGAGCAGCGGCTCATGGATCGGTCGAGCAGTCTCGAAGGGATGACCATCGAAGCCATTCTGTCACTTGCCCATCAGGGGAAGTCGAAGCTCCTCGCCGGCGAGATCGCCACGGAGGTCAACTGCATCTCAAAGGCCCGTGGCGAGCTACTGCAGTTCCAGCCGGAGAACATCGGGCATGCGCTGAGAAAGCTAGGTCTTTTCACAAGACGGCTGGGAAAGGATGGCCGGGGGCTCGTGGTCGATCAGCCAACCCTGATCCGTGTACACGAACTTGCCCAGGTGCATGGTGCAGGTTCGGACCTGGATGAAAAAAACCTGCACTGCCCTCTATGCTTAGAAAATAAACGGATTATGTAGGTTATGCAGGTTATGCACGATTTTTTTTGATTCCTAAGGCCTGGCTCGTTGAAAGTGGGCCGAAGTCGATACAAACCACTTAGAATGAGTGACTTTCGTTTTATGGTGTGTCGACTTCAGAGCAAGTGCTCAAAACTTCAGACTTATGCGTAAACCCACATCAAAATTGCAGATGTAGTCGTTCCTGCCGAATTCACGCCAAAAAAATTGACAAAATAATCTTCCGGTTCGCTTTTTATTCGCTACAATCGGCGCATGGCAATTACGCGGCGGCAAAAAGAAGTCATCGACTTCCTCTCCAGCTTTACGCAGAAGAACGGCTACTCCCCTTCTTACGAGGAGATCGCGCACGGGCTGGGGCTCACCTCGCTAGCGACCGTGCACAAGCACGTCACCAACCTGCAGAATAAAGGGCTGTTGCAGCGGGCGCACAACCGCAGCCGGTCGATCGATGTGCTGCCTCCGCGCTCCAGCAAGAAGGGGTTCGACCGCCTGCCGCTGCTGGGCCGCATCGCCGCCGGCAAACCGCTCGAGGCCATTGAGACGGCGGAGAGTATTTCGCTGGCCGACATTATCGGCAACCGCGAGGTCTTCGCGCTAGAGGTGCTCGGAGACTCCATGCGCGATGAGCATATTGTCAGTGGGGATTATGTGTTGGTGGAGCGGACGCGGACCGCGCGCGAAGGCGAGATTATCGTTGCGCTGGTGGATGGGTCCGATGCGACGCTGAAGCGCTTCTACCGCGAGGGTGGCATGATCCGACTGCAGCCGTCGAACAAGGAGATGGCTCCAATCTTCGCCCCGGCCGCGAATGTGAGCATCCAGGGGAAGGTGTTGGGCGTGTTGCGTAAGTATGCCTGAAGAGGGTGCTGAGCAGGTCGAATTCGGCGCTCTGTACGAGGTGGCCGGGGCTAAAGCCCCGTGGTTTCGTGAGCCTTATTCATGGGGCTGAAGAGGATGCTGAAAAAGGTTGATGCGCCGCCCAAAGCGGACCTCAGCGGCTAAAGCCGTGTTGCAGATACGACGTTTACGGCACGGGTGAACCCGTGCCCTTAAGCAAAACGGGCTTTTTCAGCACCCTCTGAAGCCCCATGCTAATCCGAAAGACGACAGCAGGGCCTTTTTCAGAAGCCTCTGAATGGCCGGAACCGCTGCACTGATAAACGCAGGTTGCTTAGAGGACGTAGCTAAAGTCGCCGTTGTCGCCCTTTTTCAGCACGCGATTGTACGAGGTATTGACAATTCCGTAGCACTCGCACGCTTTCGCGGTCAGGCCGGGCCGGTCGAGGATGTGGATGCGGCCGCGCGAGTAGCCAATCATGCCATTGCGCTGAAGGTCGCCCGCAGCCACTGTTACCGTGGACCGCTGCACCCCAAGCATCTGCGACAGGAACTCCTGGGTCAGATGGAGATACTCTGACTCCATCCGGTCGGCCGAACTCAACAGCCACCGCGCTAGCCGGGCCTCTACCTCATGCATCCGGTTGCACAGGACCGACTGGGTGATCTGCACAAGTTGCAGATATGCGAAGGCATGCACCAGCCTCTGCAGCATTCCACCCTTGAGGAATTCGGCGCGCACGACCGACGACCGGATGCGAGATCCCTCGCCCGAGCCCTGCATAATGACCGAGTGCGACATTTGGGGCTGGTCCAGAAGCGCCGCCAGGCCGGAGAAACCCTCTCTCCCGATCAGGCCGACCTCAACCTGCTCGCCCTTCTCGGTGACGGCATCTGTCGAAATAAGTCCGGTGTTGAGGAAATAGAGGAATTCGATGGGCTGGTTCGGCTCTGAGAGCCGCTTTTCCAGCGATAACTCCACTGGAACGAGATGCTTGGCCAAGGCCGCGAATTCGTCGGCGGGCAACTGCGACAGGATAGTATTGCGCGGTCTGGTCGAATTCACTGGAGTCGAAATGTGGCCGGTTGGCACTGCGGCTCCTTTGCGCGAGGATTACTGCCTCTGGCCGCAAAGACCGTTACCCACCTATATGCGGGGCGTTTGGCTGCGATTACCTTTCATGATACGACGGGTGGGCGACATATGTCTGTGTAGTACCGCACATAAGGCGTTTGAAATCTGAATTTTCCGCGACGGGGTCGTTCCCGGTCCGGCCGTTGAAAAGAGGGCAATGGCTTACCAGCCGACTTCCGCTGAAATACTGCGACGGGCACCGCCGGTTTAGAATGACCTCTGGCCCATCGCGTCCGGACTCCCGTCACACAGCAGGCAGTCAGCACGCAGTTCAAAGGCAATCTCAGGCCGGAAAGTGTCCCTAATACCCATGCATCGCTGGTCCCAGCTCTTCATCCCTACTCTGCGCGAGGCTCCGACCGACGCGGAGGTCGCAAGCCACCGACTCCTGCTCCGCGCCGGCTATGTCCGCCAACTCGGGGCCGGGCTCTACTCGCACCTTTTCCTCGGCAATCGGGCGCTTAACAAGATTGTGGCCATCGTTCGTGAAGAGATGGACACGATTGGGCAGGAGTTTCACCTTCCCGCGCTGAACCCGCGCGAGTTGTGGGAGGCGAGCGGACGCTGGGCAGGCATGGGCGACAACATGTTCCGGCTGAAGGACCGCAAGGGCGCCGAACTGTGCCTGGCCATGACCCACGAAGAGGTGATGACTTCGATCGCGCGCTCCGAACTGCGCAGCTACAAGCAGCTTCCGCAGATCTGGTATCAGATTCAGACCAAGTTCCGCGACGAGCCGCGCCCCAAGTCCGGGCTGCTGCGGGTGCGGCAGTTCCTGATGAAGGACGCCTACTCCTTCGACATCGACGAGGCCGGGCTGGACGAGAGCTACAACAAACACGACCAGGTGTATCGGCGGATTTTTGCGCGGTGTGGGCTGGACTTTCTGGCCGTTGACGCGGATTCGGGGTCGATGGGCGGCTCCGCGTCGCAGGAGTTCATGGTTTACACCAACGCCGGAGAAGACCTGATTGCAAGTTCCTCGTCCGGATACGCCGCCAATGTCGAGAAGGCGACGTCGAAGCTTCCGGCGGTCGAGGGCCTCGCGGCGACGGGCGACGGCAGCCCCGAACTGGTGCATACGCCGGACCAACGCACGATTGACGAGGTCGGCGCGTTCCTCGGCGTCGAGCGTTTGCATCAGATGAAGACGATGGCCTATATCGTCGAGCATTCCGACTCGGATGAGAAGCAGATCAAAGTTGTCGGCAAGAGCCGCGCCGTGGTGGCTTTTCTCCGCGGCGATCACCAGATCAGCGAGACCAAACTGGCGGCCATTGCCGGGGGCGAGTTGCGCCCGATGCAGCCGGACGAGATTGTGGCCACCTTCAACGCACCGGCGGGCTACCTTGGGCCGATTGGCCTGACGGCAGCTCCGCACCCTAAGAAGCCTGGAACGCTGATCGTCCTGGACGCGGTGCTGGAAGGACGCGCCAACCTGATCGCAGGGGCCAACAAGGAGGAGTACCACATGCGCAACGTGACTCCCATGCGCGACTTCAAGCCCACGCTTGTCGCTGACGTCCGCAGCGTGAACGAGGGCGAGCCCGACCCGATCGGCGGCCAGCCCCTGCGGATTGGCAAGGCTGTGGAGATCGGGCACATCTTCAAGTTGGGCTACAAGTACTCGAAGTCCATGGGCGCGTCCGTGCTGAACCGCGACGGCAAGGAGACTACGCCGATCATGGGCAGCTATGGCATCGGCATCGAGCGGATTCTGACCGCGGCGATTGAATCCTCCGCGGCAAAGTTCGCCGAGCAGAACGCGGCCGACCCCAGGGCCTCCGAGTCCTTCGCCTTGCCGCCCTCGATCGCGCCGTTCCATGTGGTTGTGACGATCACGAACGTCCGCGAGGCGGAGTTGCTGGCAGCCGGGGAGAAGATCGCGCAGGAGCTAACCGGCGCAGGATTCGACGTGCTCCTGGATGACCGGGACGAGCGCGCCGGAGTCAAATTCAAAGACGCTGATTTGATTGGCGTTCCCTTCCGCATTGCCATCGGCAAGAAACTGGCCGAAGGCAAGGTGGAACTCCTCAACCGCCTCACGAACCAGACCGACGACATACCCGCCGGCGAGACCGTCCAACATCTGCAGGCTGCTCTGCAAGCCGTCTGATGCCCGTACCTGCACCGTGTTTCTTCTCTTATGGCCATTAAATTAAAACTCGGCAACAACGGCAACTCGCCCAATCGAAGCCGCGGAAATCGCTTGCTGCGCGGCGTGCTCTTCGTGGTCCTCGCGTTTCTCGTCCTCGGCTCCATTGTGTTCGGCTACATGTATTTCAAGTACGAGAGGATCGTAGACGAACGACTGGCGTCCGGCCCAATCTTCGCCAGTGTGTCGCAGATCTATGCCGCGCCGCGCGAAGTTCGTGTGGGACAGCACCTCACTGTTGCCTTCATCGCACAGGACTTGCGCAAGGCCGGATACAACGCCAATCCGCAGTTGGGCACGTTTACGGTGAATGGCAACAGCATTCAGATCAAACCGGGCCCGCAGAGCTACCACTCGACCGACGGCGCGACAATCACCACGGGCGCGAGTTCCAGCACGGACGACCTTACTTCGAGCTCGGGTACTGTGTCTACGGTGCAGTCGATTACTGCCGACAACGGAGCGCCTCTCGCCGCATACCAGCTTGAGCCTCAGCTGATCACCGCTCTCTCCGAGGATAAGAACCGCACGAAGCGCCGCCTCGTCACCTACAAGGAGATCCCGAACAACATGGTGCAGGCGGTGCTCGCCATCGAAGATCGCCGCTTCTTCGAGCACGGCGGAGTGAACTACGTCCGCACGGTCAAGTGCGCCGTGCAGGACATCCTTGCCCACCACATGAACTGCGGCGCCTCCACGCTGACCCAGCAGCTTGCGCGCGGATTCTTCCTGACACGTGACAAGACCATATCGCGCAAGATCGCAGAGCTGATGATCACGTTCCAGCTTGAATCGCGCTTCAGCAAGCAGCAGATCTTCGAGGACTACGCCAACCAGGTCAATATCGGGCGTCGCGGATCGTTTGAGATTAATGGATTTGGCGAGGCGGCCCAGGCATTTTTCGGCAAGGACCTCGGCCAGCTTGATCTTGCGCAATGCGCCACGATCGCCGGGCTAATCCAGATCCCAAGTTGGCGCAATCCGTACATCCACCCGGACCGTGCGGTCGCGCGGCGCAACGTCGTGCTCGACGCCATGGTGGAAACCGGGGCGATCACCGCAGCACAGGCCGATCGCGCGAAGGCAGAGCCCCTGCGCCTCGCGCCGCCGAACATTGATGCGTCCGAAGCCCCGTACTTCGTCGACCTGGTGCATGACCAGCTCGAGAAGCGCATCGGCGACCAGGAGCTAGGCCACGATTCGCTACGCATCTATACGTCGCTTGACCCTGAACTTCAGCGCGCCGCCTCTGATGCCATCGACGTCGGCATGAAGAACGTCGACGAGATGGTGCGCAAGCAGCATAAGAAGAACGACACCAACATTATGTATCCGCAGGTCGCATTGGTCGCCATCAACCCGCACACGGGCCAGGTGCTGGCGCTGGTGGGAGGGCGCAACTACGGTGTGTCCCAGCTAAATCACGCCATCGCCGAACGGCCCACGGGCTCGATTTTCAAGCCGTTCGTGTACGCCGCGGCATACAACACCAGCCTCAACGGCACGTCTCTTGGAGATGATGGCGTCTTCACTGCGCTCACCAAACTTGACGACGACCCGCGAACTTTCATGTTCGATGGCAAGCCGTATGATCCCGGCAACTTTGAAAAGGGCGAATACCCGGGCATGGTAACGGCTGCGACAGCCATCGCGCATTCGCTCAATATCGCTACCATTGGGCTCGCCGAGAAGATTGGGTATGAGAACGTCGCCGCGCTGGCGCGCTCGGCGGGCGTCACCAACGCCAGGGGCACGCCTTCGGTCGCCATTGGCACTTATAATGCCACCCCCGTCGACATGGCCGGCGCGTACACCGTTTTCGCGAACAACGGCGTTCATCTGAAGCCGTGGATGCTGGCGAGCGTGCGCAACGCCAATGGCGATATCGTCGCCGACTTCGCTCCGGAAGCGAAGCAGGTGTTGGATCCACGGACCGCATCTCTGACGCAGAGCCTGCTCCAATACGTCATGAGCTACGGTACTGCAGCCACGGTCCGCAGCCACGGATTCGTCTCCCCGGCCGCCGGCAAGACAGGTACCTCCCACGACGCATGGTTTGCCGGCTACTCGTCGAATCTGCTCTGCATCGTCTGGGTCGGCAATGACGATTACACCGACGTCAAGCTCCAGGGAGCGCTTGCTGCCGCGCCGATCTGGGCTGAGTTCATGAATCGCGCGATCAAGCTGCCGCAGTACTCCGACATGAAGCCTTTTAGTCCAGGGGAGGGCGTCCAGATCGTCCGCGTCGACAAGAACACCTGGCTGCCGGCCGACGACAGTTGCCCTGAGGACTACTCGCTTGCGTTCCTGGATGGCACTGTGCCCGGCAACACATGCAGTCACATGGGCACATCCCCGCAGACGCTGATTCAGGGCATGTTCTCGAATAACGGAACCCCCAATCCGAACGCAACGCCGACTGCTCAATCGCCGGACGCGACCGAACCGAACCCGCCCAAGAAAAAGAATTTCTTTCAGAAGATCTTCGGCGGCGGCGACAAGCCAGCCCAACCTACGACACCCGCACCGCCTCCGCAGTAGTTCTTCATTGGCGTTTCATGGATGCGCGTCGAATGGGAATCGCGATGAGGGAGTTGCCTCGTTACGCCGTTCTGCGGAATAGCCGTGCACCCAACCCCAGCGAAGTCACCAGCGCACAAAGATAGGCAAACAGGTCTCCGTGTGCGGCATAGAAAGTAATATCGTGCTCATAGTCGAAGCTGACGCGGAGACTCGTCATAATGTGTCGCGGCGCAGCCATGACAACACGGCCATAGGGATCGATCGAAGCGGTCACTCCAGTGTTGGTCGCGCGCAGCACCCAGCGATGATTTTCAATTGCGCGCATGCGCACCATGTTGAGGTGCTCCCATGCTGCGCTGGTATCGCCATACCATCCGTCGTCCGAGATATTCACCAGCACATCCGCGCCCATCTTCTCGTATTGGCGTATTTCATCTCCGAAGATGGATTCATAGCAGATGAACGTGCCATAGGTGTGTCCGCCTGTCCGAAAGACCGACCGTTGCGTACCTGGGTCGAACTCACCTACATCCGCAAGAAGATTGCCTGCAAAGAAAAAGAACTTCTTGTAAGGAACATATTCTCCGAATGGAACTAGGTGCATCTTGTCGTACCGTCCGGCGAAGCTTCCACCCGGCTCGATAAAGTCCGCGGAATTATGTAAGTCGTATCCCCGATTCACTTCCCGATTCGCATCAATACCGATATTCCCCACAATGACTGGAGCATCCACCGCGCGCGCGAGGTTGGACATCGCGGCGCGAAATTCCGGATCGCTCTCCTGGAACGGCGACGGGGCCTCAGGCCAGACGACAAGACTGGTAGGCTCTGGGGGTCCAGGAGCTATAGACCCGTCCGGTCGCATGTCGACCAGGCGATTCACTGTCCTGGGGTGAACCACACAAGAGGTGGACGCCATCTCCGGCATCCCATCGCAGTAGTAATCTGCCGAGTGCTCACTCAACTTGGTGAAAACGGTGAGCATCTCTGCCTTCGTAAGTTGTGGCCCAGTATTCGCAGCACCTACTTCAATGTTCTCCTGCACCAGAGTTGCCATCGCTGAAGTGCCTTGCTGTATAGGCTTCTGCACATGCCGCAGAGACACGATATACAACAGAATGATGCCGACACCGGTTGCGGTAACAACGGTTCGGCTGAAGCGCCGCTGCTTCAGCGTAATGCGCGTAAGCCACATTGCGTTCACAGCCGCAATCACAAATGAAATTCCATAGGCTCCGGTAAAAGGAGCTAGCCGCGTTAGCAGCATGTTGTCCACCTGGGTGGTGCCCAGCAGATCCCAAGGAAAACTGGTAATTCTTGCGCGTGCCAACTCCACGGCGACCCACGCGAAGGGGCTTAGCAGCAGCGCCCCGCGCACACCCAGCCGAATTTGGCGAAACGCTGCAATCAACGCTCCGAACAGAGCGTGATAGAGCCCGAGGTACAGGCAGAAGAGAACAAGAATTCCGGCCGAAGCGGGCCCGGCTATCCCGCCATATTGGTGCATCGTGGCATAGACCCAGTAGCAGTTACCGAGGTACCAGAAAAATCCGGAACAATACCCTAGCGCCGCTCCCTGAAGCATGCGGAGAGGCTGTCCAGTGGCATCTTTGTCAGTAAGTGCCTTGAGCAATGGAGCCAGTGCAATCCAGCACAGCGCGGTGCGCCAAACCGGCACAGGTCCCGCGATTGGAAATGGCAGCACCTGGAGTGCACCCGAAAACAACGCCATCGCCCATAGTCGTACTGGAATCCGTCGCATTGATACGAAGTCTAACATTGACCGCGGATTGCAACTAAACTGCGCGGACAGTGGGACCTGAGAGTCAGGGGTGCGCTGCTCTCGGATTCCGCGATCATCGTGAAACCGCTTCCACCTTAACTGCTGAGTGTGAAATTAAGTGCAGCTATCAATCTAGGGAGTATGTCAATGATTATTTGCAAGATCGTTTTTGCTTCTGTATTCTTTCGCTGACACTATTAGCGCCAAAGCAGCATCTATATAGGTGGTCTTAGTATCTTTAGACTTTGGCAGATTTACTGGTAGGGTGCGGTTATGAGAAGAAAATCTCGACCGCAACAAGGAGGCAACACGTGGAAGTAAGCCGGATTATTGCGGAAATTGACGCACAGATTTCGAAACTTCAACAAGCACGCGAACTACTCGCCGGCACCACCGCGAAGGTCAGCAAAGGGCGGGGACGTCCCAAGGGGAGCAAGAACGCCAAGGCCGCAGCGCCTGCGGCCGCGCCGCGCAAGCGCAAACTGAGCCCCGAGGGCCGCAAACGCATCGCAGACGCCATGAAGCGTCGCTGGGCAGAACGCAGAAAGCTGGCCGCAAAAACCGCTGCAGCCTCAAAGTAGCTATACGCCGTAATCGGCCACTTACTTCTTCATGCAAGGCGCAGCACTCACGCCACCCGCGGAGGCTGCGCCCACTGCTTTCTAAGTTGACATGGTCTTACAAATGGACCGCCGCAGATTTTGGCGATCATCCGCGACTGATTCGATTGCGGAATTCATTCTTATGATTATCAGACCACTTCTAGCGCGTGACCACGACCTCACGCACGTTGTCCTTGCCAAGCAGGAAATGATAGCCCTTGAACGACGCTAGCAGCTTCTCGATCTGGCGATTCGTATAGTTGTTGAGTAGCGGGTATTCTCCGGCTCGCTGCACGTCCACCTTATTTGTATCGGTCAAGTGGTATCGGCAGAACTCTGCTTTCGGCACGCCCAATGCAGACGTGCTTGCCGGCGAATGAAACATCGTGAGCATCTGTCCTCCCGGCGCCATCACCTCGTGGATCCGTTCCAGCACCGGTGCCAGCAACTCCTCGGGAAGAAAGTCCGCGGTGTCCCAGAACAACACGACATCGAAGCCGCGCCCGGAAAAATTCAGGTGGGCTGCGAGAAATCGCTCGACGTCAAATCGTCCAGGGCTTCCATCGGGCTGAGGAATAATCCAGTCCCGTTTGGCCGCGTCCTCCACCAGGTTCGCAAGGTAGATACTATGCCCCAGGGCAGTGACGAAGTTGATGTTCGTCGAAGACGTAGGACCGATGTCCAGAACACGCAGCGACTCTTCACTACGCATCCGTTCCAGAAGTTGACCCCATCCGCTGGAATGTCGTGAGACGCGTTCATTCGCCGACGTGCCGCCGGCCTTATCCTTGCTGCCAAAAAAGCTGGACATCGCTCGGGTCTCCTTCCATGTCAGGCCAGGGGCAAAGCGAGTGTGCCCGCTCCCGAGAGATCCGTGCCGGGCCGCGACCCCGAACCCACTCCCGCGGCAACGTCTGAAAGTTCCACCTTGCCCTTGATGGTGGCATTTTCTTCAATCGACAATCTTTCCGCGACGATGTCTCCCTTGACCTGGGCCGACTCGCGCAGTTCGATCCGCCCCGTAGCCCGGATGTTGCCCTCCACGCGCCCATAGATTACGACGTCGTGCGCGGCCAAATCCGCCACTACACGCGCGTTCGGCCCTAACGTCAGCCGGCTATCCGGCAGAGAGATCGTTCCTTCCACGGTGCCGTCCATGTACAGGTCCTCCTTGGCCGACACCTCTCCTCGAATCGTGACGGACTTTCCAATAATGGTAGAACCCTCGGCTGGCTTCATTTGGTTATCGCTCTCCCTGTCTGCAATGATGGTGCTTGCCCGAACTATACCAGCCCTGCGCTCCGAGGCAAACGTCGGCGCATGAGTGAGACAGCAGCCGAGGCCTCAGACGAGGCAAACTTCGCACCCGCATCCGCGTCAAATCCAACGGCGGCAAGATGCATCCAACCCGAGAGATGAGAACCAAAGGATCGGGCAATCAGCCCGGAACTCAGGCCATTGAAACCAGTTCCACGCGCATCGGGCCGCGCCGAGGGGCGCTAAGCGGACGTGTCCGGAGTTGGGTGTGCGGCATTGCTGTTGCGACGGCTCTCCCGGCCTCCGTGGCGCAGATCTCGCACGATACTCCTGCCGCTTCCCTGCTCTCGGAGCCGGCTCGCACGTGGGCGGTCGAATCATCCCGCTGGCAACCCGGCGCTGGTCGTTCTCGACTTCAAACCAAATCCCGCATGGTCACCGCCGAACATGGAGTCCGAGCCGCTCACTGGCCTTGAAGGCCGCGTCTGGATCGACCCGGGTAACCGTCGCCTGGTCCATCTCGGAGCGCACGTCTCGCACGCCGTGAATATTGGCTGGGGTATGATTGCTCACCTTTACCCCGGCGGCACCGTCACCCTGGAACAGACCAAAGCCGGCGACCAGCGCTGGATCGTGGAACACGTTGACGAGCAGCTCACGGTGCGCGCGCTGATGGTCAAGAACGTCAAGCAACGCCTGGTCTTCGACACGGCCAACTTCCAGCACGTCGCCCCGATGGGCTACCAGGAAACCATCAAGATTCTGCTCGATACGCCACCGCCCGGCCCATTGACCACGCATAAACACTTGACGATCGTTCTCGGTGCCAATTCGGTTCCGCGCGCTCTTCAGTCGCGCTTAATCCAAGGCTCGGTATCATCATTCTATGTTGGTGAGTTTCAGGACTTTCATTGTCGCTCTGGTCTTGAGCGTGGCCGGCTCGGCCTTTGCGCAGAGCGCTCTTTCGATTCGGGGATATGTGGTTGAAGCTACGGGCGCTACGGTTCCCGGCGTGACGATTGAGATCGAGACATCGGCAGGTGCAGCAATTGCGCACGCCCAATCCGACCGTGCCGGCAGCTTCAGCTTCATGGGATTATCCGGCGGCGATTATCTCCTCAGGGTTCCGGCATTCGCTGGCTTTGCTCCGCGAACGATGCCATTACACCTGAGCGCCAGCATCTCCGGCCTGAAGGTCAGCCTGGCGCTTGCTTCAGTCACTCAGGAAATTACTGTCGACACCGACCGGACGATTTCCACCGAATCTTCCGAAAACCGTGACACCATCGCGGTCGCCGGCGACGACCTGCGCAAACTCCCTGTCTTCGATCAGGACTACATTGGGGCGCTCAGCACATTTCTCGATGCCTCCTCCGGATCTTCGGGCGGAGTTACGCTGATCGTCGATGGCGTCGAGATGAAGAGCGTGGGTGTTTCGGCGTCGTCCATCCAGGAGGTGCGCATCAACAATGATCCGTACTCCGCCGAGTTCACCCGGCCCGGACGAGGTCGCATCGAGATCACCACCAAGCCCGGCACGCAGGAGTATCACGGAGAGGCAAACTTCCTGTTTCGCGACGCAATCTTCAATGCGAAGAATTACTTTGCGGTGACGCGGCCGCCGGAGACGCGGCGTCTGTTCGAAGGTCATTTCACTGGCCCCTTTGGTCACGGCGGACATACGAACTTCATCGCGTCCGGCACGTATGGACAGCGGAATACCGCGGTGGCAGTGGACGCGATCGGTCTCAGCGGCGCCATCAACGAAAATGTCCTCGCTCCGCAGTTGAACTCGCAGGCGGCGCTTCGCGTGACCCATGACTTTTCGCCGGCGCATCGGCTACAAGTTGGCTACAACTTTGAGTACTACACCAGTGTGAACTCAGGTGTCGGCAGCCTAGTGCTTCCCGAGGCCGGCTATGACAGCGAGTCGCGCGAGGACGATGCCATTTTCAACGACCGCATCATCGTTACGCCCAACCTCATCAACCAACTGCTGGTGACCTTCGAGAAGGACGAGGACGTGACTCAAAGCGTCACGAATGCCCCGGCCATCCAGGTGAACGGATACTTTACGGGCGGCGGAGCACAAGCCGACCTGTCGCGCACGGAGAACACCATCCACGTCAACGAGGTCGTCAGTTGGAGCCACGGCAAGCACTACATCCGCTTCGGCGCGCAGCTTCCGCAGTTCAGCAAACGCGCGGTCGACGACCGGACCAATCGCCTGGGGACCTATCAGTTCGGTTCTCTCGCCAACTATGGCGCGCCGAACACCGGCGCCACTCCCTACGCCTTCACCGCGCAGCAGGGGCCGGGCCGTGGGCTCTATTGGGCCAACGAGGTCGGCACATTCTTCCAGGACCAGATCAAAGTCACGCCGAAGCTGCAGGTCTCTCTAGGCCTTCGCTACGACTGGACCACGTACCTGAGCGACAACAACAACCTCTCCCCGCGTGCGTCGCTTGCCTACGCTCCGGGTAAGGGTAAGACGATCCTGCGCTTGGGCTCTGGATTCTTCTACGACCGCACCGGCGGCGATTTTCCGGCGACGTTCAAACTGCACAACGGGATTGTGCTCGACTCCGTCCAGTTTCAGCTTCCACCGTACCCGCTGCCTTCTGGCGCCATCTTCACTTCGGTCCCGAGCAATATCGTCCGCGAGGCCTCCAACATCCGCGCCCCGTACACCATCCAGTCGAGCTTCGGAATCGAGCGGCAACTGACCAAGAAGATCACCGTGACCGCAGCCTACCGCAACTCGGTCCAGATCAAGAGCTTCCGCTCGCGCGATGCGAATGCTCCTATCCTACCCGCCAACCCGAACCTTAACGCCGTCTATGCTCGCCCCAACCCAAACTTCGGCCAGATTCAGCAGATCGAGTCGGGCGGCCGCCAGTTGTTTAATGCGCTCGATCTCTCGTTTCGAGGACAGGCTGGACGCTGGTTTTCGGGCCAGGCACAGTACACACTTTCGCGGGCGGAGAACAACACGGGCAGCATCCGGAGCTTCCCGCAAGACCAGTACAACCCCAACGCGGAGTGGGGACGAGCGGGCTCAGACCGCCTTCACGCCTTCAACCTTATCGGGAACATCAATCCCGACCACTGGCTGACCCTTGGCATCAACGCCAGCCTCTACTCGGGCACGCCGTATAACGAAACTACCGGCAATGACGACTTCCACACTGGCCTCGGCAACGCGCGTCCGGCTGGCGTCGGCCGCAATACTTTGCGGGGTGGAGGCACGGTTGGCCTCGACCTGGCTTGGAACCACGACTTCCAACTGACCAAGGCTACTGGCGACAAGGCAAAGGTCCTCTCAACCGGCATTTCCAGCTTCAATGTCCTGAACCACACCAACTACACGGGCTACATCGGCGCGCTCAGCGCAAAGGAGCGCTTCATGCAGCCCACCGCGGCTCTCAACGGTCGCCAGATGCAGTTCTCCATCGGCTATCGCTTCTAGGCCGTGCCTTCGGCGAAAACGGCGATGGCCACGCAAGACTACCCCCCACCGCATTCCGACCGAGGAGGCGATGGAGGGTAGCGAGGGTTTCTTAGAACACGTACTTCAGTGAGAACTGCGCAATGCGCTGGCTGTCAGTGGAGGGGTTGGTTGCAGTGACGGTTCCAAAGGAAGTACTGCTGCCGACAGGGTTAGAGACGTTTGGGTCGCCGAGTTTGGTGTGGTTGAGCAAGTTGAAATACTCGACTCGGAACTGCATGTTCGTCTCGCGGTATATGGGGAAGTTGCGAACCACGGCTGCATCCCAGTTTGTAAATCTTGGACCACGGAGCGAACCCTTCACAACGTTGCCATAGCCGGTACCTGCGCCGCTTTGGGCGGGGACCGAAAAAGCGGCATTATTCAGCCAATTCACACATCTGCCGACCTTGCAATCGCCCGCACCGCCGTTCTGACTTGAGTAAGCCGGCTTAGTGAAGTCCCGTTGCGCGCGGTCCTGGCCCAGGCCGGTCAGAGAGTTGTCCGTTCCCATGTATGCGGTCAGGGCGTCTCCGGAGTGGTGCTGGATCAGTCCGGTGGTGCGCCAGCCGTTCACAACGGCCCGCAGGACGCCATTCCCATCGTGCATTTTCGGAAGATCGTACACGTAAGAAACCGAGATTGCATGGGGATGGTCGATGTCCGAAAGGCCGCGGTCGAGCGCCTTGATGTCGGGTACAACCGCGCCCGCCGGTATTCCTATCGCACCCGCGGGATAGAGAGGATACACATAGGATTCGCCCGCATTCAGGTCCTCTGTGTTTGAGACCCTGGTTGCTTGTGGCATGTCATCGTAGGATTTCGACCAGGTGTAGTTGGCCAGCAGCGAAAGGCCGCGCGACATCTTCTTTTCCAGTGTGGCCTGGAACGAGTTGTAATGCGCGTTGGCGCTCATGCTGGCCAGCAGGATATTGGAATAGCTTGTGGCGCATCCGGTGGCCGTTGTGCATGGTCCGACAGTGGGAGCCGTGTTATAGACCCGACGCTGATTCGTGCTCAGACCGGAGCCGGTGTTAGCGGCGGGGTTCAGTTCCAGGTTGACAAACTGATGGCGCGAACCGGAGCCGACATAGGCAAGGCGCATGGCCCAACTGGCAGCGAGCTGATGCTCGATGGTCAGGTTGTAGTCGTAGGTGACCGGCACCTGGAAGTTGCCGGATGGATCATATTCCCCAAGTTGGAACGCGTTCGGGAAGACCTTGCTGGATGCGAACGGCAGAGTGAAGGGGAACGGATTGGGATACGCTCCCACAGCGCATCCGGTGCAATACGGATTGTCGAATGGTCCGCCGGGATTGACGCCGGGCGTGGCGCCGTACATCCCTGGGTTGGTCAGCGTTACGGAGATGGTATTTGGCACAAAGCTGGGCTGACTGAGGTTGAAGAAGCCGGGGAGGCGATCCTGGAAGAAGATGCCCGAGCCGCCGCGTATTACCGTTTTGCCGTCGCCCGCGAGGTCCAGGGCAAAACCGACACGAGGCATGAACTGCGCGTGTTTGCTGTACACTCCGTTCTTCGCCATGCCAGGATCGCCGGAGAGCATCATGCCGGCGGGCAGGGTGGTGAACTGGGGAGTACCTTTGTTAGCCGCGTAGTTGGTGGTATTGAACGCGGTCTGAGAACCGACCCGATTCGCCCATGGGGCGAAGTCTTCCCAGCGGATGCCATAGTTCAAGGTGAGGCGGGGAGCCACTTTCCAACTATCCTGGCCGTAGATCCCGGGGAAGTGGTTGCGGTCGTTGACGAGTTCGTAGTTTCCCTGGTTAAACCCGCTCATGAAGCCTAACTGGTAATTCGCCATTGCATTGGGGTATTGATAGGTCGTGCTGCCGATTTTGTTGGTGACCGAATTGAAACCAAAGCCGCCGTACGACTGGAATACGTTGGTCACGTCGAACTTGCTCAGCTCAAAGTGCCCGCCAAATGCAATGTTATGCGTGCCCTTGACCCAGTGCAGGTCGTCGTTGAAGGTGTAGTTGTTGCGGTACCAGGAGGCAAACGCCGAGGACGACGCCCCGAAATATCCGGTGATCGTCGCAGCGAGATACGGGCCGGTCGCCGGCTGCCAGATGTTGGCTACTCCAAACGCGGTAATGTTGGGACTTCCCGGAGGCCCGCCGCGCAGGGCCACTTCGCGCTGATAGTTGAGGATCAGGTTGTTCACCAAACTATTGGTGAAAGCGTGCTGCTCAGAGAGCAGCGCATTCTGGTAACGGGTGTTGAAATACGACGTGTAGCTGGCCAACATGGTGGGGACATATACGGGCGCCTGTTCGAAGTAATTCGAATAGTAGTGGCCAAAGAGGTGGTCCTTGTCGCTCAGGGCGTGGTCTACACGTGCAATGTATTCGTCGAAGAACTGAACTGTGGCTCGGAGGAAGTTAACTTGGCCTCCGATCACCCCGGGTGCTTCCGGGCTGGGGTACGTGGGAAAAACCTTCTCGTACGCCGCAGAAGCCGGACTGAAGTCGCTGGCAGGAATTCGGTTCAACGGATATGCCACATTTGTAAATGGATTGCTAATCTGTTGGGCGGGGACCGCAACTCCGCCCGCATTAACACATAAACCACTTGCATTGAAGGAGTTGCCGGATGCAGTGTTACACAAATTGCCATAATCAGCATAGCTGATGCCGGGAGCGCGCCCTTCTTCCGCCAGGGTTGGAACCGTCGTTATACCGGTGGTCGAACTCAGGTGATAGAGCGTGTGCTGATAGCCTAAGAAGAACTGGGTGCGGGCCCCGGTCGAGAAATGCGGAATAATCACCGGGCCGCCGATGGTGCCGCCGAACTGGTGCCTGTGCAGGGTGTCTGGAGTTGACGAGAAGTGCGGCGTGGCGTTGAAGTACCCATTGCGCAGAAACTCGAATGCGTCGCCGTGGAGCCGGTTTCCTCCGGATTTGGTAACGATGTTGACGACCGCGCCGGCGCTTTGACCGAATTCCGCGTTGTAGTTGCTCGTCTGCACGCTGAATTCCTGCAACGCATCCGGGAACGGAAACGGCCCGTTCACGTTGGTCATCTCATCCACATTGTTGCCGCCGTTGAGCAGATAGTTCGACTGGTTGGGCAGCGTTCCGTTCGCGCTGGTAACTACCGCAGCGGGAAACGTCTTTCCATTGCCCTGGTTGACTCCGTTGCCTTCGTTGGTTGCGTCGACTACGCCCGCGACCAGCGTTATAAGAGTAGCCGCGTTTCTGCCATTCAGCGGCAGATCGACGACGCGAGCCTGGTCGATGACCTGGGATAGCGTTCCTGAGGTCGTATCGACCTGAGGAACTGCGCCCGTCACTTCCACGGTCTCGGTCGCCGCACCTATGGCCAGCCGCACCTTGAGCGTCACTGACTGGTCCGCCTGAAGCACGATGCCCGACTGCTGATAATTCTGGAAGCCTTTCGATGCCACCGAGACGGAATAGGCCGTCGGAAGCAGTGTCGGGAACACGAATGCCCCATCCTGCCCTGTCGTCACAACGGTCTGTCGTCCGGTGTCGGTCTGCGTCGCCGTTACCGTGGCCGACGCGACGATCGCCCCTGAAGGATCAGAGACCGTCCCTACGATCGATCCGTAACCTTGAGCAGCCGCCTGCGCGGTGAAAACCAGCAGACCCAGCACCAGGATTCCAACTGCGTTTCCAGTGCGATAGGAGAATAATTTCGATAGGGATTTCATGATATGCGGGAATTTACACCCCGCCAAAATAGCTTGTCAAGAGATAAATTGCACATTATAAAGATACTTATCCGTGATTAATGATCAAGAACCTAGTGTAGGGGGACACAGTTCGTCTGCCCATAGGTCACCTAAAACTGGAAGTAGAGGAAAGATGTGGTGCTGTCGAGGTTTACGAGCACAGCGAAGAAGAGTACGGCCATGAGGACGGCCCAGCCCAGGTTTGGACGCCAGCGCAGGCCTGGAAACAGGGTGGGCGCCGCGGCGGGGTTGACGTTGGGCGTGCCGGGCGAAGGGGCGATGCCTCCGGGGCCGGTCTCCTGGCCGAGGATCTGCTGGGTGTTGGGGAAGAACCAGACGACCGGAAAGAGCGCGAAGGCGAACGCTCCGGCCATCAACTCGTCGAAGCGGCCGGCGCTATTGCGGCCAAACATGTCGGCGATGAGGGCGAAGGCGGACATGGTTGATTCGGACCGGAAGAAGATGACGGCGAAGGTGACCTGAAAGTAGACGCCGATCATCATGGCGAGGCGCGTGAGGCCGGCGGGCTTGGGCGGAGCCGGCGCGTTGTGGATGCGCTGGCGGAAGTGGCGCCAGGCCTGGTTTGCGGTCAGGTAAATGCCATGGATGACGCCAAAGATGATGAAGTGCAAGCCGGCTCCGTGCCAGATGCCGGTGAGCAGCATGGTGAGCATGGTGGGGTAGGCGACCATGGCAGTGAATCCGCCGATGGTCGTAAGCGACTTGCGGGAGATTCTGCGGCCGGCAGCTAGGCGGCGGCGCTGCACGGAAAGGAGCAGCGGGTTATAGAGGTAGAGGGTGATGTAGCGGGTCAGGGTCATGTGCCAGCGTTGCCAGTACTCGGTGACGCTGGTGGCCTTGTAGGGCGAGTCGAAGTTGAGGGGGAAGCGGATGGAGAAGATGCGGGCGAGACCGAGGGCCATGTCGGAGTAGCCGGAAAAGTCGAAGTAGAGCTGCATGGAGTAGACGATGAGGCCGGTCCAGGCGTTGGCGGCGGAGAGCGAGCCGGCGTTGCGGAAGGCTATGTCGGCAGTGGGAGCGAGCCTGTCGGCGATGAGGACTTTTTTGGCGAGGCCCAGGAGGAACCACGTGACGCCGAGGGAGACGTCCTCGGGTCGGAGGACGAATCGGCGCGCAGGCGGGACCGGTGTCAGGGCCTGATCGAGGCTTTTTGCCTCGTCTTCCGGGCGTATGCGACCGAATTGAGGCATCATCTCCTTGTGGTGGAGGATGGGGCCAGCGATGAGGTGGGGGAAGAAGGTGACAAAGAGGAGATAGGAGAGGAAATCCTGAACTTCCGCCTGCCCCTGAGCTAGATCGACCAAGTAGGAGATCTGCGTGAAGGTGAAGAAGGAGATGCCCAGCGGAAGCAGGATGGGATGCGGGTTGAGGTTGGCGAGATGCAGCGCCTTGACCGTCAGAAGGACCTTGTAGAGGTACTTGAAGTAGAAGAGGGCCAGCAGGTTGAGGGCGATGCCAAAGGTCAACAGATGCTTGCGGCGGGTGGAGTTCTCCGGCGCGACACCGACGGCGCGGGCGACGATGTAGTTGACCAGGATGGAGCCAAGCAGGAAAAGGACGTACAGCATGTTCCATTTGGCATAAAAAACGACCGACATCATGGCCAACCAGGCGATGACAGGGCGGCGGCCATAGCGCCCGAGCAGATGGAAGCCCAGCATAGTGATGGGCAGGAAGACAAAGAGGAACGGGAGGGAGTTGAAGAGCATAGGAACAGTTGGTAGTTGCTATTTGGCAGTTGTTCGTGAAAGACGCAGCGGCGCCAGCGGACGCTATGGGGCTAATTGAGGATAGACGAAGGCCGCGATGTGTGTCGGGGGATAGCGAAAGCAATCGAGGGCGCCGCGGCCAAGCTAAGGCGAGCTAGCGGTCAAGGCGGGTCCGTTGCAATGTGGCGACAATACGGGGAGCGGGGGTGGGGGCGCGGTCGTCGATCTGGGGATTGCGCTGAGCAACGGCGTTAAGTTCCTGGGCGACCAGTCGGGAGACGACGGCCGAGCCGACGGCGGTGTAGTGCCGGGGGTCGTTGAAGAGGCCGACGGGCAGGGGCAGGAGTGAGTTGCTGGTGACGCCGTTCAACTCCGAGCTGAATGCGGCAAGGTTCTGGTCGCAGGAAGGGATGGGAGCGACATTGACCAGCACGATGCCTGAGCGGTTGGCGTAGCCGTTCTCGTATTCCCCGACGACGGTGCGCGGGTAACCGCCGCCGGCCCGGGGATCGGAGAAGGTGGCACCGGGCTCGCAGGAGGTGCTGGCCGGGGAGGGCGGGGTGAAGAAGCCGTTGTGGATGGTGACGGTATCCTCTTCCGGGCGCAGGTTGGTGGCGTGGAACCAGATGTCTTTGACGACGGAGTAGACCGAGAAGCCGGCCGCATATCCAGCGAAGGCGATGGCCTCCTGGGGATGGGTGAGCAGCACATGGCGGCTCTCGGCGGGGCTGCCGTGGCGCAGCAACTCAAGCAGACCTTCGGGGTACACAGTTTGGTCCCAGGCATTGCTCTCCGGCTGGAAGCCATCGGGCGAGAGTTGCACGAGGAGCACCCGCGGCTTGGCATTATTGGCAAGATAGCGGTTGAGCGTGAGATTGTGGGTGACCGCGAGGACGGAGTTGGTGACGGCTATGTTGCAGGTCTTGAACCCGGTGTTGCGTTCGACCACATCGGGATCGATTCCGGTCATCGCGGTCGAGTCGCCGAAGATGAGGACGTCGCAATCCCGGTCGCGCATACTGAAGACGGCATCGTTGGACTGCACCCAAACGCTGGCGCCATGGCGCAGGAAGAAGTCCGAGCAACCCAGGCGGATGCACGCGGGGATAGCCAGCATGGGGAGGAGGAAAAGGAGCAGGCAATAGCGCTTGGCCGCCTGTGGCGGCGTCAATGGTGGGGCATGAGCCGCGCGAGGAGCGTGATCCTGCTCTGTTATGAGGATGGGGACAAGTGCCAGGTCTGTAGCTGCATTCATGTAGTCAAGGATTGCCGTATACCCGATGATAAACCTTTTGACGGTATCAAAAGTCTACTAGATTACAAAATGTGCCCTGCGTGCCACAAATACTCCAAGTGGCGATCCAGTTCAAGTCCGATGCCCCGGAAAGCCCGTGGTGCGGAACATGGATTGACTTGAACGAGATGCTGGGCTAAGGTTCACTCTCTACACGTAATTCTCGCCAATTATCAATTATATAGAGGGATCGCCGGAGCGTTCCTTCTTTTTAGACGGTCCGATAGGATTGGCGTAAGCCGGGGGTTGCTGGTCGGTCTGATGTGGAAATCAACGGTGTCTGCGCGACGCGAATAGACTTGGCGGTTCCAAGGCAAGGACGAGGGGGACGGGCAAAGTGGACGGAGCATTCGTTGGACATCCAGAGGTAGCGGCGCGGTTTCCGGATCTGCATCCGGAGTTCGATTCGCGGGCGGCGGTGGTGGAGGCGAATCGGTGCCTGAACTGCTTCGACGCGCCTTGTATGAGCGCTTGTCCAACCCACATCGATGTGCCGCGGTTCATCAAGAAAATTGCTTCAGGCAACGTGATGGGGTCGGCAAAGTCGATCCTGGAGGCGAATGTTCTGGGGGCGAGTTGCTCGCGGGTGTGCCCGGTAGAGGTGCTGTGCGAAGGCTCGTGCGTGATGCATGGGAAGCACGAGAGGCCGATCGAGATTGGCCGGCTGCAACGGTTCGCAATGGAGACGTTTTACGGCGCGGGGGGGAAACTGCCGCTGCGCCAGCGCGAGGAGCGAGCCGAGCGGGTGGCATGCATCGGGGCAGGGCCGGCGAGCCTGGCGTGTGCTGCGGAGTTGCGGCAGCTCGGCTTTCAAGTCACTGTGATCGACCGGCGCGCGCTGCCGGGCGGGTTGAATACCTACGGCGTGGCAGAGTACAAACTGCGCACGGCGGACAGCCTGCGCGAGGTTGAGATGGTCCGCAAGCTGGGTGTGGAGTTCGAGATGCGGGAGGTCGACGCGGCGAGTTTGGCGGAGCTTGAGCGCGAGTTCGATGCGGTTTTTCTGGGGGTGGGGCTGGGTGCGATGCATCGGCTGGCGGTGGAGGGTGCAGACTCGGTTCGGGAAAGCTCGGCAGCAGGCATTGGCGCGTCAGTAGGAGTAGTCGATGCTCTGGACTTTATTGCCGGGTACAAGACGGGCGAGCGGCTGAGCGTGGCCAAAAGGGTCGTGGTGATTGGCGCGGGGAATACGGCGATCGATGCAGCTTGCGCGGCGAAGCGACTGGGCGCAGAAGAGGTAACGATTCTCTATCGGCGGCAGCGGGAGAATATTTCGGCGTTCGCCTTTGAGTATGACCATGCATTGCGTGAGGGCGTGGAGTTCTTTTGGGGAACGCTTCCGGTGGCGTTGCGCGAGACCGAGCACGGGATTTCACTCACCTGTATGTGGGTTGAGACGGATGAATCGGGAAGCCTCCAGCCTTTGAAAGGTTCGGAGTTTACCGTTGAATGCGATGTGGTGATTCCTGCGATTGGGCAGTCGCCGCTGGTGGAGTTGCTGGTGCAGGCGCGAGGAGTGACGATGGACCGCGGGCGAGTGGTGATCGACCGAGCTACGGGGCAGACGAAGAATCCCAAGTATTTTGCCGGCGGGGATTGCGTGAACGGCGGGCGCGAGGTGGTGGATGCGGTAGCGGATGGCAAGCGGGCGGCGTTGGGAATTGCAGGTTGGTTGAGCACACGGACGGAGGCACACGTTGGCTGATCTGACGACGAATTTTGCGGGCGGCATTAAGTGCCCAAACCCTTTCTGGCTGGCGAGCGCGCCTCCGACCAACTGCGGCGAGCAGGTAATGCGCGCCTTCGATGCGGGGTGGGGCGGGGCGGTGTGGAAGACGATCGGGGAGCCAATTACGAATGTCAGCTCGCGCTATTCGTCAATTGATTGGAGCGCACAGAGGATGATGGGGTTCAACAACATTGAGTTGATCAGCGACCGGCCGATTGAAGTGAACCTGCGCGAGATTGAGGAAGTGAAGAAGCGCTATCCGAAGCACGCGGTGATCGCGTCGCTGATGGTGGAGTCGAAGCGCGAGACGTGGCACGAGATGGTGAAGCGGGCGGAGAGTGCGGGCGCGGATGGGTTGGAGCTGAACTTCGGCTGTCCGCACGGGATGAGCGAGCGCGGGATGGGGTCCGCGGTGGGGCAGGTACCGGAGTACGCGCAGATGATTACGGAGTGGGTAAAGGAAGCGGCGCGGACGCCCGTGCTGGTGAAGTTGACACCGAATATCACGGATATCCGCGCGGTTGCGCGGGCGGCAAAACGGGCTGGCGCCGATGGGCTGAGCGCGATTAATACGATCAACTCGATTACCGGAATCGATCTCGACACGTTTGAGCCGCGACCGAATGTGGATGGGAAGAGTTCCCATGGCGGGTACTGTGGGCCGGCCGTGAAGCCGATTGCGTTGAATATGATTCAGCAGGTGAATTCCGATATGGTCGACGGGCCTCCGATACCAATGAGCGGGATTGGCGGCATCGGCAACTGGCGGGATGCGGCTGAGTTTATGCTGATGGGCTGTGGGACGGTACAGGTGTGTACGGCAGCGATGCATTATGGGTATCGCATCGTGGAGGACATGATCGACGGTTTGTCGAACTGGATGGATGAGAAGGGATTCGCGACCATCGAGAACTTTCGCGGCAAGAGTCTGCCGAAGATGACGGAGTGGAAGCACCTGAATCTGAACTACAAGATTGTGGCGCAGATCGATGAGGCGCTGTGCATCGGGTGCCAGTTGTGCCACATCGCGTGCTGGGATGGCGCACACCAGTGCATTCACCTGGACCGCGTAACCGGGCCGGTGGATGGGCATGTCGAGGTCCACGCTAAGCCGCACGAGGCAGGCCGCGAGAGGATTGTGGTGACGCCGATTCCGAAGCTCGATCCGCCGAAGGGGCATGTCGGGCCGTACGCGACGTCGCTGGATCGAATTCCGCGGGTGGATGAGACGGAGTGCGTGGGGTGCAATCTGTGTTCGCTGGTTTGCCCGGTGGATCAATGCATCACGATGGTCGAGCGCTCGAGCGGATTGGCGCCAGAGACCTGGGCGGAGCGGACGTGCGGAATGGTGGAGAGGGCAGGATAGAGGCAGAGAAACGCAGAATTGAGAAGCGGACGTGCGGAATGATTGCAAACACGCAAGAAAGATGACCTCAGCGGCTAAAGCCGCGATCCAAATCGGTAGTTACGGCACGGTTAAAGCCGTGCCCTTAAGCAAGACGGGGCTATGAAGGAGTATGTCGTATGGGAACTTTGATCAAGGGCGGCAAGGTGGTAAGTGCGGCGGGGACAAAGCTCGCCGATGTGCTGATTGAGGGCGAGACGATTGCGCGGGTTGCGTCGGGGATCGATGCGGCCGGGTACAAGGTGGTGGATGCGGCGGGGATGCTGGTGATGCCCGGGGGCATCGACGTTCACACGCATTTGGACATGCCGTTTGGCGGCACGGTGAGCGCGGACGATTATGAGTGGGGGACGCGTGCGGCGGCGATTGGCGGGACCACGATGGTGATCGACTTTGCGCTGCAGTCGATGGGGCACCCGATGACGGAGGCGTTCAAGACGTGGCGCGCGAAGTCCGAGGGGAAGGCCTGCATCGACTATGCGCTGCACATGGCGGTGACCGATCTGGGGCCGAATGATGCTTGGCTGGACGACGTGGACGCGATGGTCGCGGAAGGGATCTCGAGCTTCAAGATCTTCATGGCCTATCCCAATGTACTGATGGTGAACGATGCGACGATCTTCAAGCTGATGCAGCGGACGGCGAAGCTGGGCGCGCTGGTGTGCGTTCATGCGGAGAATGGGACGGTGATCGACGTAGTCGTGCAGCAGGCGCTGGCGGCGGGCAAGACGGGGCCGCTTTATCATGCGCTGACGCGGCCAGTGAAGGCGGAGGCGGAGGCAGTACATCGCGTGGTGGCGATCAGCGAGATGGCCGGTGGCGCGAGCGTTTACATCGTGCACGTGTCGTGCGAGGAGGCGATGCACGAGGTGAAGGCGGCTCGCGAGCGCGGGCTTCCGGTGATGGGCGAGACCTGCACGCAGTACTTGGTCCTGTCGATTGAAGACGACATGGGCAAGCCGGGGTTCGAGGACGCGAAGTATGTGTTCACGCCGCCGCTGCGCGAGAAAAAGAACCAGGCTCCGCTGTGGGAGGCGGTGCGGGACAATGTGCTGCAGGTGGTTTCGACCGACCACTGCCCGTTCCGATTTGCCGATCAGAAGACGCTTGGGCTGGAGAGCTTTACGAAGATTCCCAACGGCGGCCCGGGGATCGAGAACCGGATGCAGCTTGCGTATCACCACGGCGTGAATGAAGGCCGGATGTCGCTGGAGCGGTTTGTGGAGGTTACGGCGGAGGCACCGGCGAAGATCTTCGGCATGTATCCCAGGAAGGGTGTATTGGCTGCTGGTTCCGATGCGGATATTGTGATCTGGGACCCGAAGGCAAAGTATACGATTAAGGCAGCGACCCAGAATATGCACACCGACTACTCGATCTTCGAAGGCTTCAAGGTGAAGGGCAATGCGCGGCAGGTATTCTCGCGCGGCGAACTCGTGGTCGAGGGCGGGAAGTTTCTCGGCGCGGTGGGACGCGGCAGATACGTCCATCGTGAGGTCACCGGCAGATGAGCCTTTACGTCGAGGGGCCGACGAGCCTGACGGATGCATACGGCCTGCGTGCGGACCCCCAACTCTACAACGCGGACCTTGCGCCGACGACGCCTGAGCAGCGCACATGGGGGACGTACAACTTCATCGCATTGTGGTTCTCAATGTCGATGGAGGTGACGACGTACATGTTGGCGTCGAGCCTCATCGCGGGCGGGATGAACTGGAAGCAGGCGATTGCGACTGTTCTGCTGGGCAATCTCATCGTCCTGATCCCGATGATTCTGAATGCGCATGCAGGCACGAAATATGGGATTCCCTTCCCTGTGTTTGTACGCGCGTCGTTTGGCGTGAGCGGCGCGAACGTCCCGGCTATGTTTCGCGCGTTCGTGGCGTGCGGATGGTTTGGCATCCAGTCGTGGATCGGCGGACAGTCGATCTGTGCGATGGTGAATGTGC
>OBLU010000796.1_pt1 | contig 29561 bp, 31 predicted proteins | sample 1518681 | NCBI WGS metagenome assembly OBLU01 (sample SAMEA3539304, study PRJEB22396) | soil metagenome | biome: tundra; feature: field; material: soil | place: USA | collected 2010-05 | depth 0.15 m
CCGCCGTGATCACGATGCCCTTGTGGTTGAACGGGCTCGCGCTCTCCAGTTCAGGGGTCTCACCCACCTCGGGGCCGGCCCAGGAGTTCGAGATCTCGCCCGCGCCGAGAACGGCCGCGCTCTTCTCGGCCGTTTCGAGGTCTTCATAGGTCGATGAGTTGGACTCCACGAGCAGGATCTCGCAGCTCTCACACGTCGCGTGCGCGACCTCGATGTCGAGCGAGATCTCCAGGTCCCAGCCGGTTGCTTCTTCGGCCTCTTCGCGTGCCGACCGCGTGCCTTTGCGCGCCGTTTCCAGTTCTGTTGTGGTCTTGGGGAACGGCAGGTTGCCGGCTTCGCCGTTCTGGTTGACCTGCTTGAAGCAACCGTTGCTCGCGGTGCATGCGGACAGCGAGAACTCTTCGTCGTAGCCTTTCAGATCCGCTTCGGCGGTCGGATCGTTGTACGCGTCGACCAGCGCCACCGTCTGCGCGGACGACGCGCTCGTGGGCAGGTCATAGGCAGTATGCAGATCCTGCGGTCGCAAACCAAACGCCCCCGCGCCCGGCGAAGGCGCCGTCAACGGCGCGCTGCGCGTGAACCCGAGCGGGTGCTTGCGAGCACGAGCCGCGGCGGTCCGCGGCACGAGCTGCAACGCCAGGCACCCGCCGCGCCCATGAGCGGCCCTCGCGCACACGGCACGTACGGTGTAGTCCGAGCTCGGCAGCGGCGAGACGCTGCCGGCGGCCACGCTCGGAACGCAAAGCAGAGCAAGCACCGCAGCGATCACGGGCTCCAGGTAGCGCCGGCCCCCGCCCACCTGGGCCGCCCCTCGGCGAATGCTCACAACCGCTGTCCGTGCCGTCATCAGATCTCCCATGTGTTCGAGCCCATGCCCGCCGGTTACGCTGGACAAAGACTACCGAATCAAATCCACCTCGTGGTCGCCGTTGCGCGTCCTGAGGTGGCTGACCCGCGCGCGTGCCGCCTGGGCGTAGACCCTCACCGAGAGCGTCACGAGCGACTCGAGCAGCGCACCAAGCAGCGGACCCTCACAGCAACGATGGCGGCCCGACCGGTTCGGCGGACAGCAGGGCGCCGGCGCTCACTCCGAGCAGGCTGGCGGCGAGGGCGGGGTCCGCGAGATGGGTGCTGCTCGCCCTTGATCAGGTGGCGTCGGTAACCAGCAGCCGGATGAGCCGCTTGCGCTCCCGCGTGCCTCTCGACTACCCGTCAATCCTCCGGAATGTCAGGATGGCCAGGATCGCTATCGTAGCCGCGTACCATGGATAGGCGACGCTGAATGATCGCTTGGTGAGGGGCCAGAGGAGAGCGACGCCGCCCCCAGGGACGCCGCCCCCAGGTCCAGATAGGTCACGCCAGAAATGCAGTGCGATCCCCACGAAGGCTCCGAGGATCGCCAAACGCTGTCCTCGCCACAGTGTCCCGAGCATCGCCACGACCAGCAGCGTGAGCAGCGAGTGAGGATACGGTCTCGGCGTGTCGCGATCAAGCCACTTGATTCCCATATAAGAGGGAATATGATCGAGATCGATCGCCACGGATGCTACGAGCAGCGATCCGGCAAAACGAGGTGGCCGTTGGCGCGCGAGCCCCGTAATGGCCAGGATGGCGGTGGCCAGATGCGCTATCTCATCCAGTCCTCCGACCAACATGAGGGGACGGTCGACGCGCCGACGAAGGTGATCAGTCGCGGCGATCACGATCGGCGCAACAAGCGCCGTCTTGGCTGCGCCATCATGATTGCGTGAGCACAGGCCCGTGGGCGAGCGGTCAGATTCAGGTGCGAAAACAGCCTTGCGCAGCAGATCGACGATCAGCGTCACGGATCGACTCTAGCGCGAGCGCGAGGAGCTCGACGAGGTGCTGGAGGCGGGGCTTTGCCGTCAACGACCAGGAGCTCGCTCCAGGCCTGCACTGCGCCAGTCTCTTTCCGTTCGACGCTGAGCGCTCGCTGCAAACGTTCGCCGGTAGGGGCCATCGTTGCTGGCGGCCCCTACCGCGAACAATGTTTACTCTGAAGTAGGCTGGATAGAGTCGCGTTCTGAGCACAGTCGGCGAAGGATGGGCGGCCCACGAGGCGCCGTCCGACGAACCAGTGTCCTGCCCGCGTAGGTTGCGAACGCGACTGCTGGCTGGCCGGTCCTCGAAGGAGCTGTGTGGTCTACGCTTGTTGTGATGCTCGATCACGCTTGGACTGGGAGCGCATGAACCACCTCGCGACCCGGATGGCTCCCGCCCGCTCGCATCCCGCGCATCCAGCACCCCTACCCCGACACGCGATCCGGCGCCCGCACCCAAGGCAGGGGCAGTTCTTGACAACCGTGGTCAAGGCTTACTGGCTCTGGTTCCCCGCGCCCATGAGCGCTCGAGCCCCGGACTGCTCGATCGTGCGCTGCAGTCCCTCGCGAAGCGTGACCTCCGGGGACCACCCCAGCAGCTCACGCGCGAGCGTGATGTCGGGCTTGCGCTGCTTCGGATCATCGACGGGGAGCGCCTCATACACGATCTCTGAGCTCGAGCCCGTCAGCTCCTTGATCGTCTCGGCCAGCTCCAGCAGCGTGAACTCGTCGGGGTTGCCGACGTTCACGGGGTCGTGGTGGCCCGTCTCGGCGAGCGCGATCATCCCTGCGATCAGATCGCTGACGAAGCAGAACGAGCGCGTCTGACTGCCGTCGCCGAACACGGTGATCGGCCTGTCCTGCAGCGCCTGGCGCAGGAACGTCGGGATCGCGCGGCCATCGTTCGGACGCATACGTGGACCGTAGGTGTTGAAGATACGCATGATCGCCGTATCGACGCCCTGCTGGCGGTGGTAGGCCATCGTCAGCGCCTCCGCATAACGCTTCGCCTCGTCGTAGACCCCGCGCGGACCGATCGGGTTGACATGCCCCCAGTAGGACTCGCGCTGCGGGTGCTCCTGCGGGTCGCCGTAGACCTCGCTCGTAGAGGAGATCAAAAAGCGCGCCCGCTTGGCCTTGGCGAGACCGAGCGTGTGGTGCGTGCCGTAGGAGCCGACCTTCAGCGTGTGCAGCGGGAGACGCAGGTAGTCGATCGGCGACGCGGGCGAGGCCAGGTGATAGACATAGTCGATCGGCTCGTCGATGAAGTACGGCTCGATGATGTCCACGCCGACATGCACGAATTGCTCGGGGTCGCGGATGTGCTCGATGTTCGCGAGCGAACCAGTCTCGAAGTTATCCACGCAGATCACGCGATGCCCGCGTGCCAACAGCTCATCACACAGATGCGAACCCAAGAACCCGGCACCGCCGGTGACGAGACTCGTAGGCATGAGATCGAAGGATACTCCGCCTCGCACCCACCGGCTGAAGATCATGAACGGATGGAAGCCGGGGCGATCTCATGATTCCCCGTCTTCCCCCACAACGACGAAGCGCGCACTACCAAGCGGCACCGCGGCCGCCCCGAGGAACTCGCGTCTAGCACCATGGGGCCGTATCCCCCGCCGGCAGCGTGCTCTAACCTGCCGGCGGATGCATCCCTACCACGGCTGGCCCTTCCTGACGTCGCCTCATCATCCGACTCTCTCCGCGGTGGGGGCGGTGCTGATTCATGGGTCCATAAGTCTTTTCGTGGTCCTACCGATCGTGTTGCGCAGCAACAGGCGAGTTCTATTCGGCACGCTGGCATTCATCGGTGGCCCTGCGCTGGATCTCGATCATGTCGTAGCCGCGGGGAGCCTTCGCCCGCAGGCACTGGAGTCCCTGGGGCACCGTCCCGACACCCATAGCCTGCTGCTCGCGGTGGCGCTTACGCTCCTGGCGTTTGCCCTTACGCGAAGCAAGCCGATCGCCTGGTCGGTGTTCGCCATTATCGTCTCCCATCTGCTCTTCGACGCGGCAGGCGGCGGCGAGTACTGGCTGTACCCGCTCAAGCACCCCGACTCGATCCCCTGGCTCGCCTGTCCGATCGGGATCGCCGTGCTGTTTGGGATCAGCGCGGTCGTCGCGCGAGCAGGACCCCCACTGCCAGACGCGCACCCAATCGACAGTCATGTGCGAGGAGAACTGAGTGGAGGCATTCGGTGAGCCGGACCATTCCCGCCGACGGCGAGGTCATCTGCGCCGGTGAAAATCAAGCCCAACAAGAGCCATACTCTCCGACATGGTCGACACCTCCCATAGCTGGGGTGTCGGCGCCAGGACCGCCCTGACGCCCAGTCGCCGCACATCTATAATCAGGATCTCATATCAATCCACCTGACGCCCGGCTTGTATACACGCTGGCGGTGCAATCAACAGCCGTGCCGCCTCGAGGAGGTCGAGAACCACATGATCGGCGACTCGGACCGCCGAGCGATCTTGGCCTTCCTGGCAGACAAGCACCGTAGTCAGGCCGAGACGCCGGCCGGCCTGCATATCGCTCAGCGAATCGCCGATGATCGCTGCGTGCTTGAAGTCCAGCGCGGGGTGCTCGCGTCTGGCCTCCAGCAGCAGCCCCGGCTGCGGCTTGCGACATGTGCAGGCACCGATTCCATCCGGACAGGTGTAAATCGCATCCACGAACGCACCCTCCAGATGCAGTAAGCGCTTGAGGCGTCCATGGATCGCATCTAGATCCTCGATGTTCATTCGACCGAGCGCAACACCTCGCTGGTTGGTAACCACGCCGGTCCATAGTCCCGCGCGATTGAGCATCCTTACGGCCTCCGCCGCACCTGCCAGCAGCACCAGCGCATCTGGACGCTCGATGTACTCGCCGTCCGGCGGCTTTACGTTCAGAGTGCCGTCGCGGTCCAGAAACACCCATCGGATCGTCCGATTGCGTCGTGGCGCGGCGACAGTGCGATCCGCAGGCATCGACACCAGCGTAGCTGAGCCGTCGGCATCCCCCTCCGCGAGATTCATGGCTGCGCTAACGTTGTTGGCCTATGGCAACGATGGAGCTCCTAGCGTGATCATCTCCAAGACGCCCCTGCGCGTGTCGTTTGTCGGAGGGGGCACCGATCTTGCCGACTTCTGTGACGAGCACGGCGGCGCTGTCGTCTCCACTGCGATCGACAAGTGGGTCCATGTCGTCGTTGCCCCCCGCTTCGAGGGCGACCTGAGGGTCAGCTATTCGAGAACCGAGATCGTCCCCACCGCCAGCGACGTCGAGCACGAGCTGGCGCGGGAGGCTCTGCGCCTTACGGGCCTTCCCCGGGGCCTGGACTTGGTGACATTGGCGGATGTGCCTTCTCAGGGCACTGGACTGGGCTCCTCCAGCGCCGTGACGGTTGGGCTGCTAAACGCGTTGTACGCATACCAGGGTGTATTTCGATCCACCACCGATCTGGCCGAGGAGGCTTCTCATATCGAGATCGACGTCCTGGGCAAGCCGATCGGTCGCCAGGACCAGTACGCCGCAGCCAGCGGAGGCTTCAACTTCATCGAGTTCCTGCCCCGCAAGGGAGGCGTCAGAGTCGAGCCGATCGTCTGTCCTTCGCAGACGCTGGAGCGTCTTCACCGCTCACTCATGCTCTTCTACACCGGGCGTCAGCGCGCGGCCTCCGACGTGCTTGGCGGACAGCGCGAAGCGATCGTCGAGGGCAGCGCCACCACGGCGCTGCTAGGGATGCGCGATCTCGCCTACGAGTTGCGCGAGACGCTCGGCCGGGGAGATGTCGAAAGCGTCGGTTCGCTGCTTGACCGCAACTGGGAGCTCAAGCGATCGCTCGTCGCCGGTGTGAGCGACACACAGGTAGATGAGTGGTATCGGCAGGCCCGGGAGGCCGGCGCGAGCGGCGGCAAGCTGTTGGGAGCCGGCGCCGGCGGCTTCCTGCTCATCATGGCTCCCCCGGGGCGCCAGGCGAGCGTGCGCGCAGCGCTGGGCGACCTGCGCGAGGTGCCGTTTCACTTCGCGGCACGCGGAACCCAGATCACCTTGATGGAACGGAGCACCGATCAACCATGATGGACAGCCACATGGACGCGTACCTTGGCCGGCTGCAGGCGACCGTCGAGGCACTACCGCGTGATCGCATGAACGCGCTTGGAGAGACGTTGTTTCGTGCATACCGCAACAACAAGCAGGTGTTCCTGCTGGGCAACGGCGGCAGCTCCTCGACGGCAAGCCACATGGCCGCTGATCTGGCCAAGAACACGATCGGACCGAACATGAAGCGGTTTCGGATCGTCAGCCTCAACGACAACGCGGCGATCATGACCGCCCTGGCCAACGACCTCGGCTATGAGAACGTGTTTTCCGAGCAACTGACCAACCTGATCCAGGCCGGTGACGTATTGATCGTCGTCTCCGCGAGCGGCAACTCGCCCAACGTGCTGAAGGCCATGCGCTACGCGCGTTCGCGCAGCGCCGAGGTCGTGGGGCTGCTCGGCTTCGACGGGGGTGCGGCCGCCGAGCTGGCAGACATCCCCCTGATCGTGCCGTCAGATCATTACGGCGTTGTCGAGGACGTCCATCTCATCGTCAACCACATTCTCGTCGACTACTTCAAGACTCGCCTCGCCGAGGCTCGGCCCTGGGTTGTATGAGAGCGGGCGCTCCAGCGTTGGCTGTGGTACACACGGGGCCGATGTCGCGGCCATGAACGCGATGATACTGGCGGCCGGGCGTGGCACCCGCCTGGGCGCGCTGGGCCAGGCCACGCCTAAGATCCTCGTTGAGGTTGGCGGCGAGCCGGTCCTGGCTCGTCAGATCCGCTACCTGAAGGACGGCGGGATCGAGCACATCGTGCTCAACGCCCACCACCTGGCCGACCAGGTCGAGAGCTTCGTGGCCAATCACCCGCAGGCCGCCGACATAGAGGTCGTGGTCGAGCCGAAACTGCTGGGCACCGCGGGAGGCGTGCGCAACGCGCTGGCTCGTCTGGGAGACGATCCGTTCGTGGTTCTCTACGGAGACGTCGTGATCGACGAGCCGATCGAGGCTGTGTGCGAGACCCAGCGCCGGGCCGGGGGCCTGGCGACCATTACCGTCTACGAGAGCGGGGAAATCGAGGACAAGGGAACGGTGCAGATCGCCGGTGACGGGGCTGTCGAGGCGTTCCACGAGAAAGCTGCCTCGCACGCCGCCGGCCAGGCCTACGTGAACGCCGGAATGTACATCGTGGACCCGCGCCTGCTTGCCGACCTGCCCAGGGGGATCGCGTTGGACTTCGGCCACGACGTGTTCCCCGCAGCGCTGGCGCGCGGAGAGCGGATCGCCGTGCACGTGCTGGCGACCCCGGTCATCGACATCGGCACCCCTGCGTCGTTGGAGCTCGCCCGCGGCTCGCTGGGGTAGCACCCGGGACTCAGCCCACCTGCTGGGCTTCGGCCCGCTCGAATTCCGCAACCAGAGCGTTGTAGGTGTCGTGCAGGCCCTGCTCCAGAGCTATCCGCGCCTCCCACCCAAGCTCCCGCCGGGCACAGGAGGGGTCCATGCAGCTGCGCTGAAGCTCCCCCTCGCGCAGCGGCGCGAGGGTCGGCACGACGTCGGCACCCGAAGCTTGCAGCAGGACGTTCCACACCGTCATCACGTCGGTCTCGACGCCGGTCGCGACGTTGAAGGTCCCGGCGACTCCCGACGCGGCCCGCAGAGCGGCGGCGACATCCGTGACGTGCACGTAGTCGCGGGTGGGACGGCCGTGGCCGAAAATCTTCGGCGAACGCCCCGTGTGCAGGTGGTGGGTGAAGATCGCCACCACCCCGGCCTCCCCGTGGGGGCTCTGGCGGGGACCGTAGACGTTGCCCAGCCGGCACACCGCATGGGGGATGCCTGAGGCCGCCGCCCACGTCTTGACATATGCCTCTCCAGCCCACTTGGAGGCGCCGTAGGGAGCCAGTGGCGCTGGGATGCGATCCTCGGGTGTGGGAATCGGTGCCTCGTCGCCGTACAGCGCTCCACCCGTGGAAGTGAAGACGAGGGGCACGCGATGACGAGTCGCCGCTTCCAGCACGTTCAGAGTGCCCTGCACGTTCACGGCGCAGTCACGGGCCGGGTCTGCGACCGAGACGGTCACGCTCGACTGAGCCGCGAGGTGAAATATGGCGTGCGGTGCGATCTCGTCAACCACCGCGTCGAGTGCGTCGCGATTCACGATGTCCAGATGGTGGAAGTCGGCTCCATCGGCAATGCGGCGTGCGTCCCCGGAGGAGAGGTCGTCGATCACTGCCACCCGTGTTCCTTCAGCCAGCAGCGCATCGACGAGGTGTGAGCCGATGAACCCAGCCCCGCCGGTAACGATCGCGCAATCGGTCATGGCACAGGACTCTATCGTGCCCGAGATCCTCATGCTCATGAGGCCGCGTTATGGATTGGACGGCTCCGCCGTCCCGGATGCGTGCGCGCGTCGGGCGGGTTACTGCCAGACGCGCACCCAATCGACGAGCATCTGCGCCGGGAAGTGGGTGGAGGCATTCGGTGAGCCCGGCCATTCCCCGCCGACCGCGAGGTCGAGCAGCAGGAAGTAGGGATGCTGGAACGGCCAGGCCGCCCCGGCGGGCAGATCGGCGGGGGTGATCGTCTTGTACACCGAGCCGTCGAGCATGAAGCTGATCCGTTCGGGTTCCCATTCGACGCTGTAGGTATGGAAGCCGGCCGAGAGTGGAGTTGCCGATTCCGCTGTACCCCCCACCCCGTATGGAGCCCACGGCCACGGAGCGTGCAGCGTACCGTTCACGATGTTCGGTTCGGAGCCCAGCACCTCCATCGTGTCGATCTCACCACACCCCGGCCAGCTGACGCTTTCGAAGTTGCTGCCGAGCATCCAGAACTGGGGGAGCAGGCCCTGCCCGGCCGGCACCTTGATACGCGCTTCAACCAGGCCGTACTCGAATTCGAACTTGTGCAGCGTCTGCAGGCGTGCGGACGTATAGTCGCGGGTCATCCCATCCGCGCCGGTGTACTTTTCGGCGCGGGCCGTTATCGCTAGGTGACCTTGCCCGTCGAGCTCGGCGTTGGCGAGCCTGGAGGTGTAGGACTCGAGCTCTTCGTCGCCCCAGCCGCCGCCCCCAGTGTCGAGGTTCCACTGGGAACCTGGGGAGGCACCGGCGGGCCCGTTGAATTCGTCGACCCAGATGAGTTTCCTGGTACTCGGTGGATCGGAGGAGACTGGGGGTGTTGTGGAGATCGGGGGTGTCGAGGTGACTGGGGGTGTTGAGACCGGGGGTGCATTGGTGGCCGGAACTTCGGGTACCGGAGAGACCACAGGCGATTGAGCGGCGGGCGGTTGCGGCGACGGAGACAGAGCAGGGCCCTTGCCGGGGCGGCTCGTCGGTGTTGTTTTTGCTGGCGTCCTCCTCAACGCGCCGCTTGCCTGAATCTTCTTGGCCCGTCGCGCGGCGTGCCGGCCACGAGAACTGTGGCTCCTGCGATGTGCTGAGCGATCGCGGACCTCATGATGCCTGAGCGTCAACCCACCACTGGGCTCAGCCATCGCGAGCGGCGCAATCGCCACGCAGCTGACTACAAAGACGGTCGTGGCAAAGCAGCGAATCAACACGAGGCTGTGTCGTCCCGTGCACCTGGGCCGTTGAGCCGCTGGAGCATATCTGGACACATACCCGAGCACGCGCGGGCCCGCCTGCTCAGAGCGCCCGAGCTCCGCGCCGCACCGGTGTATGGTGCGCAACAAGCATCGGCGAGGGCTTGACGGCGCCGCGAGACCCACCTATACCTGCGTGAGCGCCAGCGATGGCTGGTACGGTTGGACAAGATCATCGTGGCGTCCGGCGGCAGAGTCCTAGCTTTACTCGGAATCCTTGCCTGTGGCATTGCTTTGGTAGCTTGCGTCAGCGACGCGATGAGCCCCAACCGCGGGGACGATCTTCGACGTACCGCCCTCGTCGAAGGTGGCTCCGCCAGGTGGCCACACCTCATCTGGTCTCAAGACTTCAACGGCCCCGCCGGCTCTTCTCCCGATTCCCGCGAGTGGAACTTTGACACGGGCGGCGACGGCTGGGGTAACGAAGAGCTGGAGTCCTACACCGCGAGGCCCGCCAACGCCGAGCTCGACGGGCAAGGTCACCTAGCGATAACGGCCCGCGCCGAAAAGTACACCGGCGCGGATGGGATGACCCGCGACTATACGTCCGCACGCCTGCAGACGCTGCACAAGTTCGAATTCGAGTACGGCCTGGTTGAAGCGCGTATCAAGGTGCCGGCCGGGCAGGGCCTGCTCCCCCAGTTCTGGATGGTTGGCAACAACGACTACCGACCCGGCGGATGGCCAGGGTCGGGCGAGATCGACACGATGGAGATCCTTGGGTCCCAGCCCCACGTGGTGAAAGGCACCATTCACGGCCCCTGGTCCTGGGCCCCACATGACGGCGTGACCGGGAGCTTGCGCTCACGTACCTCGCTCGCCTCAGGCTTCCACGTTTACAGCGTGGAATGGGAACCCGAACGGATCAGCTTCCTGCTCGACGGCACTGTCTACAAGACGATCACACGGGCCGAACTGCCCTCGGGCTCGGCCTGGCCGTTCCAGCATCCCTACTTCCTGCTGCTGGACCTCGCGGTCGGCGGGGAATGGCCCGGCTCACCGAATGCCTCCACCCACTTCCCCGCGCAGATGCTCGTCGATTGGGTGCGCGTGTGGCACTGACCGTCGGGATCCGTGGCTCGGCGAGCGGGGAGTCGGGCATGGGGTCCCGACGCAGTCGGCACCCGGCAGCTAGAGTTACCCAGCATTCGGGCCGGCCACGTCAAGCCAGCCCTCGACAGGGGACCTGGGGGCCATGGAGAACCTCGACACGAGCGCCTCATCGAATCTGGCAGGTGGAGCATCCAGTCAAACGAGTGGTGTCCTCGGCACGCGGTCGGCCAAGGCATCGGTGATCATCTGCGCCTACACGCTCGACCGCCGGGATGAGCTGGCGTGTGCCGTGCAGTCGGCCCTCGAGCAGACGCTCCCGCCTCGGGAGGTCACTGTCGTCGTGGACAACAACCCCGAGCTGCTGGCCCAGGCCAGGGAGCGGTTCGACGGCGTCCAGGTGGTCGCCAACCATCACGGTCCCGGCCTCTCGGGCGCTCGCAACACCGGGGCGGATGTCTCGAGCGGCTCGATCCTGGTCTTCTTGGACGACGACGGGGTCGCCTCGCCGCGGTGGCTGCAGGAGCACGTGGCGGGCTACTCCGATCCGAGCGTGCTGGGCGTCGGTGGAGACGTGACGCCGATCTGGCGCTCGGACCGTCCCCGCTGGCTGCCGGAGGAGCTCTACTGGGTGATCGGCTGCACCTACACGGGCATGCCCGTAGAACCGGCCCCGATCCGTAATCCGATCGGGGCCAACATGTCCATCCGGGCCGACGTGTTCGCCGGCGCGGGCGGCTTTCGGCACGAGCTCGGGCGCCTGGACGTGGGCGGCAAGGCAATCACCGGCACCGCCGATGAGACCGAGTTCTGCATCAGGGCATTGCAGCGCTACCCGGACGGGCAATGGTTCTACCGGCCCGCTGCGAGCATTCGCCACGTGGTAACGCCGCACAGGGCCACATGGCGGCACTTCGTCGACCGGTGCCGGCTGGAGGGGGGCTCCAAAGCGGTGCTCGTCGGGTTGCGCGGGCAGCGATCCGGCCTGGCCTCCGAGCGCAGGTACGTCGCCCGCGTCCTCCCGCTGGGAGCCCTGAGGGAGCTGCGAGCAGCGGCACGCGGCGAGCCCTACGCCCTCAAGCGAGCCGGCGCGATCTGCGCCGGCTTCGCCATCACCACGTGGGCCTACCTCCGCGCACGGGCCGAGATGGCGCTCGGGCGCGGCCAGCGGTACTCCACCTAATAGTGCTTTGTTAAGTGTTATTCGTCTTGTCGGGTGGGGTGTAATGGGATTTGGTCGAGGTCGATTTGCTGTTGGCAGGTGGAGCAGCGGCCGGTCCAGCATTTGAATAGGGGCTGGAACAGGAGGACTGCCTGGGGGAGTGTCAGGCCGGCCGCGGGGCTTTTGGGTGAAGGCGCTCCAGGGTGAGGAAGCCGTGGGCGGCGGTGACTAGTGCGGTGTGGTGGTACCAGCCGAGGTATGAGCGTCCCTCGTAGTGGTCGAGGCCGAGCTCGCCCTTGAGTTGTTTGTAGTCCAGCTCGATCTTCCAGCGCAGCCGGGCCAGGCGGGCGAGCTGCCCGGGGTTGGTGGACGCGGGCAGGTTGGCCAGCCAGTAGTCGGTCGGCTGCTTGGCGCCTTTTGGCCATTCGGCGATCAGCCATTCCTCGCGGGGCGGGGTCTCCTGCGCGTTGGCCCACTTGCCGACACTCGCACGCCAGTGGTGCGCGGCGCGGACGCGCACGAAGGCGAACCGGGACTTGACCGGCTTGCCGTGTGGCCCATCACGGAAGCTGACGGTCTTCAGGGACCTCTCTCGGAGGCAGGCAATAAGCGCGCCGATCGACTCCTGGGCGCGGTCCGGCCGAGGACGGAGGTAACGCCCGCCTGTCTTGTGAGTGTTGGGGGGCACTTCGAACACGGTCTCGGGCGCGAACACAGTCGTCTCGGGTGAGACCGACAGCACGTACTGGAGTCCCGCGGCGTGCAGCTCCTCGCGCAGTTCGGTGTTGTTGCCATAGGCGCAGTCACCCAGCACTGGCGCTTTCTTAACCTTCCAGCCCGCCGCTTGCTCAACCAGCTCGACGGCCAGTTCAGGCTTGGTCTTGAACTGGACCTCATGGGGGATCTTCGCCTTGCGGCGCCGCTCCGGGTCCGCGCACCAGTCCTCTGGCAGATACAGAGCCCACCCCAACGGCACCGTCCCCTTCCCCCCGACTGCGTGCACGGACACGCCGATCTGGCAGTTGCCGGTCTTCCCCAGCGTCCCGGAGTACTGGCGCTTGACCCCTGGTGAATCCTTGCCGTCCTTCGGGAACCCGGTGTCATCGATCACCCAAGCCTGCACATCGACCTGCGGCGCAACCCGCTCCGCGACCGCCTTCACCACCAGCACAGGGTCCCACGGGCTGTCCGTCAAGAACTGCTGCATCGAGTGATACTCGGCCACCTCACCCAACCGCTCCACCAAGGGCTCAAGCGACTTACGCGGACCCTGCTCAATCAACCCCCGCAGATACAACCCGCCGTTGACCACCTGCACCGGCCGATTCGTCGCCTACGCCAACACCTCACCAGCGAACGCCTCCAAACGCTCACGCACTACCACCGGAGGATCAACACCCACTATCTCATCCGCATCAGCGACCGCCACAGCAACCATCATGCCTCCTCGCGTCGAGAAATTGACAACGCAAAGAGGTTTCGCCGCCCAGCCAGCGAAACCTACCCAGAACTTAACAAAGCACTACTAAGCCAGCGGGCCCCGAGACCCGCACGCCGTCCAGCGGCCTCATGGTGTCGTACACGCCATGATGGGAAACTGGGATGCGGAAACTAGCACCGGTCAGGTATTACCACAGTTGTCACCACCGCACCGAAGAGTGTGATTACCGCCGCTGCAAGATCATGTGTTCGTTTCGGCGATCGTGAATGACCGTCAAATGACCTTCGTGGTCGCTGCGAAACTCGTCAACCGCCTGCGCTGCGCCCCCGTAGTCAAAGTAGTCATCGCTGATGAGGTATCCTCCGGGCTGTAGATGCGGGAAGATGCGCTCAAGCGAAAGCTTGACCGGCTCATACCAGTCGCAATCCACGTGCGCCAAAGCGACCGGTCCGGTGGGATGTAGAGTGTCCTCGAACAGACCCCTGTGGAGACATATTCTCTCACCATCGACCGGAACGCCAAACGACTCAAAGGACGCTGAGACACGGTCGTAGAGATCGTCCTGGTAGCCGTAATAGGTATCGCCACCGAGGCCCTCCGACGCACCTGAGGTGATGAACTGATAGCGCTCATGAACTCGGGGAGGGTCCGCGTCGCCTGGCGGCGGGATCATTTCGAACACGTCATAACCGTGGAATGTACGATCCGCCTCTAAATGTTTGGCTATCACTATTCCGGAGCCACCCAACGCGACGCCTGTCTCAATAAATGCGCCGGGCACCCCATTTCGCTTGACCTCGGCTAGAGCCCACTCGATATTGCGCAGCTTCCCGAGGCTTAGGTACGTCAGATTGTGCGTGAGAACTTGCCTAGCCGTGCGTGACGCGCGAAGACCCTGGACCCGGATGCGCACATTAGGAAGAACACTGGCTGCTAGTCGACCTGACATGCGGCGGATGTTAAGTGCAGCCAACCGATCTGTCAACCAAAGCCCACTTTGGGATGCCGGCTTAGGTTCGTCAGAGCACGCTTGACCACGGCGGAAGCTCTGGATCTCTTGGGATCCCGCCCGGCTCGCGTAGGAATCGGATCAGCATGGGGGCAACGGCTAGGCAGATAATCGCGTTGGCCCCCAGCCAGGCGGCCGCGACACCCTCGATCCCGTGGAAACGCGCCAGCGGGACCGCCGAACCCAGAACGAGCACCAGCAGGGCAAGCTCGACCATCCCCAGGCGCAGCCCGCGCCCCTGGACCCGCGAGACAGCCGAGAACAGGGCGATCACCGCGCGAAAGAGGCTCGCGCACAGCAGTAGTCGCAGCGCCCCCGCCCCGTGCTGGGCGTAGACGTGGCCGAAGGGCAGCATCACCACCGGCGCCGCCAGCGCCAGCAGCGCCGCGGCGGGCATCAGCAGCGCCAGCACGCGACGAGCGAAGACCCTCGTGAGAGCCTGCAGACTCTCCTGCTCCAGCGTGGCCTCCACGACCAGCGAGGCGCAGGCACTGTAGGCGAAGGTATCGAACGCCATCACGATCATGAACGGCATCGCGAAGTAAGCGCTCTCCCGGGCGCCCAGGATCGCGATCACGAGCAGCGGCAGAACGGTCAACGTCGCCTGGGTGAAGACCGACGCGAGGTAGTCCTGGGCGAGAAAGCGCACCACCCGCCGGGGCCCGATACGCGAGATCGACGATTCGCGCACCCCACCGGCCAGGTGCCCCGGGATCGCCCGCCTGAAAACCAGCAGGTTGACCGGGATCAGCAGCAGCGCCATCGGCAGGGCCCAAGCCAGGAACACCCCGTTGACGGCACCCATGGCAAGCAGTATTGGCAACGCCAAGAGCTTGAGGATGCCGAACAGGCCGTTCTCGACAGGAATCCACGGCGCCCGGCGCGTCGCCATGAGCGCGGCGTCCTGCAGGGTGAACAGCCCCCAGAGCACGAGCGCCGCGACGAAGCCCACCGCGAGCGTCGTGTCGTCACCCAGGTAGGCCAGTTCGTGCGATACGCGGGGAGCCACCAGCACAAACGCGGTCCCGACCACAAGCGCGACTACCCCAGTCAGCCCATACACGGTGCCCAGAGCCCGTGCGCTGCGCCTGCCAAGGTCGGGAAGGAAGCGGATGATGCCATTGCCCAGGTTCAGCTGGCAGATCGCCGAGAGCTCGATCATCACCGAAATCAGCACCGTGTCCCGGCCGACCGTCACGCTTGAGTACAGACGTGCCGCGGCAACCCAGAATCCCATTCCCAGAGCGGAGGTGACAACCGTGTTCGCGAGCAGGCTGTAGGCGCCCCGCAGCAATGAACGCTCCGCTTGGACAAGGGCGCTCTCCGCCTGGACAGAGGTGATCAGGCGATCGGCGCCAAGCTCGTCCACGAAGCAACCTCACAGCGAAGTTGTGCCAGGTAATCGGCTGCTCGCTCTTCCAGGTCCTGCTCGGCCGACGGAGACAGCATGTTCTCGAACGCCGTCGACACCAGCACCTCGTTCACCTCGTCGAACGCACACCACGCCGCCCCCGGGCCAGCCGTCTCAATCACACCCTCGGTCTTGCGGGTCATGTAAGCAACCGCAAAAGCCGGTGTAGCCTGGCTAAGAGCCAGGATCGCCGCGTGCAAGCGCACCGTTAGGACCATCCGACATGCCCCATAGAGAGCAGCCAGCTCTCCAGCCGTCAAATCCTCATCGACCAACAGCGCCGGCACATCGTCCTCGAGCATCGAGAATAGCTGGCGAGAAAGCCCCCGATCATCCTCGATCGCACTCGGCCCCATGCACTGCACGACTATCAGCACCCCGCTCACAAGCCCAGCCCTGACGGCGGCCCGGCCGATATCGACGAACACGCGAACTACCCGCTGATCTGCGGACGGGCCCGCGTGGGGGTGCTGTCGAATGACCAGCGCAAGTGGAGCAACTCGGCCACCGGCCAGTTGGGTGAGAATCCGCGAGACGCGCTCGGAGCGATAAGCCTCCGTCGCGAACGCCATATCGGGACGCACGCACACCCTGTCGAGCCGTAGCCGTTTGGCGACCATGAGCGAGGTCTGCTCGCGCAGCACGGTGCTCTCGGCACGGCGCAACATCCAGCGCGCGAGCATGCACCCGCTGCGACGCGGAAAGGGGCCGAGCGTGTGCCCCGCCAGCACAACCGGCGTGCCAACCCGTCCCGCCGCCCAGATTGGGTACAGCATGCAGAACAGCCGAGCAAGGCTAAGCGGAGCCACAACATCGGGGTTGTCATAGATATTGCTGCCTCCAACCGCAACCACTAGATCAACCGCCTCGAGCCTGAGCCGCGTCGCGCGGCTCGGCGCGCCGGTGAGAACCTCCAAGCCAAACGGCATAAGCCTGATCAGCCACCGCATCGACGTACCGATCGTGCCTGGGGCTCGGGATCGCGCACTGCCGAACTCGGTCGGCGTGAAGCCCGATTCCTCGATGAGCCCACGCTCTCGCACAAGATGGCGCAATTGGTTGCGAGCATAGGCGCTGTTCGTCTCATTTAGCGTCGCGACGCGTATCTGCGCATCTGGCCAATGCTCTTTGAGCAAACGCACGATCCCCCCTGTGATCGCGCTATCGCCCTTGTTATCGTCATGCCAGTGATTTACACAGAGAATAGTCTTGATAGGCGCGTTTTCACCGTGGCCACGCACGCGAGCATCCTTGTGACGCGTGCGGTTAACGCTCAGAATCCCGCCTGCGACCAGCAACTGTGAAGCCGCGTACGCGATGCCTACTCCAGTCAATCCCGCCGGCTTCGCCAAGAACCACACAGAAACCGGAATCAACATCGCCAGGGAGGCCTGGATTCTCACGATCCGCATGGGCCGCCGCTGGGCGCGCGCGGCACAGATCTCCAGCGTAGTTACGGCGCGGCCGATCGACCCGAGCAATAGAAGACGGAACACAGTCACTCCGTGTTCGGCGTAGAACGAACCGAAGATCGAGAGCAGCCGGGGGGCGATGATTATCCCACCGGCCGCGAGTGCGATAATGACCACCACGGTCCTGTTGCGCACGCTTCGAAGCAGCGCGGGAAGACGTCCTTCGTCATGCGCACCCTCGACGGTGAGCGACATGCCTAGATTGATAGCGATCAGATCGAGGGACTGCACAATCATCCATGCGATACCGAAGCTGCCGTTCGCTGCGGCTCCCAAACGTGCGATCACCAAGACCGGCAGCAGTGTGGTGCTGATCTGCCCGAAAATCATGCCAGTCGTATCCCCAGCGAAGTATCGGCGCAGACCATGCAGATCCTCCTCCTCCTGCCTCTGCCGTGCGTGACTTGGCAGCAGCCGCAGAAGCAAGATTCCCGACACAGGGAGAAGCGCCAGGGCCGCGGGAGCCACCCAGGTGGTGAGAAAGGCGAGTGCCCCGGCGCCCGCTCCAAGCAAAAACAGCGCACCCAGCTTCGTCGCGCTGTACAGCGTATTCTCGATCGGGACCCACACTGCGCGGCGAAGACCGGTCAATGCGTTGTCCTGCAGTCCGAAGATCGACCAGGTCGCAACTGCAACCGGAAATAGCAACGACGGTAACAGCGGGGCCAGCAAGTCGAATGCCGACGACACGTGCGGAGCGACTAAGACAAAGCCAGCGCCCAAGGCGATGCTCACGATGATCGACATCGCATAGGCTCTCAGCACAAGCCTACGCGCGCTTCTACCTGTGCGGGGAAGAAAGGTGACGAGCACTCCCGGCAGGCTCATCTGGCTGATCATCGACAGCGTCATCAGAGCAGCCACCAGAGCCGTTGCCTGTCCCACCACCGTCGAGCTTGCGCGATGAGCAACTACGAGCCAGTAGGCGACGCCGATGATGGACGACATCGCGCCGTTGATGACCAGCGCAATCCCATTCCGGTACAGCGGGCTGCGAGCGCGCTCGCGCGGAGCACGCGTTGCGGTGGCGACTACCCTATCTTCGGTCACAGTCGCCGGAGCTTCGGTAACCTCTCCAATCACCGGCTCCCACGCCCTCCGACGAGGCTTCGCAGCAGCTTCGCCTGCAGATCTGCCTGCCGGTCGAGTGTGCTCTCGCGGAGAACCCGCTCGCGACCTTGGACGGAGAGATGGTTCCGCAGCGAGGCATCGCGGAGAACCCTTGCGAGCTGCCCGGTCAGATCGACGACGCTACTAGGAGCCGCAAGTAGACCCGTCTCCTCGTGAATGACCACCTCTGGAATGCCAGCGGTTGGATATGCCACCACGGGCAATCCGCATGCCTGTGCCTCCAGAACGCTCAGCGGCAGGCCCTCCAGCGTGCTGGCCAAGACAAGCGTATCTGCTGCACGTAGCAGCTCGCGCACATCGGAGCGCGGGCCCAGAAACCGGACCCGCTCTCCCAGGAGCTTGGACCCGAGACTCTGAAGACGAGCACCATTCTCCGGATCTAGGCTCGGTGCTCCCGCGATCGCCAGGCAGGTATCAGCGAGATCCTGCGGTAAGCCGGCGACCGCCCTGATCACATGATCGACACCCTTGCGAGGATCCAGTCGACTCAGCGCCAGCACTACGGGTGAGTCGACACTGAAGGCCATTTCCGAGCGGACCGCTGGGTCTCGGGCTCCGGGGCTCATCGCCACCGGGTCGATGCCATTGCGGATCACGACCGTTCTGCGCGTCGCCCTCGACGGCAGTGAGCGTGCCACAGCCTCACTCACGGCGATCGAGGCGTCGGCGCCAAGCACGGCCAACCCGCGGAGCCGGCCCACCATGTCGGGCTCGTTCTCCTCATGCAGATGGAGCACCACGGGTCGGCGCGCGAGCTGCGACGCGATGACCGCCTCGCCGTGCGACCAGTGGCTGTTGGCGTGGATGACATCGGCGCCTGTTATCCGCACGAGACTCGCAATGCGGCGGCCCGCACCGAGTGTGCGAACTGCCTCGCGCAAACTCAACTTCACCGAGATAGTGCCGTCGTCCCCTCTGATACTGCGTTCAGATGGGATCTCCAGGTTCACCTGGGGACGGCCGGTCTCACGCCACGCCTGTGCGGTCGCGCACTCGTACGGTGCGGCAAGGATCTGCTGGAAGCCGCGAGCTTCCAGCAGAGGTGCCAGTCTCAAGAGGTAACGTTGGGCTCCCCACAGCCCCGCTCCCTCCTCGATGATCAGCACGCGGTGGCTACCGTTCATCCTCGTCACGAGCTTCGATCGCCTGTCGATCTCCGTCGCCGTGTCCCTCACGACAGAGGTGGCTCGCACACCGGTGCGAGTGCGCGAACTCACCCACACGGCGATAACCCGCTTTCTGGTCGTCGCGGCGCCGATCGTGGCGGTCGTCATCCTGGCAGCGCCGCTGCCGCTGGTGTCGTTCGGCCATCAGTACGTACAACACGGAACAATCCGCTGAGACTCTTGACCGCGCGAGTTGCTTTCGCTCCATCATCTTCTTGTACTGTGCGCTAGCACGGCTGCGGGGACAGGGCCGCAACGTCGTCATTCCACAGGTGTTGATCGCGATGGCGTTGATCGGCTTGTTCTCCTTCTTGAGCGCAAGTCGCGACTTAACAGGCGTTGGACTTGGTGCGTTGTTCACTTTCCTCCTCGTCGCCGTAGCCCTGCTGCCGAGTCTCGTGAGATTCCGAAGAGACCCCCATGTGCCGGTATAGCCTGATACAGAGGCACGGGCAGATCGGGCCTGACGAGCGGGCGAGCATCTCGCGTAGTCTTCTGCGTCGGGAGCATTTCATAGATTCTTGCATCCCGATTGCCGTACCAAAGCCTGAAGTCTGGCGAGCGCGCAACCGCAGACTCCAGGTGCTCAAGCGCCCCCGGAGGCGTAAGACGATATAGTTCAGCGTAGGCCGTCTCGTCTTTAGCGAACACAATATATCCACGTTGCCCATACTGCTTGATTAGCGCGACCACATTTTCGACATCAGCGACCCCGAGCTGCCGATTTCGGAAACTGCTAACAGCCATAAGAGTTGGGGCTTCGGCTTCTCCCGGGCCCCTAAACTCAGGGAAGGTTGCACCGTACCTAGCCGGAAAGCCCGGTGCTGCATACAGCAGGACGGACCGAGGTGGTGCGTGATAGTAGAACCAGTCGCTGGCGCGAACTTCACCGGCTGAGACTATATAGAGCTCTTCCGCACCAAAAAATGAGGGGACGAAAAGAGCCGTGAAAGCCACCGCCAGCGACGCCATAAGCAACCATCGTAGCCGTCGGCGAGTCACAGTCGCCAATGCCCACGATATCAACGCCGCCGTCCAGGGGCCGGAAAACAATAGTATGCGCAGTGGCGCCTCGCCACCGTAGCTCTGGGCAAATGCGACAGCGAATGGAGACACAGCAAGCACGACAAATGGCAGCGATCGCACCAACAATCCGCGTCTGAGCAGGCGAATCATAGCGCACAACGCTCCCAGCCAGAGAGTAGCGATGGAAAGCAGCTCGGCATGCGTGTGGAAAGTCTCGCCGGCTGCCGGAGCTTGAGTACCAAACCCCGGTATTTTAGACGCCGCTACTCCAAACACATTGTTCAACGGATCGATACTAGAAAATACACCATAATTACGCTCTATAAAGTTGAAGTTGGCACCAAGGTAGGCGAAGGTCATTATGCCCATCCCCATCAGCACCCACCAAGGACGGGCCACGCCGGCTAGCATTAAGAGCGCAACGCCAGCTAGTAACATATAGGGCGTTAGCTGATGACTCGCGACAACCACAGCATCGAGGCTCAGAACAACCGCGATAGCTGCCCAACGCGGCCATTTAGGAGTTGCATCTGTCTGCACAGAGAGCTGCGGCACGCGCCCTACGCGCTCGATCAGCCGGATAAGCCTTTTAGAATAGTTCGTCTCATTAACCCTTAGCTGCCGCAGCATGACCGCTATCAGTGCAAGACCTAGAGCGAATGCGAATGCCTGAGGTGAGTAGTAGGTCTGCTCGATCCAGTTAGTAACAATAAAAATGAGACCTGCCCCAGCCGCGATGCGAACCTCTCGTGTGATCGCCTTTACGGCCGCCATTACAAGAACAGCGTCAAGAAGAAGAAAGAACAGCTCTGCCCAGCTCGCATATGGCTCAGGATTGGGACGACCCGCAACACTCGAAAAGGCAGCCCCCAGCGCAAAGAAGCCCGGCCAGCGATTGTAAATATCGATGCTGGGGTTGACCTTGCCGTGCGCCTCCAGGTAGCGGACCACCCCGATGTGCTGGTATACCCAGGAATAGTGCGGCTGCGCAGATAACACAGGGACGGTACCGAACAGAATGATCGCAATCGCAACGACGTAGACAACCATTATCAGCCCGCTCGTGCGCCGCGCCGTAATCGCCGTGACGGCACCCACGACAGATAGCGATAGTGCGAGATACCAGGTGATCGGGAGAGCTGGCGGCAATCCGTAGCTTCCCAGGTTCGTGACGTCGACATGGCGCAGAGAAAGTCTCCAGATAACGAGCGCGATGACCACTGGCAACGAAAAGGCGAGCCGGCTCAGCGCAGGGCTCGTCTTGAGCGCAAACCTGGGCCGTCGCGCTGTGCTGCTCTGATCGATGCCGTGAGGTTCGCCCGCGATGCTCACGGCGCCACCGCCCGTCTGCGCTCGGAGTCCTGCGCCCAGCGCGCCCGTGCGCACACGAGCGGCCCAATCGTCACTCCGCGCAACTCAGCTAGCAGCAGCTCGCGGGCAAACCCGGCCTGCGAGCCGGCGCGGCCAGAGCGCACGCCCAGGGCACCCAGGTGCCTAACGCCCTGGGGGAGACGACGCCACACATCCAGGGCCGTGCGACGGGATGACGCATACTTGAACAGGAACGCCGACAGATCTCTCCCATAGACGTACATCTGACGGCTCAAGTCGTTTTGGTTGGTGCGGTGCTTGTGCCAGACAAGCGCGGCGGGCTCGTAGGAGATCGAGTAGCCGGCGCGCAGGACACGCACGAAGATGTCGAGATCCTCGGCCCCCGGCAGACTCTCGTCGAAGCCCCCGATCTCGCGCAGTAGCCGGGTGCGGAATGCGAAGTTCGCGCCGGTTCCAAAACCACCGGCGGCGTACGGATGAAGCTCGATGCCAGACGGTCCGTGGCGAGCGTCGTACACCCGTGGCTCGCAGGTCGATGACCACGACACGCGCGCATCGAAGTATTGCTCCGCGGCCAGCTCGAGCGACGCGCTGGCCACCAGGCCGGTGACGCACGCCACGTCGGCGCGGCGGTGAAAGCCGCGCAGCAGCCCCTTGATCCACAGGCGATCGACGCGCACGTCGTCGTCGGTATAGGCGATTATCTCACCTGTGGCGTGTGCGAGGCCCCGGTTCCTGGCCCATGTCAGCCCGGGGTGTGGCTCCCGGACATATCGGAAGCGCGAATCCTCGATGGCGATCTCCATGATGACCTCGCGGGTGCTGTCATCCGCGGGGGCGTTGTCGACGATCACGAACTCCACTGCGTCGTGTTCCAGCAGGCGGACGGACTGAAGGCACACACGCAGCGCCTCCGCGCGATTCCTGGTGCAGATCACAACCGTCACCGACTCCGATCCCTGCTCCCCGGCCTCTAGTCCGCCGCGTGCTCCACCGGCATGGGATCCGCTCAGCGACCGCAGCAGAGGCGGGAGCCCCTGTTGCGCCAGCTCCGCGCAAACAGAGGCATCGAGGTCGCGCTCGATCACCTCCAACACCGCCGCCAGACTCAGGGGCCGGGTCCCGAGGGGGATAGTGGCAAAGCCAATCGGCTCGCCTCCAATCCGCACCAGCAGGCGCGCCTCATCATACGGCTGCCCCGCGGCAGTGGCGGGTCGCTGAGGCAACTCGAACTCGCGGGTCAACTCGAACTCGCCGCTGAAGACAGCCTTTTCATGTTTCTGTCGCCGCTGCGGCGCGGAGCGATGATTGCTCATGACTACGGCGCTTCCCTGATGGCAGCCGCGACGATGCGACGGAGATCGAGAACGAGCATCACGCAAGCGGCTGTCACCAGGGCGAGGGCCCACCCAAAGGGATGCCACCAACCTGTCCATATCATCGCCAGCGTGCCAACGGCCTCGATGCAGAGGCTCAGGCTTACGGCAAGTCCGAGAGCCTCGAGCTCATCTCCCACGGGAAGGCGTGTGAGTAGGGCGCCTCCGGGGATCAGACACGTAGCTGCCAGGACCAGCAGCAGGCGCGCAATGCTGTGCGTGCCGGCGAGACATACCGCGACGGTGGCGGCGGCGAGGACGAGCAGAAGACAGTCGGCGATGACGCATCGGCGCGGATCGCCCAGCCACCGTGGCTGCACGAGCTCCTGCTCCCCCTCCGAGCGTCGATCGGGTTGTGCGATCGGGCTCATCGGCTTCTCCCCAGACAACTCGCCAGATATGCGAGCGGTCCGCAGGCCACGCCAACACGCTCGAGACGGCTCAGGTTACGGGGAAACGTGGGTCCCCTGGCGGCGTTCTTCCTCGATCCGGGGTGTGTGAAGTAGCGGATACCCTGCGGTGTACGCGACACGATCGACCAGCGGTCGGGTCCCGCGACGATCTGCTTGGTCAACATCGCCCCGAGCCCGACCCCATAACCGAAGACCTGCTGGCGTAGACGAGCCGCGGTATCGGGATGGCGATGCCAGACGATCGCGCCCGGCTCATACGCCAGCCGGCCTCCCGCATGAAGCAGCCGGATGTAGATGTCGAGATCCTCGCCGCCACGGGCACGGGTACTCGCCCCGAGCGCCGGATCGAACCCGCCCAGGCTACGTATCACTGCCGTCCTGAAGGCCATGTTCGCTCCCGACCCGAAGTATCCGACGGTGTATGGGAACAGGGGCTGGTCGAGAGGAGGGTCGTCCAGCGAGTAGGTCCTCTGAGTGAAGCCCTTGCCAAGGTTCGCGAAACGCTCGACCAGGACTTGGGTTGGCGTCTCGAGCTCGAATGGAAGGATCAACCCGGTCACGCAGTCGACGCTCGGGGACCTCGCGAACGCAGCGCGAACGACCCGTACCCAGGCCTGATCGACGAGGACGTCATCGTCGGTGAACGCCACGAGGTCTCCGCGCGCCGCGTGCAGGCCCGCGTTGCGTGCCTGCGAGGAACCGCGATGGTGCTCCTCGACATAGCGGACTCGCTCATCGCCTCCGAAACGCTCTTCAAGCGTGCGCTCAAGGGTTGAGAGCACGGGGCGGTTCTCGACGACGACGATCTCGAGTGATTCGTCGCCGCAGGCGCGGATCGCCTCCACGCAACGGACGACCTGCTCCACGTTCGCGCAGGTGGGCACGACGACGCTCAACAGCGACCCCGCCTCGGGCTTCGATGTCGAGTCGCCGCGCGGCTGGCCAAGCCCATCGGTCGCGATGACGGGAGCCTCTGCGGGCAGGTCGCAGAGCTCCCCAGGCGAGCCGGCAAGCTCGGCGGCGGTCAGGACATCAAGCGAGACCGTGCCGTCCGGGGATACCGGAAGGACTGTCCAGCCAAGGGGGCTTCCGTTGCGCCGCACGAGCGCCAGCAGGAGACGGTAGGGATTCCCGCTGCTGCTGGCGGGGAGCCGCAGCTCAGTCGTGCCCTGCTCGATGTCGATCAGCCGAACAGCGGCCGGCGTCTCCCGGTCGAGACACTCCGGCAGTGTCGTGAAGAGGGTCGTTAGGGGGGTTCTCAGCGCCACGATCCTACTCCCCGGCCGAGCGTACGCCTCAACCTGCGCACCGCGCGGTAGCCACGGGTGCGCAGCCGCTCGTGACGCCAAGCGCATGGGACGCCCTGACCGTCCAGGACCCGCGCGATCTGCTGGGCGCCGGTGGCGCTGCACACGGTCCACCGGGCGATCGCCCAGGGATCGTCCTCGCGGTGCGAGAGCGCGTTCTTGACCGCGGCCGCGGACAGAAACCCAGCCGCCATGACCGCCTCCCGTACGCGCCGATCGTAGGCTCCATATGGATACGCGAAGGTCTCCACGGGGCGTCCGAGCAGCTGCTCAAGCTGGCGCTTGCTGTCGGACACCTCGCTCTCCACCTCAGACCGGCTCAGCTCGTCCAGGCGCGGATGTGTGACGCTGTGCGCCCCGAGCTCGACCGCGTCCGGCCGATCGGCCAGGAGCCGCAGATGATCGCGGCCGATCATCGGCCTGGCGCCGATCTGCCCCGTGGTCACGTAGACGCTGGCACGGAGACCCCGTTCGCAGAGCAGCTCGATCGCAGCCAATGTGTTGTCGTAGCCGTCGTCGAAGGTGATGGCCACCGCGTGGTCCGGCAGCTGACGCTCGCCGCGCAGCCCAGCGGCGATCTCGCCGATCGTGACCGGAACCCGCCCGCTCGCGAGGATCGCGTCGAGATGGGTCGCAAACTGCTCATAGGCAACCGAGAACCGGTCGGCCACATCGGAGGCGTCTCGGGGTACGCTGTGATAGAGCAGGATGGGAATCACCTTGACCACGCTGGCAGAGGATGACAGGCTTCCCGAGCCGTTCAACGCTCGTCCTCGGACGCTCGTCCTCGGGCTGGCTCATCGCCGGACCGCGTCCGATCTTACGGCCCGGAGCCGGGCGGCTTATAGAGGTGCCTGCACAAGCGTCATCCTGCTATGTCGAACTCACCGCTCACCGGACGCTGCACTCTCATCTCATGCTGCCGATCATCAAGGTGTGGCCGGTGCGGCATTCGTCGCACCCGCTCGCGCAGGATCGTCCGCAGCACCCGCCCGCCGTCGCGAAACGTCCGGAGGTTGCTCTGCCCGTGGATGCGGTCTCGCTCGAAGCTGGGAACCTCGCGGATGTGGAGGCCGGCACGTGCGATCCTGATGTTGATGAGCGTCTCCACCTCGAAGCCCGTACAGTCGACGTTCATCGCTCCCAAGCAGTGCCGCCAGAAGGCGTTGTAGCCGTAGCAGAGGTCGGAGTAGGCAGTTCTAAACAGGAGGTTGACGACACCGTTGAGCCCACGGTTGCCGATCTGGCGCAACCGGGTTATGTCCGAGCTCCCCCCCCCTTCGCGGAAGCGGGTGCCCTTCGCGAAGTCCGCCCCCGCCATCAATGTTTCGACGAAGGCGGGGATCTCAGCTGGGTCAGCAGACCCGTCCGCGTCAAGCATGACTAGGGCATCGCCGGTGGCGGCCTCGAAGCCGCAGCGCAGCGCATCTCCCTTGCCGGGGCACTGCTGCAAGACGATCTTGGCGTCTGGTCGCAGAAGACGCGCGACATCGAGGGTCCTATCGTCCGAGAAGCCATCGACGATGATCACCTCATGCAGACGCCCAGGCAGCTTCGTCAGGACGTGCGGCAGGTTCTGCTCCTCGTTGATCGTGGGGATGATCACGCTTACGCGCGGCCACTCCGTTACGAGGTCGGCCCGGCGCGGGCGCAAGCGTCGCTCGCTGCCCACGATGGCCGCGCCATCGCGGGCCTCAGGCTCGCGAGCATCGGTCTCGATCGAGTCGGGCGCGTTTAGATTTGGGTGCGACCTGAACGCAAGCTCTCGACCCGCCGAAGGCCTCGTGCCAACGCTGCTCATCTTCCGGCTCTCTTGTTAGTCGCTTCCATACGACCCTCCTCAAGCTACATGCAGGCTCCGCGTGCTCTAAGCCTGCGCAAGTCGCAGTGGCACCAGGTCCTCCACGAGATAGATTCCTCCGCTACAGCGATGTGCCTCATGCACGCTCTCTTCTCTCCGTAGTCTCCCCAGCTGCCCGTGTCTTCCCGGGCATTGCTTGATCGCCGTAGTCTTTCCGGGCATTGCTTGCGCGGTACCGTACCAGAATGGACGACAAATGTCTTGCCAGCCCGTTGGGCGATGCGGCCGGGTCGCCAGAAACAGCGGCGCGAAACTACAGAGCTATAAAGGTAGTAAATATGATCTAGTTTATGAGGATAATGATAGGCTGACCCCCTCGCCCGATCCGCGGCCATGATCTTTCCCTCACATCTGGATCACCCTCACCCTGCTGACCATCGGGCTGTGCTTCGGTGCGGCTCGGCGACCTCCAGCAGAGCGATGACCCCGATGCCGCGGGCAGCGCGTCGCCTACGAAGACTCGCCCGGCTCATGCAGAGCATCGTCCACCTCGGCGCGGACGTCCTTCGCCGTCGCGTCCTCTCCGTCCTTGCGCTGGATCTCCACGTAGATCTCCATACGGTGCACCGGAACCTCCCGCGGCGCCTGGATGCCGATGCGCACCTTCTCGCCCATGATGGACAGGACCGACACCTCGACATCGTCCCCGATCATGATGCTCTGGTTGGACTTGCGGGTCAGAACCAGCATTCGGTGCACCTTCTTCTGTTGCCGACGAGCGGCCGGTGCGCTTGCCCCAGGCGGGCTGCCCGTTCGGCTGGCTACACGAGACGAGTGCCCAGACGCCCGCCCGGGCGCTCACCGCGTCTTTGACGTGATGCTCGATGCGCTGCGGGCTGCGACCTCCCAGACAGGTACCGCGCAGGATCCAGCGTCCGCCTCGGCGTCACCGTGGCGTTGCCTCTCTCTCTGCAGGCACTGGCGCAGCTCCCGCAGCCACTTGATCCTCGCGTCCCACCACGCGGCATCCGCGGCGGTGACGATGACGCCCATCAGCCGCCTCCACTCATCGTCGCCGGCAAGCCGGCGCTCGCGACGCATCCGCTCGTCGAGATCCTCGAGCTGAGCCGCGCAGGCAAGCTCGGCCTCGCGGACGATCCGGATCAGCCTGGGCAAATCCGCCGGTCCGCAGAATGCGATCTTCGCGAGCAGATCCTCGCGCACGGGCGGCGTCGAAGTCGAAGCCCGCAACCAATGCTCGAAGTGCTCGACCCCCTTTGCGGTCGCCTCGTAGGCCGTCGCCGGCAAGCATCCCGCTTTAGCGCGCCCGAGCACAGCCGACCTATCCCCATCGATAGCGCGAATCAACCCCTGCTTGGAGAGCCGCTTCACCGCTTGATACGCGGTCCCGCGCGAAAACTGCGCCGAGCCAAACCGCCGCTCCAAACGCCGCTCCAACTGATAGCTGCTCGCAGGCCGCTCGATCAGGATACCCAAGACCACCTCTCCCGCGGAGAGCGCGAACATCTGCGCAGAAGTACGTCCCATCCCGTGAAAACGTACCTGTCTCCAGGCGCATCCGATCTAACCGGCTCTCAGTTCTCCTTCCTTGCCGGTCTCCTCTGCTGTAAGTGTTCAGGCCTCCGCACGCTACGGCACCAGTGCGCGGCGCCGAACGCGGCGGCCTGCTCGCTGGTGCCGGTGAACGCGGGCGCCATCCAGCCGGGTTCGTGCCGCTTGAAGGGGAGCTCTTCGGGGTCGACATCGATCTCGGCGAACCCCTCGAGCCGCAGGCCCATGCCGACGATCGCCGCGATGCTCACCGGCGGACAGCCGTACAGCAGCCCCGCGCGCGCCCACCCGCCAGGATCTTCCGGAAGCTGCCCCGGGATCGCTCTCGCCCCCGGGTCCTCGTGCACCGCCAGCGTCGCCCTCCGTCCAGCCCAAACCGGGGCGCTCGGGGCGTCCTGGGCCAGGCGTGAGAGTCGCTCAGCGATCGCGCTCTTGCGCGCACTCAGGCCGTCGACGGACGCGATCAGATCAGCGAACACCAGATCACTGACAGCCTCATCGAACTGTTGGGCCGACAGCCAGCGCCGGTGAGCCACAGTCCACGTCGAGGACTCGGGATAGACCCAGCCATGACGCAACAGCATCTTCGAGACCCGGTGACGAGCCGTCATCAGATCCCTCCGGCATGCATCGTGAGAGCGCATCAGCTCACGCGCCGCCTCGACCTCGACAGGCGGCACCACAACACTCGTCAACGAGCCGGCGAGCAGTAGCCGCGCGAGCATCTCCGCGTCCTTGCGGTCGGTCTTCACCCGGTCTGAGGGGCCCCGGGGTGTCTTGCCAGGCGCCGCGATCACCTCGATGCTCACCCCGGCCGCGCTCGCGGACGCTGATCAGCAGCGCGTCGTCGAGCGGGTATGCCTGCACGACGGTGTTGTGCGGGCCGGGGATCGCGTCGCAGTCGCGCGCGTCCTTGAGTCGCTGTGCGAGTGCGACGGGCAGGCCGCCGTCTTCGGGGATGGTGTCGAGGCCGGCGGGCTCGCCGTACTCGCGTTTGAGATGCTCGCGAAACTTCGTGTGGTCGAGGCTGAACGCCTCGTATACGGGTGTCTGCGCACGCAGCGGCGTGCACCCGACGGAGATCTCGCGTATCGAGAACGGTCAACGCGACGTCCAGATAACCACGATCTTCAAGCTCGCCAAGGCATTCGACCTGACACCGGGTCAGTTCATCGACGGGACCTGAGCCCCGCGACGGACGGGACGTGACCACCGCTGCTCCTCATCGCACCTCCATGTTGGGGACACCGAGGCTCGCCACCTTCCCCGCCGTCGCCCCCGCGACGAGCCGTAACGGCCCCGAAGTCCGAGAGGCCCCGCCTGACACCGATTGAGCACGATCGTTCAATGACACCGCGCGAATTCGTTGGCCGCTTCGGCCTCCTGGCGGTCTATAACCGGC
>OBLU010000797.1_pt1 | contig 29541 bp, 32 predicted proteins | sample 1518681 | NCBI WGS metagenome assembly OBLU01 (sample SAMEA3539304, study PRJEB22396) | soil metagenome | biome: tundra; feature: field; material: soil | place: USA | collected 2010-05 | depth 0.15 m
TGATGAAGCCGACGGCGGTGGTGATCAACGTGGGACGCGGGCCGGTCATTGACGAGGCGGCACTGCTGCGTGCGCTAACGGCCAAGCGGATCAAAGGAGCGGGGTTAGATGTGTTTGAGCACGAACCGCTGCCGGCGGGACATCTGCTGTACAAGCTGGAGAATGTTTTGTTGTCGCCGCACTGCGCGGACCACACGTCCGACTGGCAGGATCAAGCGATGCGCTTCTTTCTGAACCAGTATGGCAGGTTTGAGAAGGGCGAGCCGCTGAAGAACATTGTGAATAAGCGGCTGGGATATTGAGGGAGGCGTGCCCCCCTGCAGCAATGAAAATGCCCCAAACAGGCTTGGGGGAGATCTCCTCGAAGCGGACTTCTGGGGCGTCGGGACGACTTCGCTTCTTAAGGAACGCCGCGTGGAGCAGGCCCTGCGCAGTCAGCGCCGGCAATTGTTTGAACGGCGTTGGCAGGCGGAGCCAGGTGTGCCAACTTCCCAGATCTACTCAATTTTCACTATCTAATCCAAGAAAAGCATGCCCTTTTCTTTTGCATATCGTTTGAAGTATTCGAGCGCTTCTTCCCAAGGGACTCTTCTAAAGAATCTTACAGTCGTTCCATACGATGCGGGAACCTCGAATAGGCCGTGTTGGAAAAGGCCACCTTTGCCCCACTTTGATTCCACTCGACCATTTCCACGGCGAAGCCCCGCATGCTTAATTTGGCTTTCCTCGTCAAAATAAATAATCATATCTCCCTCGCGCGCCTCGGCTTCGCCCACTTCCGTTAAGAGCCCTTTCTCAAGCAACCATTGAACGAACTTTGGCCCAGCGATAATGACATTAAAGCCTCGGCTGGCTATAGCGACGAATTCTGGCTTTTCAGTGAACTCGAACACGTGCACGACACATGTGTACCGTTCAATCGGGTACGGCGAATCAAGAAGCGCAATTCCATTCGGGAAATCACGAGTTGCTGCAGCCAGTAACGCAAGATACTCTGACCAGTCGCGGGCCTCAAAGACTTCCTCGAGTTTTCCTCTGAGAGTAGTTTCCTGGCCTATCGTCATGAGGTTGAGTTCCCACGCTGTGAGCACTTCAGCCACAACGATAATTATACCCAGTGGATGAAACGGCTTCTTTCGACAAAGCCCAGCGTGTTAGAAGCTCCCGGTGCGCAAAGAGGAACCACCGTTACCATTTATGAGGAAAAGAACGCCGAGAGCCCGCGTGAAGCTTCCATCCGCCGGCTTCTCCATGCCTGTATTTGAGGCGCGATGATCCCGAGCGCTGCTCGGTTTCCCGAAAAGCAGAGATAATGGATGAAGTGAATCCGACGAAGAAACACACCGCAAGCGCCAAACTCCTGCTCGAGGGTTTACAGGGGAAGCGGGCGCATGTATGGCACAAGGTCTGGTCCGGCTACATAGCCGCGCGCCTCGCTGATCATGCTTACAGACAGATCGACTTCACGAGGGGCGCGTCGCGGTCGACTTTTGTTGATCTTGACGACCCCATCAAGCGCTCCAAGCTGGTCAAGATTGATTCGGTGGCAATCAGCGACTGCGCGGACCGCCTGATGGAGTCGGCGTCTGAACTCAACGCCATTTTCCTCGAAGACGGGGTGACGAAGAGGAGCAGGAAGGAGCTCCAGACGCTCTTGAATGAAGATGGCGTCGTATCGAATCTCATGAGTACGCCCGGTTCGGATGCGATGTTGACATCAATGAGCGCAAAGGAGATCTGGCCTGCACTCGCGCACAGGATTGCAAAAGAGACCTATCAGGATGAATTGAACGGCAATGCCGATCCGGAATGGCTTCTCTGGAACAAATTGCTATTGTCCCGCTTTTTCTATACCTGTCAGCTTGATTCCGCGCAGCAGGTTGCGGGCCAGCTAAAAATGCTGAGTCGCGGACTTCACGGTCCACGCTCGTGCCTGCTGGCAATCACTGAACTCGTCGGCGAGAACGGCGTCGTTGATCCCCTGCTGCCTCCGACCTCCAACCGTGGAAGTGCAGGCACCTGCCTCAAGGGATCGCACCTCTCCGATCTGCTTGGCGCCATTCAGCACGAATCCGGACAAATGGCCAGTGGGCAAGGGATCGTCTACAAGTATGCTGACGTCAATGCGCCGACGCTGATACCGGCGCGATTGCGCGACAGACTGACTCCGAACCAATTGATCGTCTACCGCGACCATGGATATCGCCAATACGAAGCGGCCTTTCTTGGCTACGGAGCGCTCTGCGCGATCGAGCAGTTGCTGCGGAGCCTGGCAACCAACAAGGGCGTCCCTCATCTGCGGGGCGACGCAACTCCAAGGCCGGTTGGAAACTGGCTTGTGCGACTGAATCTAGACGCGGACCTCTTCGGCCGGTTGGAAGAACTCTATTCCCCTGATGGCCCTAACCTACGCAACCGCGCGATGCACGCCGGCCTGTTTGAGACAAACTCCCGAAGCCTGGAGGTCATTCTTGCCGCTGGCATTTCAGGCCCGACTCCTTCCGGGAATCCATCGGTAGCCGAGAATCTCCTCAAGGTCTTCCTACGGGATCTCGAAGATCTGGACACGCATGTTGATGCCGTTGGTCTGAAAGCCTCAGACCTCTCGTGGTCGACGAGCCTTTGGCTGAGCAACGATGAGATGGACTTCGGCCACAATATCCACTGCGACCTGCTCGACCTCGAGGACGGCCAGGAATGGCAAAGGCAGCTCTTCCGGTTCGTCGATCGTTCTCTTCCGTGCTTCTCCACTCCCGCACGAGTGGCCTGGATGGGCTGGCTGAAGCGCTTGGAAGGACACAACAGCCTGATCTCATTCCTCATCTGGGGGACGATCTTTGAGGCCCTTTACCGCCTTACGCTCCACGTTCTCGGCTTTGAAGTTCTCCAGCGCAGTCCCGTTGGAGAAAACGTTCGGATGTTCCAGTACCAGATGTTGGATTCCGGGACGGCTGGGTTGTGTTCGCCTCGAATCATCGAGGCTCTCGTCGACTGCCTGAAGTTCGAGGACCGCGCCACTGCAAGACGAACCATGGCACTTGCGGTCAAGGTGAGGAACGCTTTGTCGCACGGCGCGATTGTGGCCCACCATGAGCATGCACATCTGGCGGCCGGCCACCTGGTGATTAAGGCGACCCAGCTTCTCATGGAAGTCACCAGACGGCATATGACACGCGAAGCCGCCTATTTCCGCTTTCTTCAACGTTCAGCCATGAGCCCTGGCGACCCGGTGGAAGACTGGATCAAGGCTGAGGATGACATCTATGCGCTCTTCTGATCTGCTGCAACGTCGCGGCTTCCAGGATCGCTGGTCTCTTAATTCGTAGAGAGGTCTAGCCGAGATGATCGCTCATCAGGCAATCACTCAACCTGGCCCTCGAAAGGTTCACCGACAAACGTCAACTCAGAACCAACCACCAACAGTAGAGCATCGATGGAACTCTGCCCATCTGTGGCGAGGCGGCGCGCTTCGATGTGGTGGACGTCTGAATCGAGACACGATAACTGGTGGAACTCCCGTCGCACCGTGTTGGCTGCGGCGTGGCGAGTGGGTGCGTAGATCGGCCACTTTGACGAAAAGTGCCATTCCAAAGAACTACATCTACTTAAGCGGCGGCGTTCGGCGGTCCGGAAACGGGCTTGGGGGAGATCCACGGCGATCTCCTCGAAGCCGAGTTCGAGCGCGCGTCCTCGGAAGTCCGTCCCGACCCAACTTCAGAGTTTGTCCGGCGCCCCTGTGTCGTCATTGCTTCAACGCTGGACCCAGTTCTGCATCTCATCGATGCGCCGTAGACACAAAGATCCCCCCGGCATTCCCAGTCGAGCCATCGTGCGATGCGCGCCGTGCCGAGTCGGAAGCATCCGGCCACCTCGAAGCTGCGACAGGTCCCCTACCTGGGGCCGATTCGATCGGCGCTGTTAGTGGCGCTCATCCAGACCCCGCATCGTTTCCGCACGAAACGCCAACTCTGGGCCTATAGCGGGCTGGCACGGCGCGCCCGCGCGATTGTGCTCGCCGCCACGCACTATCAGGACCCTAAAGTATTACTTGAAGTCAGCGAAGACCTGCCCGGCGCCATGAAAGGCCTCGCGGTCAGCGCGCTAGATGAAGCGCAGATGCTGCAAGCGAGAGGGTGGTGAGAATAATTAGTAGTCGCCGTCAAGGGCACGAGCTAGTGGGCCGTAAAGCCCGACCGGTCCCGACCACATTGGGGTCGAAAGACTCGGTCCATACCTACCCGAATTCTCTGCCTGACCTCCGACGTAGGTGATACAATTTCTCAGTTCTGGCGCTCGCTGTTCAGGAGGTGACGAGCAAATGCCCACCGAAAATACAGCCAAGTTACGCATCAATGCTGAAGGCGGGGTTCCCGTTTCCAGCGCGCGAGAACTCCTTGCAAGTATGGAACACGCCTACAACGGCCTACTTATTCTCCAGTCAATGGCCGAACCCAGAGGCATGTCAAATCCCAGTTGGATTCCTGCTGCCGACTTTTCTGTTGAAGCAAGCTCTGGAATGGTTCTCCCGAAAGATCGCCTTGTTCTTTCCGCCGCAGCGCTTTCATCCCCTGGGTTCTTCGAGTTCTTAGGCAGTCTGAATCCCCTCGAGGTTATCCGCAAGTATCTCGTTGACAGACATGAGCGACGCAAGGATCGCGAGTACTAAGGAGGGCCTTGAAGCACAGAGACTAACCTTGGAAAATCAACGATTAGCAAATGGGGTAATCGCTGAGCGCATAGAGATCTTGAAAAAAGCAGGTCTGCCAGATCCTGTCATAGCGTCATACGTGAACCAGCTTGTATACGTCCCATTAGAGAAGCTTGGAGGAGTTCAAGACAGAGGACTGATCATCGAGGCCGGCGAGATCCGTGAGTCGGGTCGACACCTAGCAGCCTAGTTGTTAAAGCACTCCTGCCGGAACTATTTCCGCCACTCTCCCTGTTTGGCACCACGCGGGGAGTTCTCGCGAACTTGGACCCGCTCCGTCTCGTAAGCGTGAGAAGGGTAGTTGCGTTCGACCCATTCCTGGGCTTGTGCTTGAGTATCGTGCTGCGAAATTACTCGCCCGTGGAACCTGACAATCCATTTCCCGAGAGTACTACGCCACTCGACGTACAACTTCGTGTCCATAATTCCTCCTCAGGGGACATTCTACGCGACGGTAGGGTGGTCAGCCGACGAGCTTCGCTGGAGACTCGTACCAGTGCGGAATACCGTTATGTCGAAGGCCAACTGCGGCGCTCTAAGAAACTGCTCTCCATCCGGGGTCTGAACAAGGACCACAACCATGATCTGAAAGCTCTATTCAAAGCTGCCTCCATCACCGCTAGTGTGCGCCCCGGACCGTTCCAGGACTTCTACCAAGGTCTGCTGGAAAAGGGCATGAAGCCTACGATGGCGCGACTCACACTGGCGCGCAAGATCGCAGCGATTACGCTGACTCTGTGGAAGAAAGGAGCAAGGGCCACCCCGTTGGGGTGGTTGTATGACTCAGAAACTGGATGAGCAAAGTGTGGGATGAGTGGCAAGCCGCTTGGTGGAAATTAAAATCTGAGGCACAACGAGGCTCGGCAGCTAAGGCCGCATAACGTCTCTGGCGCGTTCCTGATGGCGGCGGGCTTGATCTGAAAAGAACAACGGCCCGACCCCGATGGAGAGACTGTGTAAGGGTCGCCGACCGGGCCGAGCCGAGTTGAATTCAGCGTGGAAAGACTAGAATCTCGGCTATGGAGATGCTTGAGAAACACCTAAAGGACTTGTTTGCTGCCATTATTCATTGCTATCAAAATCGCCTGCTTATGCCATGCCTCATACTGCTCTACGCAGGGATTGATGTGGCAGCCTCTCTTGAACCATCAATGGGCAAAGGTGTTGGAGAGCGCTTTGAAAAATGGGTAGATGGATACATGCTGAGTGGTCGACCGTTACCCTGCACAGCTAAGGAGATTTACGCCGCTAGGTGTGGAGTAGTCCACACGTTCAAGCCTGATTCCGATATTTCTAGAGCCGGCCGTGCGCGCGTGATTGGGTACGCATACGGAAATGCAGACCTTAAGAAGTTGGACGAAGCGACTGCACTCTCGGGGCGGCAGGGACTTCAAGTGAACGTGCACTTGGGCGACCTGATTGAAGCCTTTCATGCTGGATATGAGACCTATTTGAAAGAAGCTTTCTCGGACAGCGAAAGATGGAAGGAAGTATTGGAAAATGTGGGGGTCTGGACCGTCTCTATCGACACCGCGCTAGTTGACAAATATCTGGCAGCGAAGTCGTCTAGCACGCCAGCGAATCCCGAAATACCACCCGCGTAGAAGATGCGATCCGCCGTCCATTTAGAGAAGTTGACGATAGTTCAGGCGCTTCGGGCTCCAGAGTATCAACGAGCGTTCTGGTAGGGGCCTGGCTGACTGTCGGTCAGTCGGCGCCATACTTCTGAGATGTCCCAGATGCCGACTTATGGCCCCTCCGGCTCCGTGTGATTCAACTTTTGCAGGCCGACTCGCCTGACGCCCAGCACTACAACCGGAATCGGCGGTGGCTCGGGATTTTGTAGGACAATGTTCTAAGCGATGTTCTAAGGAAAGTTCTAAGCTCAACCTCGGAGGCGAACACACTGGAAGACGTACTCATCATCGGAAATACGCTGGACGAGACCGCCTACCACGAAGCCGGACACATCGTCGTGGCTACAGCACTTGAGTTGGATTTGAGGCCGAAGGGCATCACAATCTGGGAGGTAGCGCCTAACGTAATGGATGGATTGGCCGGCTACTGGGATCATGAGACCGATTGGGAAAAGAATCTCCAAGCCGTGCGTGCAGGTCAAATCGCTCAGTGGAGAAAGTTCCCCAACGCCGACACGACCGGAGCCAAGCCAGACAATGACTATTTCTTCAACGTTGCGAGAGAACACTTCCCCGGAACCGTCGCCAGCAACCTCTGGGAAAGCACCAGCAAGACAGCCGACGCTTTACTTCAGTTGCACTGGGCTGCTGTCATTGAGATTGCTGAAACTCTGATAGCGGCTGAGTGGCTGTCGGCACCTGAAAATGAGCACCCGTTAGCAAAGCGGAAGAAACGTCTCGACGGGAACCAGCTTATCGACATCCTCGTTAAACATGGCATTTCGGCACGAGTGCGTCACCCAGTCTAGTGCCTAACTACCGACGCAGAACATGACCTCGCAGTCGTGGCCTTGCGCAAAACCAAGTGCGTCTTGTTGTGGTGAGAAAACACCATCGGGATCGTAGCCGAATCGACGGAACGATTCATATCGGAGGAGCCACGCAAAGAACGGATACTCATCACACAGCGCATCGGCAACGGGATGAGTTGCAATCACGCCTGCGCTCTGCGTGAAGTGCTTGGCGAGTTTGACGGCGTGCGCTGTCTTGACTCGGTCGATGTACGGAAACTTGCCGGAATAGACGTGGTGCATCGTCGTTGCGTTCGTGCTGCCAAACCGTTCCGGCCTCGTTCCACCAGCAAACATGAACGCCGCTCTCGCAGGCCCGTTCGGACGGGAATCGAGAGTGATCTTCTTCGCTCTTGCCAGCGTCCTGATTGATTCAGGATAGATGTGATACTTCTGCTTCATGCCTTCTGGCTTGCAACGGTCGCAACCGTCCCAAAGCAGAACCGCACGCTGCGGCCATTCGACGAAGTCAGCGAGATGCATAACGACGTGGTGTAGAACATGTCTGACCGCTTCCGATTCGATCTGGATCGTCTCACGGACGAACCACCGTTCGATGTTCGACTGGTCAATCGGCTCTAGCAGGGCGTTCGGGGATTCGAGATTGTATGGCATTCGTCTTTCCTGTTTCTTTACGAGTTAGAATACGCCAATGGACTTCTATTACATCGTGCAGAAGGGCGACCCGCCGGGGAACGAAGGGGCTGCCAATCTAGGCGGCGTCTGCGTTGCATGGGTGCAGTCGAAAGACAAGGACAAAACCGAAGTCATCTGTGTTTCCGGAGTTGGCGGCGTCATCACTCGTCTCACCAGTGCCGAGGCCGAGAAGATCGCCAACGATTTTCTGCGTCCCAAGATCACCCGGAGGGTAGCGATGCCGGAGATGAGTATCGAGCACGAGATTGTCGAGAACGCCATGCAGTTGACATCTCTGCGTGGACTCATCCGTGCCAAGCGGGAGGAGTTGGAGCAGGCGACCGATGAAGAAGACAGGGCGAGATTGCGGCAGGAAGTCAAAGAGTTGGGCAATAAGGAAATCGCCTTGGCGGATTACGTCAATCAACTTCGGGCTAGGAAGGCGCAGTGAGTTTGTGTGAAGTCGTCAAGGTCAATGACCAGTGACAGTGTACGCAGTCAAACCAACTCGGCTTCAGACCCGGAGGCACACATCCAAACCGCTATTGCAATAGAAGATTATGGCTAGGGATTGGTACATGTGGCTTGGTACCGCTCGGATCAGGCCAGATTTCTCATGTTCGGATTCGTCGAACTTTACCCCACCGAATTTCCCCCACCTTCGGAAACACTGGAAAAGAACCTACCCATAAGACGGCTCGGCAGAAGGAATTACCTCTACGTGAAGCGTAGTTGTATGAGTGCGCAAGCAGCGGTCGATTGGTACCTGCGCTCTATCGGTGGCACCGTAGAGTTGCCTGGCGAGGTGGATTCAAAAGGTAAGACTAAGTTACTGGCGACTGCTGCATTCGTCCAGGAGCCTCAGTGGCCTCACCTGATTACGGCTTCTGACATGATTCCCTTTGTGCCCCAATTTTGGCAAGCACCGCGGGTTCACCATCTCCTCCAGCCAGACCTGCTCGCAGAAGCACAAGCAGCAGCATCGGATACGGAAGGGCGAAACTGGCTCTCCGAGCAAATGTTTGTGGACTTTGAGGCCTATACCGAATTGCTTGGATCACTGCACCTTGTAGCGCCAGATCCTATCCTGAGAGCGGTAGACCATCGTCTATCAACCAAAAATCCAAAGCAAGAAGCAAGTGTGCTACGTTTTCACCCCAGAAGTGGCAAGAACATAGCAGGTCTACGCGTTGTTCTGATTGATCGTCGCCAAACGGGTGTTGGTGACTTTATGGAGGCTGAGGTCACCTCAATCGAAATGGAAGTTCCACACCCACCGGGAACAACAGGGGAAATTGAGATGGTTCTTCGGAATCAGGACGGCTCCCTGCTGTCGTGGAGCAAGCCTACAGGTTTCATGCAGTCGGTGGGTGTAAATGTGATCATCCCTGGGCCTCGGCGAAAGATTATTGTGCCCGGTACAGCGAATTCCTCAGGGGAGACTTATACTCGGGCGCTGGCCGGACATCAAACAACCGTGACGGTTGGGGAACCACGATCACCCAAAGAAGCCATACCCCTCTTGGCCGCAGGGAAAGCGCGACGCGAATTGAGAAACCTGGATGCTCGATATCCAGAGAAATGGTTTCACGGAGAACGGGGAGAAGCAACCAAATTCGTCCGCAATCTCATTGCTAGCGCGAAGCAGCGCTTGTGGATCGTGGATCCTTACTTCACCACGGTCGAACTCATCAGCTACGCGCTTGCGACCTCAAGCATAAAGCTCCCCGTGCGCATTGTTACGAGTGCCGAAGCCATGACAAAGAAGGATCGTATCGATCCCAAGCGGACGGCAGAAGAGGTGCTGGACGCGCGCCTGCTGGATCTCGCCAAGCACGGAAACTTCACGATAAGCGTCTTGAAGGGCTCCCCAGCGGTACACGATCGATTTTTGGTAGTTGACGACTCCGTCTGGTTCTCAGGAAATTCATTGCACATGATCGGCGAACGAGCTGGGATGGTGGTCCGGCTCCGGAATTCGGGAGACATCATTAGCAATCTTGAAGAGATTCTCGAAAGTGATCGCACTGCTTCATGGCAGGAGTGGATGACACAATGGCGGTCAGCCAAGAGGCAATCACGCAAAATTAAGCCCGGCGTCGCTACTGCACTTGGTCTGGCGGCCGGCGTTGCCCTAATTGGCCTTTGCCGAGTGCTTAGGGACCGCGGGAGCGACAGTTGATGGATGCTCGACCCTGTTCTACGCACACATCTCCGGCAGCCTTGATTTCTTCTGCTCGCTCCACAGAAGAGCAGCCGTGGCTAGCTCCACTGCTGTATCACTTCGACCAAAAGCTTCGTCAGACCGACTTCTCGCAGGGAGACGAGCAGTTCCTGCCTCTCTCGAAGTTCTTGTCGGGTTCCCTCGACGCCTTGCGTGCCGAGGGAATCACCATACCGGAAGAAGTCTTCGTCGCTCTCAATAACTCCTTTGAAAGTCATGCAAAAGATCCAATAACTGCTCAAGCCGCTTGGTGTTGGGGATTGATTTTAGGCCGGAGAGCATCGTATACGGCCGGCATGGAGGATTTGCGACTACTACTCGAACGGGCGAGCCACGACGTCGTGATGCAGGAAGCATTTCTTGTGGAGACGGCACGCTCGCTCCACAACCGGAATCCCAATCTAACCGCCGCGATAGAACAGAGTATGCAGCGGCTCGCCGACCACCCAGAGAATTTCATCCTCGGCGGGATGTATGGTGGGTTCCCAGAGACTTTGGCCGCTTGGAAGACGCTACCTCCTTATGAAGCGTTCGATCTTCGTGTGTTGGAGTATGTCCCGCTCCATTACGAATTCCTCGGGATATTGCAACATCTGAGGAACATTGATCGGGGCGACTACCTCCTCTGGTTAGATCGTTTACAGAACCCCGTTGTTGTCCAACATGCCTTGCTGGATAAGGAGATCACTGAAGACTTCGACGAGTTTCTGTTTCTTCTCGAGGGGGCGGTGCGTGTCAACAAGAATGAGACACACGGCATGAAAGTTTAGGGAGTTTTCTCCTCCTCTTTAGGCCGATTGATCCAGACGGCGGTAGGGAGAGAGGGCGGTTTAGGAGGCCGACGGACAAACCGTTCGGGATGAGCCTCAAAAGCGTTGTCCAAGACGGCTTGCCGTTGGAGCAGGAGGTCAGCGGCCTTGCCCAGATGAACCACGGCGGGGGTCATCAAACCCAGGCCGGAATGGTGATGTTCAAAGTTGTACCAGCGAAAGAAGGACTGGCAGAACCCACGGGCGTCTTCGATCGAGCCGAAGCGATCCGGGAATCCGGGGCGGTATTTCAAAGTGCGGAACTGGCTTTCCGAATAGGGATTGTCGTCGGAAACATGAGGCCGCGAATGTGTTTTGGTGACGCCGAGGTCGGCCATCAACAACGCCACGGGTTTGGATTTCATCGACGAGCCGCGATCGGCGTGGATGGTCAACTGGCCGGGCGCGATGAGTTGCTTGCGGCAAGAGTGATCGATCAAGCGCTTGGCCAGCTCAGCGCTTTCGCGATAGGCGATCATCCAACCGACGACGAAGCGGCTGAAGACATCCAAGATGACGTAAAGATGATAGACCGTCCACTTCGCCGGGCCACGCAGTTTGGTGATGTCCCAGCTCCACAGTTGGTTGGCTTGGGTGGCCAGCAACTCCGGCTTCTGATACGGCGGGTGAGTGAGCTGATCGCGGCGATCGCGGCTTTCGCTGCGCGCTTCCAGCAAGCGGTACATGGTGCGGATCGAGCAATGAAACTGGCCCTCATCGAGCAGGGCGGCGTAGACCTGTGCCGGGGAGCAATCCTGAAACCGCTCCTCATGAAGGCTGGTCAATACCGCTTGCCGTTCGGCTGCGGAGAGTGCCCGAGGCGAATACCGCTTCGCGGCCACAGCAATAGGAGAGAGACGGCGGTTGCGCCGCCGGTACCAACTGGCTCGCGGCACTGCCAACGCCTGGCAGGCTGGCTTCACACCCACCAACGGGCGGAGTTGATCGACCGCGGCCATTACGACTTCTCCGTTTCCGTGATCGGGTGACCCAATAGCTTGGCCACTTTTTTTTGAACGTCAATGATGATGTGGGCTTTCTCTAACTCTTCTTGCAAACGTTGATTGTGCCGGCGCAGTTTATCGTTTTCGGCGGCCAACGGATTCCGTTGCGGCTGCGGACCTCGTTTCTGAGAAAAGGCTTTGCGTACCGCACTATCGCGCTCCTTACGCCAGCCGTGCAGCGTCGAGGAGTAGATGCCTTCTCGCCGCAAGATGGCGCCGACGCCGCCGTGCCCCACGGCTCGATCCGTCTCCTCCAGAATCCGCTTCTTGTCCTCCGCGCTGAACTTGCGCCGCTGCGGCTTGGCCGCCACCTCCGGATCCGGCGAACTGGCTAGGAAAGGAACAATACTCTTGGCTTCGCTCACGATGTTTCTCCTTGCCGCCCTGCTCTGTAATTAGGGCCGCGGTAAGTGTCTCATCGATATTGGCACGGAGGGGGGCGCCAACTGCCTATACCGATCCAGGAGATGGTGGCTGGACGTCTCTGGTAGCCCCGATGGCTCCTTGAAGTGACACTCAAACATGCCAGCAAGGCCCTATTGCCATTCTCCAGGGTTCCCAGAGATGAAGATGCTTACAAAAAGGTATGTGATGAGCTTTCTACACGAATGGAACAACTCGCTCAAAGGCTTGTCCAACGGAGTGACGGCTCGCGGCTCGCGGCACACTGGTTAATGCGGCTGGTACGCATGAAAACCCTATTGAATCCATGGCTCGCACTCCCACCTTCGATGGCAATAAAGGCGATCGTTCAGGTCTTCGGCGATTCTGAGAAAAATGCTGTACCGATAATCAACCAACTGCCACTTGTTTCTGAATTAACGGATGACGACAAGGACGAACTTCGAGCCTCTGGAAAGAGCAAGACTCTTAGCGGTCAAACTCCTAAAACCGATGTACTGATGGCTCGCTTATTCCTGAAAGCATTTCGTTCAGATACGAACGGTTTCAGCGAAGACTCTCAACTATTCGAAGAGCTATTGTTGCTGCGGGATTCCGGTCTGTTCGATCCAAATCCGAATGAAGTGCCGACATGGCGGCATCAACTTGCAAGTTGCACCTTTCCAGAAGTGAATCTCGCCAGCACTTGGAGGCGACTCTGGGAACAGCTTGAAGGGCAAAGACTCAGATCGAAGCATTCGATGTTTACAAATGATCGATCGGCTGATGAGGCAAGTCTCTTTCTTTGTGCGACGGGCCTCAGTAGGCTCGACAACCGAGCAAACCTCACTCAACCTGAAGAGTCTTCCAGTCTGACGTTGTGGAATGAAGTTTACAGGGCAATCTGGTTTCAGGTGTTGTTCTACAGCTCGCACGTTGAAGTGAGGAGTTGGCGCCACCTGCTTGTGCTCCTTTTGGGAGTGCTACCTAAGCACTTGGATTTGGCATCGGAAGATGGGCTCGCGCAACTTTCTGGTATATTCCGATCCTTTGGGTGCGATGAAGAACTGACAATTCACACGATTGCCCACCTGTCCCGTGTCGGAGTTGAGGGACGGTTACTGAAGCAAACAATAGACCAAGCTGGTCTTGATATGGAGTCAATCTTGAGGCGATTTGAACGAAATGCGGACAACGTTGAACTGTATCCATTATTGAAACGCTGGAAGCAGGTAAACTTAATTTGCCGCGAATTCCTTGGAGAAGGCGTCAGTTAATCGGCAGTTGCAACGTATTGTTGATTGGTAACGAAAAACGGGGTTGTGGGAAGTCTGGGAGCGGCTTTCAGGAAACTGAAGCCTCTGTAAACAGGCCAACGACCCTGCGTTTTCGGCAATGGCGTTCCTGGTTGCGGGGGGTGGATTTGAACCACCGACCTTTGGGTTATGAGTACAGACAGATGTTTCTATCTTGTTGAATGTGGGGCATGGGCGATGCCTGACAGGTCTTGAAAATCACGCTCGGGAACGCTCGGGAATAATGAATCGTGAGCGAACGTGAGCGCGTCTTGACCGGAGTAGAAGCGATACAACGCATTCTGACGAGCACCCTGAGCAGCTTTGCTCGAAAGCAGCAACTTAGGCCTTTCCTTACACGCGCCGTTGCTGGTCAATTCGAGGAGCGTCGTGGTTGAGAGCGCCAGAGCAATACTAGGCCACATCACGCCGCGTTAGCGGGGTGATGCGGCGGAGGAAAACTAGACCGCCGGATTCTTGTTTCACGGGGCACGGCCGGCTGCGGGGGTAACGGAAGTGGTTCGGTTCCGTTGAGCCGACGGCAGCGATCGTGGAACACCGGAGGGATGTACTCAGTGGAGATCTATGGGCGTATACGGCGAGCGGTTTTAGTCGAGGGCAGAAGTCAACGGTCGGTGGCGCGGGAGTTTGGACTGGCGCGCGTGACGGTGCGCAAGATGTTGGGGTATTCGATTCCGCCGGGCTACCGGCGGCAGCAACCGGTGAAGCGGCCCAAGCTGGGGCCGTGGGTAGGCGTGATCGACGCCATTCTGGAAGAAGATAAGCAGAGACCCGCCAAGCCTGAATTCTTTGCTGATTTTGTTGCCAAAAGAAGGGAAATGTAGAGGTTGGTCATTAGGGAATGCCGCTCGGGCTTCAGGTCTCCATGATTTTGAAGCTCGGACTGATGATCAGAGTCGGCTCCGTGACGCCTTGTACATCTTCTGGACTGAGGCCGCGGGCTAGTTCCTCCAGCACCAGCCCATTCCGCGAAACGCCAATAACAGCCATCTCAGTTACGATCGTGTTGACAACTTCTAAACCGGTGAGAGGAAGAGTGCATTTCCGCAGAATTTTTGGCCGTCCGTCGCGATTCGTGTGTTCCATAGCGACTATCACGCGGCGCGCTCCCGCTACAAGGTCCATCGCACCACCCATCCCTCTTACCATTTTTCCGGGAATCATCCAGTTCGCCAGATTACCCTGTTCATCAACTTCCATTGCCCCTAGAATACTCAAGTCCAGGTGGCCGCCGCGGATCATGACGAAAGCGTCGGCGCTCGAGAAGTATGCTGTGCCCGGAACTTCAGTGATGGTCTCCTTTCCCGCATTGATGAGATCGGGGTCTTCGTCCCCTTCGAGCGGAGCCGGTCCAATGCCAAGCATTCCGTTTTCGCTTTGCAGGATGACGTCCATTCCCTGCGGCACGTGATTGGCTACCAATGTGGGGATGCCGATCCCCAAATTGACATAGAAGCCATCGCGCAACTCCCGCACGAGTCGCTTTGCGATGCGCTCGCGTTTCTCAATAGCTCTGTCAATTGCCATCGTGGACATGGGTTTATGGGACTTTCAGCTCTCAGGATGAGAGTTCGTCTTTTTGTTCTCAGCCCGAGGACGTAGGAGTAGGGCGCTTCCGAAAAACTCTCCGCTCAATGCGTCTCTCATACAGTTCTCCCCGGAATACTCGTTTTACAAAGACGCTGGGCGTGTGCACCATATCCGCGTCCAGATCACCAGGCTCGACCAATTGCTCGACCTCGGCGATCGTTACCTTGGCCGCGGTGGCCATTATCGGATTGAAGTTTCGCGCAGTCTTGCGGTAGACCAAATTGCCCCATTTATCCCCCTTCCAAGCATTGATCAGGGCAAAGTCGGCCTTGAGTGCGTGCTCCATCAAATAGGGTCGGCCATCGAACTCACGGACTTCTTTATTTTCGGCGACTACTGTTCCGACGCCAGTTGGCGTATAGAAAGCCGGTATCCCAGCGCCTCCAGCCCGAATGCGCTCGCAGAAAGTGCCTTGAGGTATCAGTTGCAACTCGATCTGCCCATCTAGAACCATTTTTTCTAGCAACTTGTTGTCGCCCACGTAAGTGCCAATGTGCTTGCGGATCTGTCCAGCGGAAAGCAGCAGCCCCATCCCAAAGCCATCCACACCCACGTTGTTGCTGATCGTAGTGAGATTCTTCACACCTTTCTTGACCAGTGCACGAATCAGATGTTCGGGAATGCCGCACAGCCCAAACCCGCCGACCATGATAGTGGCGCCATCAAAAATGTCGCTAACCGCCTCCTCTGTACTAGCAACGACCTTGTTCATAAGATAAAGAGGGAGAATCAGCGGCGAGCAGCTGCTTGGTTGTCGCCTGCGTCGAAAGTCACACGTCCTGCCACCACAGTCATGCGAATAGTGAGTGTGCGGAGATCTCTGCTGGGCACTTGATACGGGTTCGCAGAAACGACGGTGAAGTCGGCGTAACGGCCGACGGTCAGCGCTCCGAGATCTTTTTCCTGGAAAGCCGCGAATGCCGGACCTGCAGTCATCATGCGGAGTGCCTGGTCGACGTCGACGTCTTGGTCGCTGTACCAGCCAGCTTCCGGCTTCCCGGCTGCGCTTTGCCGTGTTACCAGGCAATGCAGGGTGGCGATGGGCATGCCCGAATCGGAGGCGGGGAAGTCCGATCCGGATGCTAAGGCAACGCCCGCGTTGAGGAAATCACGCGTGCGAAGCACCCAGTGGACTCGTGACGGGCCCACTCGGTCCTCGGCCCATCGGCTGTACTCGCCAACGAACACCGGCTGAATCGAGGCGATGATCCCGAGGCGCGCAAACCGCAACAAGTCGTCATTCGTAACAATCGAAGCATGTTCTACCCGGAAACGCTCCTCCCGAGTCACACCGCCTTTCTCAAACGCATCCAGGGCATGCTTGACGGCCCGGTCGCCGATGGCGTGTGTATTGACTTGGAAGCCCTTTTGCCGTGCTGCCCTGACGATTTGATCGAGCTCCGCTTCCTTCACTAGTTGCAGCCCGTGTTCTTCCGGTGCGTCCGTGTACGCCTTCGTCATCTCTGCGCCGCGCGAGCCGAGGGCGCCATCGAGAATGAGTTTGAAACTTCGCACTGCGAGCATTCCGTTGCCTAGGTCAGGTTCCGGTCCGCTCTCCAGATAGTGCCTGATTGCTGCCTCGCCACGAGCCATCGCGTAGACCCTGACTGGAAGCTCTCCCCGCTTCAACAGGTCTTTGTAAATGGCAATGGTGTCAAGATCGACCCCCGCGTCATGAACGCTGGTTAGCCCCCACCGAGTGAACTGCTGAAGGGCAGCGCGTATGTAGCGTTCTTGGTCGGCATGGGTTGGCGTCGGTATTACAGTGCTAATCAATTCCTGGGCGTGATCAACCAGCATGCCTGTCGGTTCGTGCGCTGCGTCCCGGCGAATCAGCCCGCCGTCCGGATCGGGAGTATCACGGGAAATCCTGGCCATCGCCAGCACTTTGGAGTTGACCCACGTCGAATGACCATCGATGCGCTCGAGGACGACCGGGTGATCTCCACTGACCACGTCGAGCTCCTTCGCCGTAGGAAAGACTGGCGGCCGCCAAAAGCCTTCATCCCAGCCCCCCCCGGATATCCATCCTCCGGGAGGTGCGGAGCGGACGGCCTCCGCAACCCTCGTCATGACCTCCGCTTTGGTTAGACCCCGGAGATCGAGCTTCTCGAGTTGGCTCCCGACACCCGCGACATGTACATGCGCGTCGGCAAAACCGGGCAGCCCGACGCCGGAAATCATGATTCTCCTAGTGGTTTTATTTGCGAGAGCCTCCACGTCGGATCGTGAACCAACCGCAACGATGCGGCCCGCAGACACGCCTATCGCTTCAGCCTGGGGATGCGATCGGTCCAAAGTGAGGAACTGGCCAATGAAGATGGTTTCAGGCGCCGACGATTGTGCCTCAAGCGGTGCAAAAACCGGCACGGCCAGCAGCGTGACAAGCGCCACAAGAAACACACTAGACGCCGGTAGACCACGCATCCGGAGGTGCATCACTGCGCGAGTTTGCATGTCCCCCCCAAGTTAGTAACTTTGACCAAATCCTAAAATAACAAGGTCCCGCGAGTTGGCTAAAAGGTGTATCGCAGCGCAAACTGCATCACTCGCGGTTTGGTTAAGGTACTGTTGAACACGCCGAAAACGGAGGTTCCAGCAGAATCCAGGCGGCCGTTGCTACTCTGTGGCAGCGGCGCGACATCAAAGCGTACTGAGTTCGTGACGTTGAAGGCTTCCCAGCTAAACTTCAGGCTCTGTGATTCGGTAATTGCCCACGACTTATTGAGGCCAGAGTCTATTCCAAAGTAACCTGGCCCGCGAAGCTCGTTGCGTTGCCCGGACTCGCCTGGATAGGAAAAGCGAAACGACTGGGCGGCGGTAGTGGGGTCCTTGAAGAGGTTGGGATTGCCATTTTGATCAGTAAACTTACCGGTCTGCGGTTTGGGGCCGACCATGATCGCCGAGGAATACAGTTCCCAATTGGTGGGGAAACAGCATCCCGTCGAGATCGTGGTGGGGAAGCCGCTGGTCCAGCGTGCGAGCCCAGACCATTGCCAACCGCCCACGAGCGCGTTCAACCAGCGATTCGAGCTGGCTCCAAACTTCCGTCCTCGTCCAAACGGCAGGTCGTACATCCAGTTAGTGTTGAATTGATGGGTAGTATCGAAATCAGAAACCGCTCGGAGCTGGTTGGGTGACCAAGAGTTGATGACCTGGTCGAATTGGTATAACCCGGCAAACTGGTTAAGGCGCTCGGCGTTGGAGCCGATATCGAGCGATTTCGAGAAAGTGTAGTTGAAGTCCCACTGCAAACCGTGAGCCATTCTGCCGCGCAGCATCAACTGCAGGCCGTTGTAAGAGCTGCTGCCTATGCTTCGCCATGCATAGAGTGACGAAAACTGTTGATGGTAGAACGCGTTGGGTGTGATCTGGCCGTTAATGGTTGCGCATGACGGGTAACACCCTCCCGGACCGGGGTTGACCCCAGCGGGCAGGTTGCCGGACGCAAATGTCGGTGAGTCCGCGATGAATAGAGGGTAGGTTTGATTCCCAGCCGAGGTCAGAGGCAGAATCGCGCTCGGAGGAGGCGTAGAGCAGGAGAAGAAGTTGTACATTGCCTGGGTTGCCGTCGTGGTTCCCGTAAAGCTCCCTACCCCTGGCGCACAGCTCACACCGCTTCCCGGACTTGCAGGCGTACCTGCCGCCCCTGGGAATACATTCTCCCAAAAAGGAATCGGAGCCAGGTTCTGGAGGGAAACCTGTTTCTCTTCAGCCTTTGCCAGGAGGGTCGCAGCAGTGAAGTAGTCCATACCGGACTTGGGATCACGAATGTCGAGTGGCATTGCCAGATCTTCCTCTTGCAACAAACGCCGGCCCAGCCGGCCAATGTAAGTAGCCTCGAACACCACGCCCTTCGGCAGTGCGCGCGTAATCGAAACGTCAAACACGTGCGCATATGGGGTCTTGAGCTTGTCATCCTCCCCCCAATAAATTGCCGGGGTGCCGTTGGCGAAGGGAGTGTTGGGGAATCCTCCATGGGGCGTTGGTGCAATCAAGGCCGGGGGAATGGTGTTGAGGTCGGTAAACCGCGGTGCGTCGTCGACAGTGAATTGCCCTACCTGGTTGCCGATCGACGTGGTCAGCCCGAAGGTTCCCTGCTTGTCGAAGCTGTCAACGACCCCTTCTCCGAAGTGGTCGAAGTAGATGCCATAACCGGCCCGGACGGAAGTTTTATCGGGACCTCCCAGCAACCTTTTGAGAAAACCATTCTCCGATTGCGGCGACCAAGCGAAAGCAAATCGTGGCGCCAAGTCCTTGTGGTCCCATGCCCAATAAGGCTTGCGTCCATTGGCTTGGCCGGAGAGATCGTAGGTAATCAGCGGGTCGTACGTTTGACCGGCAGCCATCGCTGCCGCTCGCTTGTTGAAGAAGTCGTTCATGCTCACCGTAGGCGCCGCCTGCGTGCCCGTAGTTTCATAAGGTGGCTGCAACAGGGTATAGCGCAGTCCGTAGGTAAGTGTGAGGTTTGGCTTCGCATGCCAGGAATCCTGCCCGTAAAACTCAAGTTCGTGAGTGCGAAAGTGGCGAGAGATCGGCGCCCCTTGCGGGAGTGCCGTTCCTTGCTTGTTGAAGTCAAAGTTGGAGTACGACTGCAAGAGCAACCCGGTTAGCGCTGCTGCAGCGTTATTATAGTTAGGCTGGGAGTCGACCGCAGGAAAACCAAAAGCCGGGGGATTCAGGCTGCCGCTAGCGGGGCTAGAAGGATTGGCGAGTCCGGGTTCCTGCACCCAAAGGGCGTACGTAAGCGCCGAAGAAAATGAGGTGTCGTTAGAGAGGCGGTTATCGCCGATGATGCGAAGGTTGCCGCCAAACTGAAAAACGTGGGTGCCTTTTACCCAGCTGACGTCATCCACAAAGTTGTGGACGGGTACATTGTCTATATCCGTCGGGGTGAAGGCGAAGAGACTAGTGAGACCCGAGAGTTGGATGTAAGGACGGGTCTGTAACCCAACACTACCGGTTGCCTGACGAATGTACCCATAGTGAAAATTGTTGAACAACCTGGGTCCCAAAGTAGCGTTATAACTTGCAATTAGGCCTTTGCTCGTGTTGGTTAGCACGGAACTCTGCGGTTGACCAGGGAATTCGGGCCCATTGGGGGACGAATTATCGCCCATCATCCCCCCACGCACGAACACATGCTGATTCTGCGTCAGGTTGAAGTCCAGCTTGGCGATATATGTATTCAGACTTGCCGGCGTGTGCGCGGGGAAGGTGAACCCTAGAAAATTAATACCATCTCCGGCGATCGTGTTGGAATGCGGATACTGTTGAAAAAGGGCCATTACGGCTGGGTCTGGGCCTGGGCCGAGCGGGCAGGTACCATTCGCTGCGCAGTGCGGATCCATCTCTGCCAGGTCCGAAGGACTTAACGTCTCAATCCCGCCGGTCGGACAATGTGTAGGATCGCCCGTGCAGGAGTAACCCAGTATCCCTTGCCGCATATTGTCGCTGGGCACGATCTGAGTTAACTGCGTACTTTCCCGGGTTCGCTGTCCCTCATACGCCAGGAAGAAGAAAATGCGATCTTTGAGAATCGGTCCGCCAACGGTTGTTCCAAAAGTGTTGCGGATCAACTGGCCGGGAACGTTTGGCTGCCCGGCTTGCAACTCCGCGCGTTTGTTGAACCAATCATTGGCCTCTCCGACGTTGTTGCGGTTATATTCGTAGACCGAACCGTGAAAGCGATTCGTCCCGCTTTTGGTGAGCAGTGCGACTTGCGCTCCCGAGGAACGGCCCTCATCAGCATTGGCATTGCTGGTCGTGACCCGGAACTCTTGCAGTGAATCCAAGGTGGAGCGCAAAGCACCCGCGAAAGCAATTCCTTTGGTCTGATCGTTGTTGTCGATGCCGTCGAGCACTATGTTCGTCTGATCGCTGCGCGCTCCATTCACTGCGCCGCCCCGGGAGTCCACGGTTTGATTGACGTTGGTTCCTACGAAAGCCACGCCCGGCTGAAGGCTTAGAATCTGTGTTGGATCGCGACCTTCGAACGGCAGTGTGGCTATCTGTGAGGTACTGAACGCGTTGCCCAGCGTGGCGTTTTCAGTGTTCACCTGCGTGTTCTCGGCCTGCACTTCGACCGTCGTAGTCTCCTTTTGCACATGCATGGTCACGTTCACAGAGGCCGGGAGGTCCACCATCAAATGCAGATTGTCTTGCTTGAGAGTGGCGAATCCGGTCATGCTCAGGGTCAGACTATACGTGCCTGGCGGAAGCTGTAGAAACTGGTAAGCGCCGTGATCGTCTGTCTTGGTGGATCGCGAAAACCCCGTGCTCGAATCTGAAAGTGTCAGACTAGCCCCGGTCAAAACCGCGCCTTGCGGGTCGGAAATGGTTCCTCGCAGGGAAGTGGTGGAAGTCTGCCCCCAACTTGGAGCGGAGAGGAACAGTACGATCACTCCCAAGAAAGCGACTCGCTGAAAAGCTCCCATAACCAACCTCACTCTTAGACCTCGTCAGAGTTCATTCAATATGTGCGATAATCGCCATATTGTGCGATGAATGGTAAAATAACTCCGCACCTTCTTCCTTGTCAAGCTTTTTTTGTTTAACTTTCCTGTAGACACATGCAACGCGCTCCTCGACTGTTCCGTTCTGGAAGACTCCTAATCGGCGATGTACTGAATGCAAGCCGGAGACGCGCCAAATCGGTATGTTCATCGGGGGTGAACCCCCGAGCGAGATTCACAAGCGTAAACGGACGGTCTCCGGCAAGCTCGCTGCCAAGCCTCCAATTCCGTGCCAGTTGGTAATAACCGGTCGCGCGAGCGCAGTTGGGGTCCCGGAACGCACAATGATTAAGGGGAAAAGTGCGATCTTCCTGCTTGGCCTGTTCAGTCGACGGTTTCGAGTTTAGAGTTCCTCTCGCGCCTTGCTCCCAACGGCATCGTACATGGCGGCGAAGAACTCAGCCCCGTTCTGGATTACCTTTTCGTTCCATCAGCTCACACATATCTTCCGAACCGTTGGTCGAACACACGGGCACGACTTGCTTCACGGATGGCAGCGTCTTGGCGATCCTGGTGCCGAGTTCGATCAACTCGGGTGAGTTGAGGGCGGCGATGCAAGTCGTCGCCGGCTTGATTTCCAGACCCAAGTCGTACATTTTCGCCGCGTCTTCAAGCACTTCTCGTGCTTTCTGCACCATGTACTCGTTGATCTCGTTGGTGACACCCCGCGTCTCCATGCGGAAATACGCCTTTTCCGGAATGATGTTCCAGGTCGTTCCGGCCTGCATCACGCCGACGTTGACTCGGGAGGCGCCGGCGCCGTGCCGGGCAATCGCATACAGATTGGTAATGGCCGCGCAGGCGCCCAGTAGGGCGTTCTTGCCCTCATTCGGGCGCAAAGCAGCATGCGTGGCGCGGCCCGTATAGGTCACTTCGAAGCGCGACATCGCCAACCAGTCGATCACATTCAGCCCGATCTGTCCTGTCTCTTTAAGGCTGATACCGACGTGAGCACCAAAAAGGTAGTCCACGTCGTCCAGCAATCCCTTTTCGACCATCGTCTTGGCGCCGCCGAGGTTCTCTTCATTCGGCTGGAAGAGCAACTTGATTTTCCCTTTGATCCGGCTGCGGTTCTCGGCCAAGTGCAGCGCGGGGAGCAGGCCCATCGCGGTGTGCGCATCGTGCCCGCACATGTGCGTATAGCCGCGGTGCTGCGAAACGAAATCTTCCGCCGTCGGCCGGTGCGAACGCTCACTTGACTCCAGAATCTCGAGCGAATCGATGTCGAAGCGAAAGGCAACCGTCGGTCCTGGGGAAGCGCCCTTCAGGATACCCACCGCTCCCGTGAAGCCGCCTTTGGCGGGAGCGACGAACTCTTCCTTGATTCCGGCCTTGAGTGCCCGCTCATACTCGGCCTGTAAGGTCTCCGCATCAGGCACCACCAGCCCTTTACCCGCGTCAATGATGTTCTCGCCCTGGAGCACTTCGTAGCCCCAAGCCGACAGCTTTTCCGCGACAAAACCGGTGGAATAAAACTCCAGCCAAGCCGGTTGGGGATGGCGGTGGAGTTCTCGCCGCCACTGCACAGCGTCCGGATAATGGCTAGCGATGGCCTCTTCCGGTTTGTGACTGGCACATGCTTTCATGATGCGATGGCCTCCTAGCTGTGTCCCTCAAAGCTGTGCTGAGCTTGAGTGACGAGGCCAGTACAGTGATGAGCGCATTCAGGCACAAAGCAAAGAACCCAGCGTTCAAGCCATAGAACGGATCTCTCTTGCTGAGTACCAGAAACGCTACCGTGGCAACTCCGATGATCATTCCCGCAAAGACTCCGGTCTTGGTCACGTGTTTCCAATAAAGGCCAAAACCACCCCGGGGGCAAACTGCGTCACCCCTGCATAGCCGATCAACAGAAGTTGCACTAGGGTGGGGGAACTATGGGTGGCAAAGTAAAGCGCGAGCACGGATATCACCACCACCATCGCTTTGGCCAGCTTGGCTACTTGATCATCGGTCATGGAGGGCGCGAATACCGGGCGATAGAAGTTCTGAGCAAACAGCGTGGCCGCGGTGAGCAGCAACAGTGCCGCCGGGACCATCGCCGTGATCGCACCCGCACCGCCGGCCAAGCCCAAGAACCAACCTGGGAAACTCTTGCGCACTACCGTCAATAATGACAAGTCGCCGTTGGCTAGTTCCGGAACCACCAGTAACGCCGAGAAGCCGACGAAAAAGATCAACGGCAGGGTAATGCTGTACAACGGCATGATCACCGCATTGCGGCGCAAAGTGTTGCCACTCTTGGCGGTAAAGGCGGACCCGAAGGTGTGCGGCCACATGTAGAACCCAAACGACGTCAGCAACACCGTAGATATATACCAGGCGTGGTCCATGGTTTTGGTCGCTCCCGGAATGATGAGGTGGGTGGGCTTGGCCTGGGCTAGCGCCGTGAACATGTTGCCGATACCGCCAAAATGCTTATAGTTTCCACGTAATCATCATTGGCCGGATTTAGGGGATCGCCGAGGATCTATGAACTTGGCTAGAAAGACTAACGCAGAAGAATAGAAAGGTGATGTGCTGCCGCATGCAGCTGGGGATAGATCCTCTCCCGCAATTCTGCGATGGATACTCGGGCTGCCTGAGTTCCTACGTTCATGGCGGCGATGACCGAGCCCGACTTTGCCTTTACGGGTACAGCGATCGAGCGCAGCCCAATCTCTAGTTCCTGATCCACAACGGCATACCCCTTCTTGCGCACCTCATCAAGGTCCTCCACGAGCTTTGCTCGAGAAGTGATCGTGCGTTTGGTGCGAGCAGTGAATTTTGCGTGGGCAAAGTATTCTCGCAACCGTTCTTCAGACTGAAAGGCCAAAAGCACACGCCCCATCGAGGTGCAATATGCCGGCAAGCGGCTGCCTACCCCAAGGTCAACTGACAAAAGGCGTACAGTCGTTGAGGATCGCGCCACGTACAAAATATCAGTACCATCAATGATCGAGACAGAGCACGACTCGCGAACTGCTTCACACAGACGATCAAGGATAGGCTGCGCAGCCGGGGCAAGGGGTGTCGAGGAGAGATAGGTATGACCGAGCTCAAGGATTTTCGGTTCTACTTCAAAGGTACGCGGGCCGGGTGACACGTATCCCAGTTTGGCCAGAGTGTATAGACACCTACGTACTGCGGCACGGGAGAAACCAGTCAGTTCGCTTATTTGCGGAATCGTAAGGCTACGTCGATGATCGGAGAAGGCGCAAACGACCGCCAATCCACGGGCTAACGAAGTCATGAAGTTCGGATCACGGCCCTCGACGTTACCATTCGAGGGGTAGGGGGTGATTGCGTTGGCGTATTCCTGCACAATTTGGGAGCTGCTGGCACCCTCCGGGTGGCGGCCGGAAGGCTTGCTTGATGATTCACTACGCTTAAGAGTGGATTTCAACGACATGTCGCTCCTTTCGTTTGCGGTAGCGTCCTGGGAAATTTCGACGATAATAGTGGCTACACAGGCGCGTCTGCCGGCTGTGACCGTATCACTTCGCCAGGCGATTATACTTCTTCAGTACCTCTCGCAACTGATCGTGTGGCAATGCAATCACTGTGCGACCATTTTTTCCCGTCATGGTTTTCGCGGCAATCATCGCGTTTACGACCGCTTCCTCGGTCGCCTGAACAGTTGCAAGGAAAAGAGGATTCATCTGGTCGTTGGCAAGCATACTTATTTGCCGAACACCCTCGAAGGAAGCAGCTTTGGCATTGGCTGTGGAAAATGCGATAAAGATGTCTCCCGATCCGTTGCCGGAGTAACTGCCATCCCGAGCCAGCCCCATTGACACACGCTTTGCCAGTCGTTTCAGTTGTGTCGGAATCAGGGGAGCATCGGTGGCCACCACAACGATGATAGATCCTACATCGTCGTCCCAAACTGGTTTGCCAGGAATTTCACGTCCCACAGGCACTCCTGCAATCCGTAACTGATCGCGCTGCCCATAGTTACATTGAACCAGAACACCAACTGTATATCCTCCATATTTCGCATCTAAAACGCGAGAGGAAGTACCGATCCCGCCTTTGAATTCGTTGCAGATCATGCCGGTTCCGCCGCCGACGTTGCCTTCTTCCACCGGTCCTCCGTGCGCCGTATCAAGAGCATGGAATACATCTTCTGGTTTTACGTGGAATCCATCTATATCGTTCAAATATCCGTCCCAGGTCTCAGCCACGACGGGCAACGACCATGAATAGCCACCTTCATCGGGAGGGCCATGTCTCAAGCGCCACGCGATGACAGCATCCCGGGCCACGCCTACACTATGCGTGTTGGTGATCACTACAGGGCCCTCCAAAAACCCTGATTCTTCAACCCACGTTGTTCCCGTCATCTCGCCATTGCCGTTTTGAGTGAACCATCCCGCAATAACTGGGTCCCTCGAATCTTTACCACGAGTGAATACAGCAGTTACTCCAGTGCGGATTGGACCCACTCCTACCTTCAATGGCCCGTCTCCAGAAATGAGAGTCGTGTTCCCTACTTCCACATCTTTAACATCTGTGATTGCATTGAAGCGTCCGGTCGTTCCGTCGAATGGGATACCCAGGTCCCGTGCACGAGCATTACTCTGAGTACGTCCGACCCCAATCCCACAGAAGAACACAAGGACCACGACACCAGAGGTGTGGCTCAAAATCTTCAACAGATGCCGGAAGGATTCGAATTTTGTCATAAGCCTCTCTCATGTTAGCCGCCCGCCGTTCGGGCATGGGACGGCGTCGATTTTGTAAATCTAGTTCTCAAGAAGAGCTTGCGCCCAATAGAAAGGCGTGCGATAGTCGCCAGTGTGCGCGAATATCGTACCACCAGTCTACCATTGTCACCGTGGTGATCTCATCTGTGCTACATTGACCTTCCTTGCTGCTAACTCGCAGCGCCCAGAGGCACAGGACGATGGAGTCCTTTGCTGTCTCGGATGCACGGTTGAGGTCCTCAACCCGTTGACCGGCGCCGACCACTACGCCATCATCGCCTGCCCCAGCGGAACGCCACTCGACTATTCTGACGAGATGAGACTCTGATAATCGATGAAAATCCCCGCAGTTTCACCAGCTCCTGAAAGTACACAACCGGAATCACGACCTACGCTGGTCCGCAGCCTCTCTCTTCTCGACTCCGTCCTGCTCCTGGCCAGCGGGATCATAGGTTCCTCAATTTTTCTGACGGCCAAGGACATCGCTGGCCCGCTGCCGCAACCGGTGCTGTTTCTGTTCGTCTGGGTGGTGGGCGGGATCGTGTCTTTGTTCGGCTGCGTTGCTTTCGCCGAACTGGGATCAATGTTCCCCGATTCCTCAAGCTCTTTGATGGATTGCGTCGCCAGAATCATCGCGGCGTTGTGCTTGCGCCAAGTCTTCTGCGCCTGCACCACGTAATTGCGGATCGTTTCGTTCTTGATGAAGAGCCACGCTTCATCGAGCAGGAAGATCTTGAAGGTGGCGAGCTTCTTCGGGTCGCCAATCTCATTCGATGCGCGGTGCAAAACGTAAAACAGCAGCGGCTCCAAAACCTCCGGCGCATCGTTCCAGCTGTGGAAGTTGAAGGTCTGAAAGCGGGAGAACGAAAGCGTGTCCTCAGCGTTGTCGAAGAGGAAGCCGTACTGTCCGCCGCGTGTCCAGCGATGCAGGCGCTCCTTCAGCTCGCCAAGGATGTTCGTAAAGTTCGAGACCGTGCGTTGGGTCGGCTCCAGGATGTACATGCGCTCGATGGCGTCCCACAGGCGGCGTTCTTCTTTGAAGTCGAGGCGGTAACGCTGCTCGTTTCCCTCAATGAGAACGCGGAAGAAGCTAAAAAGAAATTGCAGGTTTTCTTTGGTCTGCGGAAGCGAGAATGGGTTGATGGTGAAGTCCCGCGCCTCCCGGCCGGCATTCAGGTACGAGCCGCCGAAAATCGTGGTAAGCGATTGGAAGCTGCTGCCGATGTCGAAGATGAAGGTCAGCGGCGCGTACTTCTGCGCGTTCTGCAGCAGGAAATTGCAAAAGTACGATTTGCCACTCCCGGTCATCCCGAGAATCAGCGTATGGGCAACCTCGCCGTTATGCAGGTTGAGATAGTATGGCGTGCTGTTGTCGGTTTCGAGCGCAGCCAGGTACTCCGTGCCGAGATGCGCGTTCGTCTTCTCGCCGGGAAGGATCGTAAACAGAAAAGACAGGGCGGCGTAGTTCGTGTTCAGCAGATACAGCTTGCGGAGGTTCAGCGCATAGTTCCCCGGCACGGTGGCGAAATAAGCGTTGAGCTGGTTATAGGTCTCCGCAAACAGATTGCCGTCCGCGTTTGTGAAGATGCCAGTAAACTTGGCCCCGAGCTGCTCTAACTCAGCCTTGGAGCGGCCATACAGCACAATCGTGAGCGAGAAATCGCCGAGCGATTGACCGTCGCCCAGGGCGCGGAGGCAGTCGCCAAGGTTTTCAATGTCGGCCTGCTTGGACTCGTCAACCAGCACATCGCGTGGGTTCGTCTTCGTGGCGTCGTTGCCCATCCGAGAGACAAACCCTGTCTTCGACATATTGAAGTGACGGCGACGCTTGTTTACTTCCTTGCGGGCCTTGTCCGTCGCGAGCGGCGTCCACTCCGTAACGACTCGGAAATTGGCCGAAATCTTCAGCAGCGCATCGAGCGCCAGGGCCGGCGTCTCCGTGATGGCCTCTTTCATCGTCAGCACGCGGACGATGTGATCGCCCACGCGCAGATGGTCGCGCTCCGCTTCGATATTAGAGTTCACGACTTGATAGTCGAGAAACTGCGTAGACTGCGGCCTGCCGGCAACACGCCAGTCGTCGAAATTCAGCAACCGGCGGAAAAATGTAAATTGCCCCTGCCGGTTCAAGACCTCGATTTGCATGAAATCCGCAAGCTGCCCGCATTTCTCCCGCGGGCAGCGAGTGCAGGAGGACGTATTCGTGATAGTAGGGAAATTGAGCGACGACGGCAGCGGCAAGATCCAGGGGCAAGTGGCGGAACAGGGATTGTTGCTGTTCGAAAGGAAGGTCACCCAATGCCTCAGCCGCCTGGAGCGCAGCGGAAGTCCGCAGCAGAGCCACAGCCTCATTCCAATGGGCCTGCGAAACCGCGTCCCGAAGCCTCTCAGCAATTGGTGAACTCATCGGAACTTGGGACTCCAGAATCGTAACTGTCTCTCGGCTCAGTCGCCGGGCTCGAAGCGATAACCGACCTACGGTTCAGTCACGAGAGCACTCCGCGATATATCGTATAACGAACATCCCTTGAAATCGCCAAAGTCCCCGGAAGTCCTGGGCGCGCGGGAAGAGCCGGTCTCTGGGCAGTTTCGGCGTTATTGAAGACTTCGAGAGCCCGGAGCGCAGCACCGCAGCGAGACTATCTTTGACGCGTGTTCAGCTTGTCGAGTGCGCGCTTCAACTCTTCAAGCTTCTGTCCAGCCTCGCCGAGCTTGCCTTCCGCCGTCAGGCGCTGGTAGTCGGCAAGGTCTTTGGCGGCTTCCGCGATGAGCGCGTTGAGATCCGCTGCGGGCTGGGGCGACGCGGCGGATGCCGGTGCGCCTCGCACCGGCTCCGCGGGGACTACCGCGCCACTCATCGACGAGACCGCTCCGCCAAAGAGGGCCGCCATCGCCGACTCGAAGGTTGGTCCGTAGGCAAGCCGATCTTGCAGCGCGAGCTCGACCAGACGCAACTCCGGCATCGGACTGCGCTCGGCCTGCAGGTAGATCGGCTCCGCATACAAAAGCGCACGCCCGTCCCTTCTGCTGCAAATGCTCGCCCACCCGCTCGAACAGCCGCTCCCCCAACTCGTGCTCCTCCAGCAGATGGCGAAACTTGCACACCGTGGTCTCATCCGGCACCGGCTCCCGCCCCAGATCGATGCCCACAAACTGCCGCATCCCCGCCGAATCGTACAGCG
>OBLU010000798.1_pt1 | contig 29532 bp, 25 predicted proteins | sample 1518681 | NCBI WGS metagenome assembly OBLU01 (sample SAMEA3539304, study PRJEB22396) | soil metagenome | biome: tundra; feature: field; material: soil | place: USA | collected 2010-05 | depth 0.15 m
TGTCGATCCACGAGCACCTGCCGCCGCAGGCGAGGAAGGAACTGAAGGAAGTGGGCTGGGCGAAGGGGATCGAACTGGTCAAGCTGGCGAGGAGGGACCGGCAGAACTTTGATTGTGCAACCTGGTTGCACAAAGCCCGTCAGATGCCGAAAGAGGACTTCAAGAAAGCGGTAGAGAAGGAACTGACGGGGCGGGAGACGGAGCCGTGGGAGATTATCTACTTCAAGTTGTACCAGAGCCAGATGCCGGTCATTGACAAAGCCATTGAAACGGCAGCCCTGATGCTGGGCAGCGATCGATCCCGGGGCTACTGCCTGGAAATGATCTGTGCGGACTTTCTGGCGGGAGCTAACCTAGACAGTGGGGATCCAGAAACGCTGCTGTTCTCGATGACGAGGTTCTTCAGATTTCTGCCCGGAGAGCAGAGGCAGGAATTCCTCGAAGGTTTGAGCGAGAAAGTCTCATGAACCCGATCCACCCGAAGCCCATCCGCCTGCGGTTAGATGCGGTGGATTATGAGCATCTGCGGCAGAAGGTGTTGCGTCGCGATGGCTGGCGGTGTCAATTTTGCGGCACGATGGCAAATCTGGAAGTCCATCACAAACAGTTTCGCAGCCATTCCGGCGACGACGCCGAAGAGAACTTGATCACGCTCTGCTCCACATGCCACGCATGTGTCCACGGCCATCCGCTAGAAAAGGGCCAATAAGCGTCGAACTCTCCCGGATCCGTAGCCTATTCACTCTCAAAATTGATTAGAGTCATTCAGCCGAACTATTGCCTTCCGCACTCACACCTTTCTGTTTTGGACCAGCAGGAAAGCCGGATTATGACGAATAGTTGCGACAGGATCACTGTAACTGCGACCTTCCATCTTGAATCCGGTACGTGGTACTTGGTCAATGGGCCAAACGCTGATCCCGAGGCCACGGGTCCAACGTGCGAGGCAAGATCCGCCCAGGTCCATGTGTAGTCTGCCGAAGTGCGAGGACTCGCTTGCCGTCAATTGCGCGAAATTCGGGGGAGAGACTGTGATGGACGCGGTGCCGTTTATGCCGGGCGCTCCGACATCGGTCCCTGTTATGGTCTGACTGCCGTCAGTCATCAAAGTCACGCCGTTGATAAACGTATGAGAACCTGCATCATTCGCTGTGAAATAGTAGTCAGGCGGAAGGACCGCGGCGCCATCGGAACTGGTGAAGTGTATGGAACTATTGATCACCGTGTCCCGGTTTGCACCCACCATCGCAGTAACCGTAATGGTGAAGGGTGAACCTGCTGTTGCACTGGAGGGAGCGGTGATGTCAAAAGTCGCGTGTGGAGTGCCGCAGCCGAACATCACCAATCCTGCCACTGCTGCACTCCGTGCCCCTAGCCGCAGCGCGGGCATTACACCAGCTAGTCCACCACGGGCAGACTTGCGTGTAAATCTCCCGGGTACGAAACCGGCGTCTGAGTTGGGCACCTTATCCTCCCTGTTGCCCACAGCCGCGGTTGACGGCAAGACCAACCCGACTGGGACGATCACGGACTTTGATGTCGGGCTTCTATTGTGAGGCGTCGTGGTGTGGCTTGCCCAAGCGGATATCGATTCCAATCATGGGTCCGTAAACATTAATGCCATAGTTCGTGTATGCAGGTTCGGACAAATAGCCATTCGATATATGCATGTAGTTCACACCTGCTGAAATCGAATAACGGGGATTAGGGTTATATCGCGCCCCAGCGCCAATGTTGTAAGTAAATGTGAGGTCTTGTCCCTGCGCAAACAACACCCCCAGAGGTTCCTTCGCGTCGATGTTCCCAATGCCACCTCGTTGGTCGAAATAGGGCGCGATCCTCCAGTTACGGTGCACAAAATTTCGTCGGACACCAAAGATAAAAACAAAATAGCGGGTTTCAGGTCCCCTTGGAATGAGCGTGACGGACCCGCTGAAGGTCAGATCCCAATTGCCTCGGAAGATCCAGGGACCCCCGACGTCGGTCAGATGCCAACGCAAAGAAGCAATCACGGGCACCAGGGTATATTTCAGGGGCGTCATGGTATAGCCATCGCCAACGGCAAAGTCGTACACCCAAGGAATATTGATAGGAAGCCATCCCGATTCGAGAGAGAATTCGAGCTTGTTCTTGTAATAGATTTTTCTGTTGAAATCCGCTCGTTTGGAGATCGCTACAGTTTCATCGGACCGTTGGCTTGTTGAATCTTGGGCGATCGCTTTCGTGGCTTGAGTGAGATAAGACAGCGCCAGGGCAAACAGTATCAGCTTTCCTACTCTCATTTGGTCTTGTCCCTGATCCCCGTGAAAGTGAATGATCCATTCTTCCCGAGACGTCCTGAACCGGCATTTCGCTCTGGATCTGTAAAACGGCTGCATCGCAAGTTCGTCGCCTTTCCTCGCGAGCCTGTGACTCGATTTTCACGCGAGTAACTCCCGACAGTCTCAATTAGCCCTGTCCCCGCCGGCAACTCCGCAAAGGTCTGAACATACAACGCTCAATGTGGGAAATGATTCGACCTGGATTCGCGATTTGGACATTCGCTAGCTCAGAGTACACATGTCATACCCTGGAACACGAATCTGCCGCCAGAGTGAGCATCACTCCCAAATCGGCTCTGAACTCGACTCGTTATCATCCAGCGGGCCCCGCGCGAGCCATTGTCGAGGAAGAGAGGCGCACATCTCGGCGGTTTACCCAGCACACAAGTCCTTTAGGTTGGCCTATCGATCTTGTGCGCTTTCATACGAGTCCGCTCCATCGTCCGGCAAAACCTGGCGACGAATCTTATTGCTGCCACGTGACTCCAGGGTAGAGGCTCGGTATACGGTAGCCGCGGTAAGCATTTTCCCCCGCAATATTCAGTTGCCACACCGTCTCCGGACTGTCAGTCTGCGTGACCTCCATGATCTCCGATGACGAGCCGCCCGTCGGAGTCGTCATATCAAATTCCACATTCCCGTTGCTAAGAACTCCAACACTACCTCCCCAAAAGGAATAGACACCGGCAGGCAGATCCTGCCAGAGCAAGGTGGCGACATTTGTACTCTCGTCTACTTGGAAGATTGCAGCGCGGCTATAGCAGGCGGGCGACGTAGGGGTGGTTTCGCACTGTACTCCGTTGGAATCGGTCCGATAGTCTCCGTTGTCCATGACAGCTATGTTCATTTGGGACCCGTTCGTACTTAACAGGTTCGGATAGTGCTGCGAATAGAACCACTGAGTCGGATCGCCAGATGAAAGAGTGAAGTCTCCCTCTGGTCCCAGTTTCCACAAGATATCTCCCGAACCCGTACCGTTCGCATAATCGAGCTTCAGAATCCAGCTTTGGGCGCGCATCGAAAGCAAAAGGTTGCCATCAGCCGTGTACACAATCGCATTACTATGCGTCCAGTCAGGCAATCCCCAATAAGGATGCCGATTGACGTCCAGGTAATCGAAAGACGACCATGCCCATGCAACGTTCCCGTTCAGATCGATGTCGACCAGCGCGTCTCCCACGACCTCCGTGGTTCCAGGGTAACCGGTCAAATCAGTGAAGTTTTTCGATATCTCACAAAGCCCGATCCAGTGGCCATTGGGCAGGACCAGCACGTCATGGTGGAATGGGGTCCCGCCCGCCACGCCAAGCTGTGGCGGGATAGTAAAATCATAGCCGTTGGTTTGAAGCGACTGATTCACTTGAGCCACAGAAACATCGCGGATCGTGCTGCAGGTCAAATCCACTTCCAGCAAATCCTTGCCAGAGTTAAGCATGAAGTGGCCGTTCTGCATAGGCTTGACGGGTATGGTGCTCTGCGGACAGTACCAGATGACGTTCCCTTGAAGATCGAGAGCCACAGCATGCAGCATGTTGGCGCCGGTTAACGAGAGGACGTCGAGCAATTCCACTCCAGGCGCCGGCGCAAGGCCTGGGACAGCGGAGCGAGTGACCTGGAATCCCGGTGCAGGTTGCGACTCGGGCAGCGGGCCCGTAGTGAACGTCTGGTCCTGATCAACAAACGAGCCGCCTGCCCAGTCCACGTGCGCCCGCATGTGGTACGTGGTCTGCGGCTTCATCCCAGCCACCAGAATGTTAAGCGCCTGCCCGCCCGGGGTCGTCACCGAATTCGTCATGACCGACGTTTGTCGTCCATAGCTACTGTCGGTTCCGAACTCGACCCAGGCTGTCAACCCCTGGTGAAAATGGCGGATGCTGTATTGCGCGACCAGCGGGTGCGAAGTGGCAGCAACGGCAGTAAGTGGCGGCGTGAAGTTTCCCGACCCGCATCCGAGCGATGCAAGAGTAGACATCATGGCAGCAGACAGGCAAACCACGACCAGCGAGTTTTTCAAGCGTGCGTCCCCCCGGGAACATCGTAGAAGCAGAGGGGCTTTTTTACCTGTGCTGGACACTTGTGTCAAGCAGATTCTTGAAATCGACGTGGTCCATCTGGTCAAGCGCAGTGCGAGGTTTTGGACAGAGGCTATCGCATAAGCTCGCTCTCATTGGGGCACTGGCAGCGTTACTGGGATGGTGCAAGAACTTGCAAATGGCGACTGCCAGCGCGACGGCAACTTTCACATGAGCAAGTCGTCAGTCACTGGACGACCACCTGCAGCGGCATGCTGTGGCTCACGCCCCCCGAACTGGCCGTAATTGTAACGGCGTAGTTCCCGGTAGGCGTTCCGGTCGTCGTGTGGGACGACGAGGACCCGCTCCCACCGCATGACACGCAGGTTAGCACCGTCAACACGAGCATAGATGCCGCCAGCGCCGACCATCGCTTGCGATTTCGCGCCCACAGCCACGCTGAACCCAGCAATAGCAACGACCAAGTCAGGGGCATCGTTCCCGGCGGCAAGTTGCCACGGAATGCTGTTCCCGTAGTTCCCGCGGTCGTCGCCACCTTCACCGTCACCGGCTGCGCGCCGCTGCCGCTGATCTGTACTGAGGAGCTCGACAAGGTGCAAGTCGGAGCTGGAGTCACTGACGGAGTAATCGCGCAGCTCAGGTTCACCGTTCCCGTAAACGATCCCGTCGGAGCGAGAGCCAGGCCGAAGCTCGCGGTTTGCCCCGCGCTTATCGTTTGGGAAGTCGGCGAGCCGGACGCGCCATCCAATGAAAAACCCGGGGCGGCTTGAACAACGAGCGATACCGACATGCTATTCACGATCGATCCCGCGGTTCCCGTTACTTGCACTGGGTAGGTGCCGGCGGCCAAGCTCCCGGTCGTCGAAATTGTCAGAGCGGATGTACCCGAACTGTTCGCAATCGAAGGCGGATTAAGCGCGCACGTGGCTCCTCTAGGCAACCCCGTGCATGAGAGGGCCACCGTGCCGCTGAATCCAAAAGCCGGCGATACTGTCACGGTTGCGGTGGCGGAATTGCCAGCCGTAACCGGTGCCGGAGACAAGGCGCTGGCTAGCACTCCGAAACCGGGCGAAGTGGTGTTGAGCATCACAGCAATGCCGGTGCCCGGGGAAACAAGTGTGGGGGAAAAGACTATATCAGGACGACCGTCGCCGTTCATGTCAGCGATCAAGGCAATGGTTGACGTGATCCCAGCACCGAAAATCGGGAGAAGGCCACTTGTTGGAAAGTCGATCAGTGGGCCGAATGTGCCGTCTCCGTTTCCCAATATGATCCCGGTGTTCTGCGCATGAACACTTTGGCCGTAGTAGGTAACCAGTTCGTCCGGCTTGCCATCGCCATTCAGATCGGCGAGAGCGCTCACTTGATAGCTGACGCTAGGGAGCGGCAACAAGGTAAACGTGCCATCGCCGTTTCCCAAAGCGGTCCAGTTGCCAGAGACCAGGTCGGGATTGCCGTCGTTGTTGAGGTCGGCGGTGAACTGCGCAACAAAACCATTCAGGCTCGTTGGAAAAACCGCAGCCTGGAACGTACCGTCGCCATTGCCAAGTAGAAGCGCTGTTCCCGACGTTGTCCCGTTCGTAAATCCTGCCGCGATATCGAGTTTGCCGTCGCCATTGAAGTCGGCCGCGAGCAGGGTTTGGGCGCCGTCATCGTAGACATACGATGGCGCTGCAAAGGTACCGTCACCGTTGCCAAGCAACAACGCCAGAGACTGGTTGTCCGCTGCCCCTGCCATGCTTATAGCGACATCCAATTTATTGTCCTTATTGAAGTCGGCGACAACGATCGAGTAGCCCGTGGCAGCAGTAATGACACTCTGCGGATAGAAAACGGGCGATTGGAAGCTGCCGTCGCCGTTTCCCAACAGCACGCAATAGCTCCAATCGTCCGATGTCGCGGTGCTAATAACCATCAAATCGAGATTGCCGTCACCGTTGAAGTCAGCAGTCACAATTGCGTAGCCGGGCTGCTGCAGGGTGTATGTGTTGACCAGAGACAGTCCCGCACTGCCGTTATTCTTGAGAATGTATACGTTATCGGAAGACACCACGGCGACGTCGGGAGTGCCGGTTTTCGCGAAGTCGCCAACTACAGCGGCAATCGGATTGCCGGGTGTAAGCCCTTGCTGTACGCCCTGGAAGGTACCGTTTCCATTTCCCAGGAGCACAGCGCCGGCACCGGCGATGTCTGGTTTTCCGTCCCCGTTGAAGTCAGCAACCGCCGCGCACGACCCCGGATAATTGGCGTTGTTGGAGAACGTGCCATCCCCGTTTCCCAGATAGATCTCTGTCGGGCCCGCAGTGGAGACAATCAAGTCAAGCTTGCCGTCGCCATTGAAGTCCAGAGCAGCCAACGAACCGCTGGCAGAAATTGCGGTTGACGGGGCTTGAAACGTACCATCGCCGTTCCCGGCAAAAATGTATACCGTGGAATAAGAGCAATTTCCCGCATTGCAGCCGCTGACTGCGAGATCCAGTTTGCCGTCGCCGTTGAAGTCCCCAACGGCAGCAGCATTTGCTAGGTCTAGAATGGAAAAAATGCCAGCACTTGTTTTTGGGGTGGATTGAAATGTGCCGTCACCATTCCCCAGAAAAACGACTTCTTCCCCGACCGTGCTACTATTGCCGCTGCTCAGCGCGACATCGGTCTTGCCGTCGCCGTTGAAATCTCCTAGCGATAATAAGGCAGCCGGAGTGACGCCTATGTTGTAAGAGACTCCCGATTTGAAGGTCCCGTCGCCGTTGCTGATGTAAACCATCAGCGAACTGTTGAACACGCCCACCACATCCGCCTTGCCATCTCCATTCAGATCAATCGCGGCGACGGCCGACAAGCTCGCCCCGCTTGCCGTACTAAGGGGTGCCTTGAAGGTACCGTCGCCATTGCCCAACAGAACCAGTAGCGTGCCCGTGCCCTGCTCCAATACATCGGGCTTGCCATCGCCATTGAAATCGGCCACCGCCAACACCTGCCCAGACGATACCGAGACGGACGTGCCGGGCGTAAACGTCCCGTCGCCGTTGCCCAGGTTCATGGTGCCATCCGAGGTCAGGATGTCCTGCTTGCCGTCTCCGTTGAAGTCAGCCACAAACACGTTGCCCGAGCCGGCGTACGTGGGGGGCTGAAAGAACGAAACCTGGGCTCGCATCGGAAAGGAGACAGCGACAAACATCAGGAAGGCGATCGTGAGAACGACTGATTCGCGTTTCATGGGGATACCTCGAGGATCGTAGGGCCTTCGCTGCCGTGCCTTGGCGGGGAAAGAGAGCCGAGGTTGAACCACCTTTATAACATACCTGCCGCATCTTAGTTGCGGCTTGGTGGGAGGTGTGCGCAGGATCACTCGGGTTCAAGAGCCGGCTGCTCCAGTGCGGTGACCCCGTGCCAAGTGTGCATCGATCAGGCGGCCAGCGCCTTCTCGAAATGCTCACAGATCCTCGTCTCAACCATGTGGTGGTTGAATGTGACAGGAGTGGTCAGGTAATCACGCATCATCCCATGCTCGGAATAAATTCGCCGTCGTCAAACCTACCTCGCCTTGCTTCAGGATGGAGATGATCTGCGCTTCGCCGTGTCGCGTGCGTTTCACCGTGGTTCTCCTTCCTGGGTTCGGGAGAACCCACATTTTCCAGGCGGTCCAGTTTTCGGGGGCTACATGCTTCTTCTCTAATAGGAAGGAATAATATGTAGAGATACTTCTCCGAGCGATTCGATGCAGTCCCACCCGGTATCGAGGTTAGTCCGGTGAGTGTAGTACAGGTAGATAGTTCCATTGTCCAGCAACGCTGAATTATTGCCCACCGAGATCGCAACATCGCTCACAATCGGGTTGAAATGTGAGCGTTTGAAATGTATACCGTCATCCGAGAACGCTACACCTATCGAATCATGCGCGTGCATGCGAATCGAGTCGATATAATACGACCCTGAGTAGAACATGACATACCGTCCATTGAGTTTGAGCACCGTTCCGCTTTGCGTGCCAGCGTTCTCCCACGCTTCACTGATCACATCAAGAGCTGTGCTGGCAACTGCCCATGGTCCTGTGATGGAACTTGATTGTGCGACGATTGTAGGGCCGTAATCGTTATTAATCGGTGCCTTGCTCTGGTAGTACATGAGGAAACGCGAGCCGTCCGCGATGATGTTAGTCACGTATCCGGCGTTTATGAAAATCTCTTTCAGCGGTTTCCACGGACCTAGAGGGTTTTCAGACTCAGCTAACTCAATATTCCAATTAAGCCCAGAAGTCTGAAGAGAATAAGCGCAATAGAACATGTAAAATTTGGCGCCTTGCTCGATTACTGAAGGACACGCAACACTGGCATAATCTGTTCCTTCAATATCCAACAGCGGATCTGGGTATGCCTTCCAAGGTCCGGTCGCCGAATCCGCAGACGCTGCGCGAATGTGGTAATGGTTAGTCCCGCCATAAGTAAACGCGTGGTAGAACCAGTAATATCTTCCGTCCACGGTGCTGTGAATGGTGCTGCCGTTCTCCAGTAATATTTCTGCTTGCTCGGGAGCTGTCATTTCTGGTATAGGCGAAACGGAAGTAACGGGATGGTAATTTGGTGTAGACGGAAAAAAGGCAATTGGATTCTGAGTTGCTTGTGAAGGGAAAGAAGCAAAACAACCCAAACATCCAGCTGACGCACCACCCAGCAGAAGAATGGTCAGAAATAGCTTCATCCTGAATGTGCGACTCGGGGCGTATTCCGTCAACTCCAAATGACAGCGAACGCCCGGTGTACAGGTCTGTAATCCCGAAGATCCGAACATTTGCAGAGTATAGTTCCGAGCGAAGGGCCTCGCCACCCCCTCAAAAACTAAGCCCCAGACGGCCACTTCCGTTGGCCGGTCTTAAGGTGATAGCCCTTGGCCGCTCTTAAGGTAGCATCGGACTTTGTTGCAAGCGATACTCTCGCCGTAAGTTGTTTTGCAAGGTGACTAAGGTCAGACCGAGAGGGGGAAGCGGGATGCAATCCCCAGATCCAGATGGATGGCACACGCGAGACTTGATGCAATGCTGGCTGGAGGAGATCCGAGGTGTGAGGAGCTGCGGCTCTTTGGGAATTTCAGTCGAAGCAAGCTTCCAATTGCTCTAAGGAGAGTGTACGAAAATCTTCAATGATTGGATTCGCACCTGCCAAGTGCAGCAAGTCAGCGCGGCCGTTATGAGCCACACCGATGCACCGCATGCCCGCTCCCCTGGCGGCTTTTACTCCAGAAACGGCGTCTTCGACAGCCAGAAGGCGATCCGGCGCCTCTTGCATGCGAGCGGCTGCCAAGCGGTAGATAGCAGGATCGGGTTTTCCCGCAACGACTTCGTCACCGGTGACGATAGTCTCGAAGTAGTGGGCGAGTCCCAGTTCCTCCAAAGTGCCGCACGCACGACGCCTGCTCGCCGAGGTCGCAAGAGCCATGCGGACGCCAGAATCGCGGAGATGATCGAGAAATTCCACCACTCCAATCATGGGCTCTAATCTGCTGCCATAACTCCGTAGCAGTTCATCTTTGCGACGTCCATACTCGGCGATCTGCTCAGAGTCCAGCTTTCCCAGAAAATACTCCAGGATCTCCTCGCGCTTGCGCCCATCAAGGATGAAGGCTAGTTCGGTGTCAGAAACACTCCTGCCTACACTTTCAAGAAAGTTTTTCCACGCGGCGCGATGCGCCGGGTGACTGTCGATAACCACCCCGTCCATGTCAAACACAACACCACGTAGCATATAAAGCGCTCCGACTACCGTAAACCTGGCCAAGTCTCCTGGGCGATCAGGTAGTTTTCCATCGTACCAATATCAATGAGGTAATCGTGGATCGTAAATGCCAGCATCCGGCCAGTCAACCGAGGCAACACGTGAAACCCGATATCGGCAGGGATGTCGCTGGGGATCACGTCGAGCATTTCCGGCGTGCCTATCATCACTCCAGAAAACGCCAAGTTGCCTACCGGAGTCTTGGGCTTCTCCACAAACTGGTGAATCATTCCAGTGCTGTCGGTTGAGACGATACCGCAGCGACTTGGGTCCGATACCTCATATACTCCAAGGGTTGCGGCAGGCCTTCTCTGACAGTGTAGTTGCAGCATGTCGTTGAGGTCTGTTCCGCAGAGGACGTCCGCGTAAAAAACCCAGAAGAGTTCGTCGGACCCGACCCAATCTCTGTTACGGCGAAGAGTTCCGGCACTGCCCAATAACTGCTGCTCTTCGATGACTCGGACCTGTACGCCATTCGCATTCTGTTTCAGGAAGTCCTGCACCATGACACCATGGGCATGAACATTGATCAGTACTTCGTCGATGTCGAATTGTTTGCACAAGCTTAACCAGATTGACAGCAGGGGATTACCGCGGATCGGTACAAGGCACTTCGGAATTTTGTCTGTGATGGGGCGCAGCCGAGTACCATGACCAGCCGCAAGCAAAAATGCCTTCACCAAACTCTCCGGACATTCACCGGTTTAAGATCCGGTTCTCCGCGTCTCAAGCGCCTGGGGAATGAAAACCCAGTTAGTTCCGGCACTCGCGTCGCTATCAATGAATGGATCGTTCACGATGGCCTGCGCACCCTGCATGTCAAAACCGAAGGTCATCTCCTGGATGTCGTGCCGTCGCATCGCATCTCGAACGTCGGATTGAAGTTCGGGTTCGCAATAGAGAAGTAGAAAGCCTCCGCCGCCAGCTCCCGTGATCTTGCCGCCTAAGGCACCGTGTTCCCGAGCGAGAGTGTACAGGTCATCGATATGGGGCGTCGAGATTTTCGTCGAGATGCGTCGCTTTGCCTGCCAGCCTTCGTGCAGCAAAGTGCCCAGCTCTCTGAGATCACCTTGTTGAAGTGCGTCTCGCATGCGAATTCCCAATGCTTTCACCTCGTGCAGAGCTTCGAGGGCCCCCCCCGTTTGATTACGGGTCGAGGATTCCTGCTCCTTCAATATGCTCCACGAGTGATGAGCCGAACCGGTAAAGAAGAGCATCAAGTTCCGCTGGAGTTCTGTTAAAACCGCGGGGTTCAAATCAATGGGCTCAACCAGCGTGCTGCCATCCGCATGGAATGAGATGAAGTTCACACCTCCAAAAGCAGCTGCGTACTCATCCTGCTTTCCGACCTGCTTGCCTAAAACGTTGCGCGCAACGTGAAAGGCTTTCTCGGCAAGTTCATACTTTGAAAGGGGGCGTTGGATGTATGTTGTGAGAGTTTTCAGGATATTTACGCAGACGCTAGCGGATGATCCCAACCCCGTCCCTGGAGGAATCTCGGAGGCCAGGAAGAGGTCGACTGCGAGGTCGCAATTTACTTCCTTGAGGACCGCGAGTGGGATCTCCAAGGCGCTGCCTTCAAGGTTTTTCCTGGAAATGTCGTGCCACGTCTCAAAGACCCGAAGGTCCGAGGAAATGACCTGGACCCGCCCATCGGTCCGCTTTCCCAGAATTGTATAAAAATACTTATTGATTGAAGCGCTGAGTACGACGCCACCGAACTGTTCGTAGTACGCCGGCAGGTCGGTTCCCCCGCCGCCGAAACTAATCCGCACTGGACTGCGAACTATGAGCACTAGAGAGACTCTCCTCGAATACCGCACCTGCCGCCGCATCCGTGTTGACGTGTGGGAAAGACGCCTTTCGTTGCTTCAGCGAGAAAGGTCGGAATACTAGCGTCGACAACGTTTGCAAGAGCAAAGAAATATCGAGAAACAGGGAGCGGTGCAATATGTACTGTAGATCATACCGCGTTTTGTCTTCAGACGAGTTCTGGTCGCGAAGCCCGTGGACTTGAGCCAGCCCGGTGATCCCGGGTTTAACAGAAAGCCTTTGACGATGCCAGTCGTTGTAGTGGCGCACTTTCTCCGGCCCCTCTGGCCTTGGTCCCACCAGACTCATGTGCCCACGCAGCACGTTCGCGATCTGAGGCAACTCCGTCAAACTAGACTGCTGCATCAAAAACTCGTCAAGCGGTAACTTGACGTCGCGCCGCGGAGAGTTCAACCGATACATCCGGAACGTTTGACCGAACTGCCCACAACGAATCTCAGAACAGAAGGATTTTCCTTTGCGTATCTTCAACCAACCCGCGGCTGCGAGTATTGCCGGGACAGCGATCGGCAGCAGGCATAGAGTCGCGGATAAATCAAAAAGACGCTTCCAAACCGGAACGATATGGACTGCCGGAACACCCTCCAGTTTCAGTAAAGGCAGGCCATCCAAGTCGACCAGTGTCGGCCGGGAAAGGTAAAGCTCATACGGCTGTGGTACCAAGCTAACGGCAATCCCTTGATTCAGGCATCGATTGACCAGGTCCGATATCTCCGGATGACTCGGCTTCGGCACCGCGAGGATAAGTTCGTCAATTGCACGGGACCGCAACAGGTCGACGATTCCCACACTTCTGACATGAATTGGGTCAGCTTCCGTTTCGAACGACGGAAGATTCGGAGCATTCTCGGCTGGACAAAGAAATCCAGCGACTTCCCATAACATTTCCGGGTGGCACTCGATCTTCCTTGCGATTTCGCTTGCTATGGGTCCGCTGCCTACGATCACAGCCTTTCGCACAGCTCCCGCGCGATAGCGCGATGCAAAAAAGCCACGAGCGACAAGACGGATCGCGATCAGGCCTACGAACAACAACACTGCAAAATATCCGAGAGCCAGGCGAGACGTGTATAGACGGGCGAGGTAAGCTCCCGCGAACAGGATAACCATCAGGCTCGAAACAGCCGGAAAAAGCTGAGACAGCATTGCCGAGAACTGCCAGCCCCCGCGGAATCCGTCTAAGGACAACCACGACGACAGAAGGCTCCAGAAGAAGAGGGCGGACGCAACGATGGGTACGAAAATCGCGACCGGAACCCTCGTGGGATCTTGCCAGGCACCTTCATAACGCAACGCGTACGAAAGGGCCATGGCGACCACGATCCAACATAGGTCTGAACCCAGAATGCCGTAATGTAATCTCTGTGTCTTCATTATTGTGCGGAACATTGGATCATACGCCTATCTCTTAGCCATCACCACCGATGCTGCGTCGTGCCTGGCAATATATCCGCGGGGATTCTTCTGTTTCCAATTCCAAGCACTGCGAATGATCGTTCGCAAATCGGACGAGCGCGGACGCCAGCCCAATTCCTGTATGAGTCTCTGAGGGTTCGCACAAAGGACCGGGGGGTCGCCCGGGCGTCGAGATCCGTTTCTCAACGTAACTTTCACGCCCAGTTCTTCTTCGACACTTTGACAAATCTGTCGGACGGAAAAACTCGTTCCGGTGCCGATGTTGTAGGCCAGGAAAGCGGGACTTTGTTTGACTTGCAGAGCAAGCAGATGAGCTTCGGCTATGTCGAGCACGTGAACATAGTCTCGCAGGCAGGTCCCATCGGGTGTCGGGTAGTCACTCCCGTAAATCTCGAAGAACGGGCGCTCTCCGACGGCAGTCTGCAACAATAAAGGGATGATGTGAGTTTCTGGATCGTGATCTTCGCCGACTGTTGCAGTCGCTCCACACGCATTAAAGTAGCGGAAGGCAACCACCGTCCAACCGTATGCGTTGGCATACCAGTACAGGGCTCGTTCTAATGAGAGTTTGGTTTCTCCGTAAGAGTTAACCGGTTCTTTGGGATGATCTTCATCGATTGGGGTGGTCCGCGGGTTACCGTATACTGCCGCGGAGGAAGAGAATACAAACCTCTTGATGCGTGCGGCGCGCAAGGTTTCCAGCATTGCAATTCCAGAGGCGACATTCGAGTCAAAGAATAAGCCTGGGTTCGAAACCGATTCAGCGATGAGAGCTTTGGCGGCGAAGTGAAAAACTGTGTCAAACCGATCCGTCCCCAGCACCCGCGCTAACGCGGAGCGGTCGCCAATATCGACTTGATGAAAAATTGCGCCCTGCGGCACCGCCTCGGCGTGTCCGGTAGAGAGATCGTCCACCACCGTGACTTGATGCCCAAGTTCCAACAAGCGCAGACAGCAAACCGAGCCGACATACCCCGCACCGCCCGTTACCAGAATCCTAGCCATGAATCAGTATGCTCCCTTGCCCTTAATGACTTTCCACGGAGTATTGATCAGGATCTTCAGATCCATGCCAAGAGTCCAGTGGGTGAGGTAGTACACATCCATATTGACACGTTCTTCATACGAGACATCCTGCCGGCCCCTGATCTGCCAATAGCCCGTGAGACCGGGTTTGACACTCAACAGCAGGTCCTGGTATTGGCCATATTTGCCTAGTTCTTCTGCCGTAATCATCCGAGGTCCCACTAGGCTCATTTGGCCCTTCAACACGTTGATCAACTGCGGAACCTCATCCAAACTGTACTTTCTTAGCCACTCTCCGAGGCCAGTCACTCGGGGATCGGATTTGAGCTTGAAGTTTTTGGCAAACGCTTTCCGCAGTTCCGGATCAGCCTGAAGAATCTCGTCTGCCTCCCGGCACATAGTACGAAACTTGTAAGCGTTGAATCCGGATCCTGATCCGCAAACTCTACGCAAATAGAAGATCGGCAAGCCATCCCTCGTCCATATGAGCAGTACGAGAACAAGAAGCACGGGAGACAGGAGACACAAAAGGCTCGCGGCGCCGAATAGGTCAATCGCTCGCTTTATGATGCGCTCGTGGAAGCGCCGCGGCCAGGGACCAGCAATTGGCGACTCGTCTGATATCGTCGCTTGCGAATGGGCGGACATTTTCGAAATCACAGCAACCCGACAGGCTACCTCATGCCGGCGTATCAGTCAGAAGTCCCGGTATTTACGAGTTGCTGGACCTGAAGGCCATCCGAGACTCGTTGGCGAATCACGGAGAAGATGGCGTGGGTCATGCTCAGATGAAAGTCCTCAATAATCTGCATGTTATTGGAGGGTAGAATCACACAAACGTTGCACAGGCTTTTCATCTTGCCGCCCTCAAAACCCGTCAGGCCGAGGGTGCGCGCACCGTGACTCCGCGCTACTTCTAGACCCCGCAGTACGTTAGGAGAGTTACCACTGCCGCTAATAGCAAATGCGACGTCACCAAGCGTCACAAAGTTCCGCAGTTGCTCGGCAAAAATCTGATCGTAGCAGGTATCATTCGCCCACGCTGTCATCAAGGGGATGTTATCCGTCAGGGCCAACACCCGAAAGCGCTTCTGTCCGTTTTCGCTGATGACCGTTCCTTTGGCTAGATCACACGCGAAGTGCGATGCCAGTGAGGCGCTCCCACCGTTACCGAACATGAAAATATTCTTCCCATGCTCATAGGCGTGCATCAACTCGTTGACGACCTGGTCGATCTCCTCGTGTGGCAGGCTAGCGACCACCTGTTGGTACAATCGGAAATACTCTTCGGAATTCCGAATCGCGGGCACGGGACAGGCTCGTACTGGCACAGAATGCAGTTTTTCCAAGGAGATCTCTCCGGTTCGAGATTAGGAACCTAACTCGTTGTTTGTTCTACTAAGAACTACCCAAGTGATCGCCTTCTCATTCATGCCATCAGTGCAAACTGCTCAATCTTTTCGGCAGTGAATGCGGCAAATTCGGCTTTGAACCTTTCTGATCCGAACCGCTCGACGCTAGCGCGGATGTACTCCGGCCGGAATTGCCCCTCAACGCGTTCGAACCGAAGGATTGCAGCGCAGAGCGAATCCGTGCTCGGTTGTTGAAAAAACACTCCCGTGCAGTTTGCGGCATCAGAATTTTCAGCAAACGCACCGGTGACAGTTTCGAGCACTCCCCCTTGCCCGTATGCAATTACAGGCCTGCCATGCGACTGCGCTTCCACCGGCACGATTCCAAAGTCTTCCTCCGCAGGAAAAAGTAGAGCGCGGCAGTTCGCGTAGCTCTCGCGAAGCGAGTGCTCATCGAGTCGGCCAAGAAACTCCACGTTAGGGCCTGCCATTTTCTTGAGACGCTTGTATTCCGTTCCTGTCCCGACGATCCGCAACCGCCGCTGGAGCCGATTACACGCCTCGATGGCCAAATCGACGCGTTTGAGAGGTACCAATCGACCCACAACCAGGTAGTAGTCGTCGATTTTTTTTGAAATGTATCCCTCCGACACATTTACTGGTGGATGTATCACCGTACTCTCGCGCCGGTAAAACTTGCGAATGCGCGCGGCAATGTAGCGTGAATTAGCCACGAAATAATCCACCCGCGCTGCCGTGCTGAAGTCCCAGAGCCTCATGTAGTGCGCGGTCGCAGAGAAGATTGCTCGAGTCACGGGATTCATATTCTTGCAGTACTCGCTGTACATATCCCAGATGTAGCGCATCGGGGTGTGGCAGTAGCAGATGTGGCAGGTTCTGGGTGCCGTGATGACACCCTTCGCAGGACCGGACTCGGAACTAATAACCAGGTCGTAGGCGGACAAGTCGAACTGCTCTAGCGCGATAGGGTAGAGCGGAAGGAAGTGCCGATGCCATCGTTTTGCCCCCGGGATGCGTCCCACGAATGAGGTAGTCAATCGTCGGCCGCGAAGCGCTGGCAGGGCGTGCTCCTTAGACGCCACCAAGGAAAAAAAATCGGCCTGAGGGAAGACTTCTGCGAGTGCCTCGATCACGCGTTCGCCCCCGCCGTAGCCGTTGAACCAGTAGTGAGTGATGGCTACCCGCAAACCAGCGAGGTTCCTCTGCGTCGCTGCGAGTCTCGCATTCGTTTCGGTCGCGATGGTTTCCATCATTCGGAGTTCTCAGGATGCGCGCAGCACATAACGATGATCGGCACTTCGAGGGATCCGCTGCTGTATCACCCTCAGCCCATGTTGCGCAAAGGTTCTCTCGATGTCTGCAGGGTTGCGACGGATTCGCCTGATTCCTCGGCGCACGTATTTGGGTAGCACAAAATCAGGTAGTGCAGTCTTGAGATGATAAGGCAAGGTCTGCACTCGCGTATCGAACTGCAGGTAAGCCGCCCCGTCGCGGGAGAGCACTTGACTGATGGCTGCGATATACGATTCGATAATTTGAAAGTCTGGAATGTGCTGAAACACCAACAGAGAATAGACAAATGAGACTTTTCCCAACGCTTGGGGAATCCCTGCCAGCAGCGCGCTCGGGTCACTGACGGCCACGAATTGTGCGTTGGCGATCTGCCTCTCCCGAGCGAACTCTTGTGCGCGGCGAACCATTCCATTCGATACGTCGAGGCCAATTACTTGGCGAAAGACATGGCACAGCGGCAATACCAGGCGACCTACGCCGCAGCCAATCTCGAGGCCACAGTCTCTTGAGATCCCGAATTCTTCGAGTAGCGGGACGAGTTCCTCGCGCACCGTCGCCTCGCCACTCTGCCAAAAGGCCTCCGCGCTGTCGTCTGCAAGGTCCGTCTTGATGTATTTGTATGCGTTATCCTCGGCAAATTTTTCCCATAGCTCGGGTTTCCGCGGCTGGACGGCCAGATCTTTCACTGATACCTCCTAAAACGAAGCAATCGATATGTCGACGTGAACGCTGCGCCTTCTACCGCTAGGTCCTCGATGCGTCGCACCACTGTTGAGTGCCGCTTCACAAGCGGCCCTGTCGGAGTTTCTTGCTCGCACGCTCACACGGCCAATGCATTCATCTCTCGAACGCCTGAACAGATCTGTTTATAAAACCCCGCCCGGTCCTGGGCGACTTTGGCGTATGTGAAGTAGTCGAGAACGCGCTGACGGCCGCGATGACCGAGGGATGTACACCGCGCCGGATCGTTCATCAACTGTCCCAGACTGTCAGCCAGTTCCTTGTCATTCCCCTCATGAAAAACCAAGCCGGCATCACCGATTACGTTGGGTATCTCGCCGGAGTCCGAGCCTACGACGCAGGTTTCGCACGCCATAGCTTCTATCAGGACCCTGCCAAATTGCTCTTTCCAGTTGCGGCGGGTACGGGAAGGCAATGTAAGGACATCGAACGCATTCATGTAGTCTATGACCTCGTCAGAGTGAACCCACGGCACCCAATAGACTCTGTCTTGAAGCTGCAATTGCTGGATCATCCCCTCCAACTCGTCTCGGTAAGGACCACGACCAACCAGCACAAGCACGCTGGTCTTGCGGATCATGGAAAGCGCTTTGACAAGTGTATCCAGTCCCTTCTCCTTGTGGATCCTTCCCACATAACCCACCACGAATGAGTCTTTCGGGACCAACTTGCGCCGCAGACCGCGCGCATCCCGCTTACGAAAAACAGTTGGATCGAGTCCATGGCCTACCTGCGCAGCCGGGCCGCGATAGCCTCGACGGCGCAGCAGGTCGAGACACTCCCTACTGCCCGGAACTGCCCCCGCTGCATGTTCAAAAGCATACTTTTCGAAAAAATTGAACGGAGGTGGATACCACTTGTCGATGTTCTGCCATGTGGTGAAAAGGGCCGGCACGTCGAACCTACGGCACGCTCGGAGAGCATGGAAGGTAGCGAGGTTAAAGGGTTCCTCGTCGATGTGAACCAAATCCCACTTCTCCCGTCCGATCACGTCGGCAATGCTCGAGTAAAAGTGAAAATGGTTGCCCAGACGCACAGACGTGGCGCCGCTGAACCAGCAATCCGTCAAAAGGAGTTCGAAGCCGTCGGGTTTCACCCGCCGTATTTCGCTGTCCCTACCAGCCCAGCGCCGCGGAGAAGCCACTGTCTGGTCAATTCCCAACTTCGAAATCTCGGAAAGTTCGCCTTGGATACTGGCGAACTCCGCCAAGGTCCTCGTAATCATGAGCAACTTCATTCCGATTGTGCCTGCCTTGTTCCTCGAAATAGTCCCAGGCTGGCGATACAAACCCGGCAGCGGCAGAAGAGTCTCGTTAACAAGTACCTTCCACAGGTTTCGTGGGCGCCATCGGCTGAGGCGAAGCCCAAACTCGCCGCCTGATCTCCAGGGCAAGCTCTCCCCGAGCCGCAATCACCGCCCCGGCACCAAGGCCGAAAACAAGCCAAACGTACCCCGCGGCATAGGTCAGGCCCGCCGCTTCAGCCAGCAGCACCATCAAGGCGACGGCGGACAATAGAACCACCCCGGCCAACTTCTCTTCTCCGGCAGTCACCCATAGCCCGCGCAGTACAGGAAGCAAAAAAGATCCGAACGCGATCAACCCCACCAGACCCGTGTTACCCAATATCAGAAACACCAGATCCGTGCAGTTCACGTTATGCCAGCCCGTTCCCAAGAACGGATATCGCATGAAATCTTGCGCCGCGAGCCCGATCGAGGACAGCCTCTCAAGTCCCGAGCCTGCCTCGAACTTATTCAATAGCATCATGTCGACAATCTGACCGACCAGAGGTACCGTTGCCGTCACCAGCGCTCCGGCCCCGACGGCAGCTCCTGCGATGAGCACATAAGGCCTCCATGGCCTCCCGGCTCGCGACAGGGCTACCGCGGCAACCACCATCGCGGCGAGAATGCCTGAATATGCGGTCGATGAGGTGCTGGCGAGCAGGGTGGTCGCGATCAAGACGAGCACTGCGTAATCCCATTTCTTTCCCAGCAGCGGTCGGCGCAGACCCAGGCAAATCAAGAGAATGACAAACGCGAGAAGCAATTCTTGAGCGAGTACCGATGGCTCAAGCGCCACCGACGAAATCCGAGTCAGCGTTCCCTCTGCCAGATTGAGAACTTCCATGTAGCCCAGCGCTGACTCGCCAGCGTTATTGTTGAAGATGTATGCAGGGTATGCATGCCCGGTCAGGTCACACCAAAGCTCGAAGAGTCCCCACGCCGCAGCAAACGCGCACGATCCGACATAGAGCTTCAGTGTGTAGAAGAGTCGTGAGGACTGACAGTTTTCGGCCGCCGCAAATATCGCGAGTAGGACACCGAAAGCGAGATACGCCGTCTGCGTCACGTTGTACATTCCAAACCGCAGTGGGATCGTCTCGTTACTCAACAGGAATTGTTCCGGCACCCAAGCCGTTCCGTTCAGAAACAGAGGAACACTCAAGGACGCGACCACGGCGCCCAGGAATGCGAGCAACCCGTAGCGAGCGTGGCGCGTCGAGAACCACCCAGGCGTCCTCCACGGCGACAGACCGGAAATAGTCTCTCGAAAAACCCATAAAGCCCCCAGGAATAGCCAGGCTGCCACTCCCTTCTCGCCGTCGCCGGACCCGACGTTCGCGACTGCCGTTGCGGAAAACGGAATAGAGATGATCATCGCGGCGTAGAGGAGTCTTGGCGAGAAGAAGAAAAAACAGACCCCCATGATCAATATCGGCACGCCCGTAATTGGGAATGTCATAGGTTTCCTTTCAAAACCCGCTTAGCATTCCCAATCATCGTCGGATAACCTCACTCTCAGGGTCTCAGTTGAGAGATCACCCTTTAGGGCCTTTGCTTCAGGAGGCGCCACAGGTACATCGGTGAGTTCTGGAGACGCCAGCGGAACACATCGAATAGGTCCCCGGGCAATGCTCTCACCTTCATGGCCTTTCGAAACAACTTCAGTTCCGATCGCATATTCCCTGCCTCACGGGTACTTAACTGGGAAGCGTGAGTGCGAAAGGCCGCAACTGCGGGCGGTTCCACTCTGGCGAGCTTGTGGCCGGAAATGGTTAAGCGGTAGAAAAAATCGTAGTCGGCGATAAGACGGTACTTTTCGTCGAAGCCTCCCAGTTCCTGAAAGACACTCCTGCGAAAAATAGCTGCAGCGGGCTGGAAACCCATATGATCTCGCCGAAACATCCCCGCTAGCCGTGACGGCGGCGGCGCCTTCACCATAAAACGGAATCTACCCTCATAGTCCACAAAATCGACATCGCCGTAGACAGCGTCAACATGCTCCTGTTCTCCGAGAGCCAACAACCGCGCGTAGGATTGCGGATAGACAAGGTCGTCCGAGTTCATATAGGCGATCCACTCCATGTCCATCTGATGGAGTCCCATGTTAATGGCTCGGTACATGCTTCCCGGCGGGACATAAAATGTCGGGACCCCCCACTTCTTGCAGATATCCAAGGTTCCGTCTTCCGAGCCACTGTCCGCGACAAGGATCTCTGGAGTGATATCCCTTTGATTGCGGAGCGCACACAATGTCCACTCTAGCGTGGCCGAACTGTTGAGCGTCGGAACAACGATTCCAATCCTTGGGTTCTTCATTTGGATTCGTGGTTCTTCATTTTTTTGTTTACGATTTTCCTCGCCCAAATAACAGACTCAAAACCATAGAATTCCCAAGTACCGGTAAGTATTTGCTGTTTGCGTTGTGACAACGGCTCAAGACACAAACCAATCAACCGTAGAATCAGCGGCCTGTACCGTCGCGCAGCAAAAAGGATCTCGAATCCGTGACTGTTGAGTTCCGTAATCACCTCATCGAACGCCGGTGGCGCATACTTGTGAGTTTCGTCGTCATAGTAATTCAGGCACCCTTTTCTCTTAGGAAAATGAGTACTGGGTTCGCAGGGGAACGAAACGTAGATGAGTCCGTTTGGCTTCAATGCGGCCAACATGGCCCGGAGCGTACCATGGCGATCGTTGCAATGTTCTAAGTTGTGTGAGGACACAACGGCGTCGAACGTATTTGTAAGTTTGGCAATTTCGCCGGCAAAATTGATCGGTTCGGCAATGATATACCGGTCACTGAGGTTGGGTTTTGTCTGGTTGTGATCCCCGATGTCAATTCCCGTGTACTTACACTTCGGGAGAATCTGTTTCGTGCTATACGGAGAATTGCTGCCGCATCCTACATCGAATATGGACGAATCGGGATGCAGCCGTGAGAGGAACGCAATTTTTCCTCGACGACGAAGAGTGGCTGCGGCACGTTGCCTCACCAGCAATTTATTGCACTCCAATCAGGGCTCATACGGTCTTCAAAACTAGACGGATGTCAGTCGTCACGGCTCGTACGCTCAAATGCCTACGCGGGATAGGTGAGTGATCCGTCTTCACGTCTCTCCGTAGTAGGTTTGTCATGCGTTCCCGTGCCAGCGATTTGGGACCCACGGCGGGCTTGCTCGTACCATGACAGCGTTTTCTTCAGCCCTTCGTGCAGACTTGTCCGTGCGCAAAAACCAAACTCGTCAAGCGCTTTCTTGACATCGAGCCTTCGGCGCGGCTGGCCGTCCGGCCGCGAGGAGTTCCAGGAGACCTCGCCCTCGTACCCTACAAGATTTCGTATATCATCTACGAGGTCACGAATGCGAATTTCGCAGCCCGTGCCCAGGTTCACTGGGTCCTTACCGCCATAGCGCAACGTGGCGAGAACGATGCCCTCGGCGGCGTCCTCCACATACAAAAACTCGCGGCTGACTTCTCCCGTTCCCCAAACGTCGACGGATGCAGAGCCTGCTTCCTTCGCTTCGACAAACTTACGGATTAGCGCAGGAATGACGTGACTCGTTTCCGGGTCAAAGTTGTCACCGGGACCGTATAGATTTGCCGGAATCAAGTAAATGCCGTTTAGACCGTACTGCTCCCGGTAACCAACTGCCATGACAAGAAGCGCCTTCTTGGCGACTGCGTAAGGAGCATTCGTCTCTTCCGGATAGCCGTTCCAGAGATCTTCTTCTCGAAAAGGCGTAGGGGTGTGCTTCGGGTAGGAACACGTCGTACCCACAATCACCAGTTTCTCGAGCCGATGATAGAGTCGGGCCTCATCAACCACGTGAAGGCCCATGGCCATGTTCTCGTAGAAAAACTTCCCGGGATTACTGCGGTTTGCTCCAATCCCGCCAACGGTCGCGGCCAGGTGAATGAGGATTTGGGGCTGCGCATCGGCGTATAACCGGGCGACGACTTCTCGATGACAGAGGTCGTAGTCTCGCTTTCGGGGCACGAAAATGTCGCGAGCGCCTTCATTCTCTAAACGCTCGACCACGAACTTACCGAGGAACCCGCTGCCACCGGTGACGACAATCCGTTTTCCTGCCGACGGCCCCATACTGTCCCTTTCTCGCGGAAGATTAGTCTGCCATCCGTGCCAGCGACTGTCGTTCAAACTCACCACTCAGCCTCTCGCTCAACATCTTCACATCAGCTTCCACCATCAGCTTGACTAAGTCTTCAAATCCCGTTTTCGGGCGCCAGCCCAGCTTTGCTCGAGCCTTGGAGGCATCTCCCTGGAGGATGTCCACCTCTGCTGGCCGGAGGTAACGCGAATCCAATTCCACGTATTTCTTCCAGTCGAGTCCAACATGCGAAAATGCCAGTTCGGCGAACTCGCGGACCGAGTGGGTCTCACCGGTAGCCACCACGAAGTCGTCGGGCCCTTCCTGTTGCATCATCATCCACATTGCTTCGACGTAGTCCGGGGCAAATCCCCAGTCTCTCTTGGCGTCGAGGTTGCCAAGATACATTTTGTCCTGGAGGCCAGCGTGGATCCGGGCAACACCGCGCGTAATCTTGCGGGTCACGAACGTCTCACCGCGTCGAGGAGATTCGTGATTGAACAGAATTCCGTTGCATGCGAACAGGCCGAAGGCCTCGCGGTAGTTCACTGTTGTCCAGTAGGAATACAGCTTCGCGCAGGCATAAGGACTTCGCGGGCGAAATGGCGTGGTTTCTCGCTGAGGCACTTCCGGAGTATTGCCAAAGATCTCGCTGCTCGCGGCGTTATAAAACTTTGTCTGAGTCCCCGACTGCCGGATGGCCTCCAGCAAACGAATTGTGCCAAGTCCAGTGATGTCTCCGGTGTATTCGGGGATATCGAAGCTTACTCGGACATGGCTTTGTGCCCCAAGATGATAGACCTCATCCGGTCTGATCGTGAGCAGCAAGCGAATCAGATTGGAGGAGTCGTTAAGGTCGCCGAAATGCAGAAACAGCCTTGCGCTTCGATCGTGAAGGTCAGGAAGGATGCCGTCGATGCGCTCAGTATTGAAGCTACTGGAACGCCGCTTGATCCCATGAACCTCATATCCCTTCGAAAGCAAGAGTTCTGACAGGTAGGAGCCGTCCTGCCCCGTGACACCGGTGATCAAGGCTTTACTCGGCATTGTTCCTCCGCAAACAAGTGAGAATCAGGCTTTCTGTCTTCCGAATGGCCGTCCATCTAGTTCTTCTTACACGTGCCCGAAATCGAATCTGATCGAGTTAGCATCGGAGTGGGTGCCCAAGAACCAAAACGAGAAAACCGCTCCCTGCAATGTGACAAAGCCAGCTCGCCACCAGAAATGGTCTTGCAGAAAAAAGCCGACAAGAACAGCAGCAACCAACCCCATGAGGGGAAAGGCCATCCAGGTAACGTAGTGGAGCAATGAGATCCGTACCTTCCTCAGCCCTGAGATCATCAGGACAAGCGTCAACAGGTATGCGGCATTGCCCGCGAGGGCGCCCAGCAAGCCGGAATACCGCGCTCCAAAGAAAATCAAAACCAAGGAAATGATGGCGCTGGATAGTGTAACGACAGCGTTGGTCCGCGGCTGCCCGACGGCAAAGAGAATGAAATAACCAGGCGCATTCAGAGAATAGAGAGCATAGATTACCGCTGCGATCTGCAACCCCAGAATCGAATGTGGCGCGCTCCCCCCCGGAATCAACGTCCGCATAACCCAATCTGCCAGCACATAGAGGAAGGTCCCCGACCCGATGGCTATGAGCGCGTTGAGGTGCACCGCTTGCCGAATTCGCGCCTCAGAGGAAACGTTTATCGCTGCTTCACGGCTGATTCCAGGGACTAGTGGTTGAACGGCCGTTCCCGAAAACGAATTAATCTTTGAAGTTATACCAGTGATGGCAGAGTAAATGCCCAGGACAGGAGCACCGAGCACCCCACCTACAATCAACCGATCGCACTGGCTAAATACCGCACTTCCTAATACTGAGGTCCAAGTGGCGAGACTGTACTTGAAAATCTGCTGCCCTTTGCTCCCGCTCCACCCGAAATGCAGCCTGTGATTGCGGAAAAGGCGAGTTACCACGCCGGCGTGTGCAAGGAGAAGAAGGACGCTTGCTAAAACTTGCCACTTCATCATTGCAACCGTTCTGCCACCCCACCAAGCGATCGCTACTAACCCCAAATTTGTGAACAAAGCCTGCGCGAGGTCAAGAGCATTAATTACTCCATACCGGTTGAAAGCTTGCTCGATGCCCACAAGGGTCCGTTGAAGAATCAGGGTCGCAGCCCCAAAGCCCGCTATTTGGAGCGCTCGCCCCACTTCCCCGCGTTCTGCACGTCCGAACGCCGTTAACGGCCGTACCAACAACGGGCCGGCAAACCACAGGAGTAACCCGATCACAGCAGACAGTAACGTGGCACTAACAAGTATGAATGTTAGAGTACGGCCAGCCTCACGGGTGTCGTTGGTGGCGAGGTCTTTAGATAAGAAGACCGCCGCAGCGACCGAGAAGCCGCCCTCACAGATCGTCATCAACGCCAAGAAGGCACATGCGAGAGACCACACACCGTATTCCGAGATCCCCAAGAAGCGGATCAGGAAAGGAATCGCAACCACGCCGATTGCGCCCCGGGCTACCTGTCCCCCCATGTTATAGAGTCCACTACGAAGCGTTGAGGAGCCCGCGTTGGGCATCGAATTGCGGTTAGTAACATCTAACGACATTCACTACGCCCAATCGCCGCAAATCTTCCCATGCTGTCGATTCTGGCGGAACATTCCAAACCGGGGTCGTTCAGTAGTCAGAGCCTGCGTCTTTCGGAGCGGCCGAATCATTTGGAGCTGTCCGCGACCACGCCTCGTCGTCTTTCGCTGCCGTTCTCTTCCCGTTTTGTGAAAACTTGGGAATCGCTGCCATCACTGTCCTAAAAACTCCGGTCGCAAATACTTTGCGAGGATCGTCTGCCGCCGTATTCTCCCATCGCACTTTTCCGGCAATCCATATCATCGTGAATAGGATTCCCAGCAGGGTACCGACCATCACGATCGCGCCGCGCGGGGGGAATGATTTCTTCGTTGGCACAAGTGCCGGATCAAGCACTTTCACTGAGGGAATCTCTTTGGCTTCCTGCACCTTCGCTAATTCATATTGCTGGGTTAACAGTTCGTACACGGTTTCTTGGATCTTCGTTCGTTGGTACAAGTCTGCGTACGTCACGCCCAGAAGGGGCAATCTGCGGATCGACGGAAACATCGACTTATCGTTCATCAGGTCGGCTTGTGTCCCGGAACCGCCAACTTCATTCAGTTTTTTTTGCAGCTCGCGAACTCGTGCTTCGGCCGCGCGAACTCGAACATTGCCGTCGGCGTATACCTGTTGCAAGCCGCTAAGCTCTGCCTGGGAAGCGATCAATTCGCCCTGAAGCGTTGCCGCCGCTTCCACCATTGCCTTTCCTTGCGCGGGAATATCGATGGCCGTGTTCTTGCTGGCGAAAGCACTGAAGGTGTTGGCCGCAGCGTCAAGATCCGTTTTGACTTGTTTGAGCCGTTCCTCCAGAAAAACGCGCTCGCGCCGTGCCGACGAAGTACTCAGTTGCGCCACAAGGCGGTCGAGTTCCGTAACGTAAGCGTCGGCCATCGCCGCCGCACGCTTAGGATCATGGTCCCAAACAACGATCGAGATAATGCCGCTCTTGCGATCTTCCGAGACATTCGTGCGCTCCCCGAGATCCGTTCTGGCGTCCTCGATCTTGGATCGGCCGTAGACCGTCTTGAGTTGGAACTTCTCGACCAGGCGATCTTCGACCGTGTCACTCGCTAGTAGGCCCACGAACAGGGCACCAGAACTCTTTACTCCCAACAAGTCTCCGGCCAGTCCCCCCAGCGCATTCGCTCCAATCCCGGAGCGTCCGCTCATGGCAGCAAGAAGGCCGAGGCTAGAGGAGGACTGCGTGTCGGGCGGCATTAGGCGGGTCACGGCCTGATACCGCACTGGGATCATCAGAGCGATGACTGCGCTCGCAAGAATTGCGTAAAGCGCCGCTCTCAAAAGGGTTAGCCGATGCCCCCAGAAGAGCTCGAGATATGGCAAAAAGCTGAATTGCGTCCTGGGAGGCTCCGCCATCAGGGGCAAATCGGGAGGGATATCTCCCGGCTCGTCCTGTAGGGTCTTGCGGCTCCGAAGTTCCAGTGCCGAGCTCAACTGGGATCTCCAGTGTTGGCTGACTTTTCCGCGTTGAAGGGCGTGTATATAGAGAAAACCCACTGCCGCCAGCAGACTGTGCAGTTACTCATTGTGCGTGCCGCTGCGGCCAGAAGCCGAACTCAAAGGATGCCGCCACATTATTTTGACGATTTGTCGCGAGGAGGGGAATCTGCCAACGCTCATATTGCAAGTTGCCCGTAAAGCGAAATCCGGGCCCCGTGAAGATGTCCGCATAGACAGCCACGTCATTCTGGGTCCCACCTTGCGGGAGATACTGCCGGTCAATCTTTCTGTGCCTGACCTCAAGGCCGATTTTCTTCCTGGGACCTAGCCAGTAATTTGTCTGCATTAATTCGCCTTGTGACGCGCGACCGATCCAGGTACCGATCAACTGACCATCGTTTGTGTATCCGTTCAGGTATTGACCATTGGCATAGAAACACGACGTACAAAAGGTGCCTTCGACGGGGCTGGTCGTTCCGCCCTCCACTCTTAGGTCCAGTCTCGGAACCCTCGGTACCTTGGCAAAGTATAGCCCTCCCTGGAAAACAGACTTCCGCATATACGGGATCGGGTTCGGTTCGTCTTCACTGAAGGCCTCGCCGTAGAACGTGAGCCAGTCACGGAGCTTCGGAACCCGGTAGGCGAAATCCGAAGTCGTGCGTCCATCCCCAAGCGAGTCTCCGTTTACATGCAGACCGAGTGTGCTTTGATAAAAAGTCTTCAGGGTCAAAGGGTTTGTTGGCCCCCCGTAGATCGTCGTCTTCGACAAGCCGAACTCGAGGTTCGGGGTTAATTTAAAGCTGAGCTTCTCACCGCTGAGATATGGTTGGGGATGCAAGCTTTGCCCGTACTGTCCAATTGTCGGGTTGTGAGCTATGCCGGTGTAATTCGGGTTCAGGAACTCTTGTCCAGACAGCTGTCCGATAAAAGCTGACAGGCGTATGTCCCCGAGATAGCCGAAAATCCAAGGTAATCGAAAAGGGCTGACCCGATCGATGCTGAACATGTGGTTAAGCGGAGGAATGTTATTCGTAAAAATCATCGTCCCGCCCTCGCTGGGACCCCACCACAAGCTGCGTCTTCCATACGAAAGCTGCCAGTTGGCAAGGTTCATGCCCACATAAGCGTCCAGTAGCTGAAAGCGGCCAATGGCGGCGATGGGTTGCGGAGGAGGATTCGGCGGCAATGAATCGGCACTACTGATGAAGTCGAGCGCAGCGGTCGAAAGAGACGGCCCCGAGGGCGCCGATTGATACTCTCCGCGAACGTAGACCACGAACGGACCCGCTGTGGTCCAGCCAGACGTGCCAGCCACGGCATTAAAACCCTGCTCGAATGGCCGGCCGTAGTCGTTAAGCACCGTCTGCCCGAAGTGGAAATTGTCGGTGAGCGGCGTTCCCGAGATTCCAAGTGCGCGCGAGTAAACGGACTCCAGTTGGGCGTCAAGATTGCGTTCACCGCTCATCAGTTCGGTGTCATGAACAAATTCTGCTGACAGCGCACCGTAGAGTTGTTGAACTTCCGAGGGGGCGTCTGCTTCAGGCTGCAGTTCCGACGCTTCGAGCAATAGTCGAGCACATTCCAGGCGAGTCCAGGGCCGAATTCCCAAGCTTTCGGATTTCATGTATCCCATGGCTGCAAGCCGTTCCATTGCCGGATAGATCCAGCTATCAAGAGGAACATAAGGCGATCCCATGTGCGAAGGAGAATGTGCCTTGTCGCCTTCCTCCACAAATTCGCGCGGCGTCGCCCAGGAACTGCCTCTTAATTGAGGATCATGGTGACGGCTGTAGACGCTTTGGGCGATCAGATATCCCAGGATGCTGCCCACGAACACGTCGGAGGGAAAGTGTTGTCGGCCGTGAACACGGGCAAAGCTGACTGCGGAAGCGAGGCCGTACGAAATCAGTTTGGGGAATGTCCCTGGGTACTCGTGGGCGATCACTCCTGCGATCGCCCATGCCGCAGCGGCGTGTTCCGAGGGAAACGAAGTGCCGCCCGAGAGGAACGCGCCGCTGCCGTTTCCCTGATACGGACGTTCCCGCCCGAATGAATACTTCATGGCCTCGATCGGTATGAGGGCATCGATGGCTGCCTCGCCTGCCAGGAACCCGGTTTCGCGCCAGTGTTCATTGTGAGTGGGAAAGCTCATCAGATACATGCCTGCGCTGGCTCCTGCTAGGCTGGCAATACCCACGTTCGAGATCGTATTGTAGTGACTAATCGTCGTGGGATTCT
>OBLU010000799.1_pt1 | contig 29516 bp, 31 predicted proteins | sample 1518681 | NCBI WGS metagenome assembly OBLU01 (sample SAMEA3539304, study PRJEB22396) | soil metagenome | biome: tundra; feature: field; material: soil | place: USA | collected 2010-05 | depth 0.15 m
ATAAACATTAAAAATTTCGCATTATTAAAACATTCAGGTATGGAACGTACCAGTGAGCCTGCCGAGTTGCCTGCCTTAGTAGGGGCGTTGAATCAGGAAAAGTTCGTTAGAGAAGGCTTTGCCTGATTCTTCCGAAGCCACCTAAGAAGGTGGTCGTTCACTTTACCCTATCAACAAAGACTAAAATAATGAAGCTGCTGAGTCCTGCCATATCAATTTTAGCAAGACTTCGCCTCTGGCGGGTCCAAAACTGGATTAATTATCCGGTTACAGCCCAGCGTAATGTTCTCCAGGATTTGGTTACACAGGCCCAATCTACTGAGTTTGGCCGTAAATATTGGTTTTCAAAATTGTTTACTGTGAAGGATTTTAAGAATATGGTCCCAATTCATGAATACGATGATATCAAACCATATATATTGAGGATGATGAACGGGGAAGAAAATGTTCTTTGGAATACACCAATTAACTGGTTTGCTAAAAGCAGTGGAACGACCTCCGACAAAAGTAAATTTATTCCCATCAGCGATGAATCTTTTAAAGAAAATCATTTTAAAGGCTCAAAGGATGTTTTGACAAATTATTATGAAAATTTTCCGGATAGCGATCTGCTTACAGGTAAGAGCCTTGTGGTTGGAGGGAGCCACCAGGTAAATGCCCTGAATGACGCAGTTCAATATGGTGATCTAAGTGCAGTATTAATGCAAAACACCCCATTTTGGGGTAATTGGATAAGAACGCCTGAATTAAGAATTGCATTAATTGATGAATGGGAAAGCAAAATTGAAAAACTTGCACAAAATACTATTAATGAAAATGTAACCTCACTTGCAGGTGTGCCTACCTGGACTATTGTATTGATCAAACGAATACTTGAATTATCCGGAAAAAAGAATTTGAAGGAAGTTTGGCCCAATCTTGAATTATATATCCATGGAGGTGTATCATTTACTCCCTACCGTGAACAGATCCAAAGATTAATTGGTGCGCCTATAAATTATCTTGAAATGTATAATGCCAGTGAAGGATTCTTTGCTGCCCAAAACATGCCCGATGACAACGGAATGCTGTTATTTGCTGATCATGGAATATTTTATGAATTTATGCCAGTGGAAGAATATGGCAAAGATGATTCAAAAACTTACGGGTTGGACCGGGTAGAATTAAATAAAAATTATGCAATAATAATTAGCACAAATGGCGGACTTTGGCGGTATCTTTTGGGAGATACCATTCAGTTTACCTCACTGCGGCCCTTTAAAATAAAAGTTACCGGAAGATTGAAACATTATATGAATGCTTTTGGTGAAGAAGTAATTGTAGATAATTCTGATAAAGCTATTGCTGCAGCTGCGGCCAAAACTAACGCTATTGTCAGTGACTACACAGCAGCACCTGTTTTCTTTAGTGAGAACGAGAATGGCGCTCATGAATGGCTGATAGAGTTCGATAAATTACCTGAAAATATTGATGAATTTACTGAAGCTTTGGATGCTGCTTTAAAGTCAGTAAACAGCGACTATGAAGCCAAGCGCTACAAAAATATTGCTTTGCGTATGCCGATAGTCCATATTTTGCGGGGAGGAACTTTCAGGCATTGGCTTAAAAAAAGGGGGAAACTGGGTGGTCAGCATAAAGTGCCAAGGCTCAGTAATGACAGGCATTTTATTGAAGAAATTCTGGATTTAGCCCATGTCTGATGAATACAGCTGATGTAAAGTATAAATTTTTTTTTCAATTAATAACAGATCTTAAATATGAAATTATTAGAAAATAAAATTGCTATAGTTACCGGCGGAAGCCGCGGTATTGGCGAGGCGATTGTACTGAAACTTGCTCAGAGCGGGGCCAATATCGCTTTTACTTATGTAAGCAACGATGAAAAAGCAAAATCATTAGAAGAAAAGATAAAAGAAATGGGTGTTAAAGGAAAGGCTTATAAAAGTAATGCAGGGGTGTACGGTGATTGTGAAGTATTGGTAGCCGATGTGGTAAAAGAATTTGGTTCAGTAGATATTTGTGTCAATAATGCGGGTATTTCAAAAGACAACCTCTTATTAAGAATGACTCCGGAACAATGGGATGAAGTCATGTCTACCAATCTCAAAAGCGTTTTTAACATGACTAAACAGGTAATCAGGCCTATGATAAAATCCAAAAAAGGAAGCATCATAAACATGAGTTCAATAATTGGCATTCGGGGAAATGCAGGCCAGAGTAGTTACGCAGCGAGCAAAGCCGGTATTATTGGATTTACAAAATCCATTGCTGCAGAACTTGGCAGCCGAAATGTGAGATGTAATGCAATTGCACCAGGTTTTGTTGAAACTGATATGACTCATTATTTGAAAGAGGGTGAAGCCGCAAAATCTTACATTGAAAAAATACCTCTTGGTAGATTTGGCAGTGCCGAAGAAATTGCTAATGTGGCACTTTTTCTCGCGAGTGATATGAGTTCTTACATTACAGGCCAGGTGATAAGCACCTGTGGTGGATTAAATATTTAAGCATTCATAACTTATTTTATAGCCTTCGTTTGTGCCAGATTTTTCTAATAATATTTACCGTATGACATCATATCAAAAATTACTCCTGGATAATAAAGCCTGGGCAAAGGAGCAGGTAGAACATGATCCTGATTTCTTTAAAAGGCTATCCTCCCTTCAGACCCCAGAATTTTTATGGATCGGTTGCAGCGATAGCCGCGTTCCGGCTGATAAAATCACCGGTACTCAACCGGGTGAAATTTTTGTGCATAGAAATATTGCCAATATGGTTGTGCATACGGATGTGAATCTTTTGAGCGTGTTGGATTATGCAGTAAACAATTTAAAGGTAAACCACATTATAGTTTGTGGCCATTATGGCTGCGGTGGCATAAAGGCAGCTATGACTAATCATGATTTCAGATATGTATTGAATATGTGGCTTAGAAACATTAAGGATGTATACCGCCTCCATCGGGAGGAGCTTTCAGCAATTTCAGATGAAGAACTACGTGCAGACAGGCTTGCTGAACTAAACGTAAAAGAACAGGTAATGCACCTTTCCAAAACTTCAATTATTCAAAGGGCATGGAAAAACGAGCGAAGACCTCAACTGCATGGATGGGTTTATGGATTAAAAGATGGCTTGATCAATCCTGTTTTTGAAATGGATGCAGGCACCCATATAGATCCTTTGTATGAATATGATGATTTGTAATTATAGCTTGGTACCAATCGAAGCAGGCATATCGGGTTTCACTTTAAATTTTGAAATAGCGTTTTTTGCAAAATCACTCAGAATCAATTTTCCGCTAATAATCGCTCTTTCGTTAAGAAGTACATCCCAGTTTTCTGTTCCTTTCCAGATCATTTTTTTCATTTCAGCCATTGCATCCGGGCTTAAGTGAGCCAGCGTATTGGCGAGCCTGTAAACAGACTCATCCATATCTTGGTCAGATTCATGAACTTCAGCAAACAATCCCTTTTTCTTTGCCCAGTCAGCGGTTCTCCAAAGTGAAGAATCAATAGCCAGTTGCGAAAAAGCAGAAGTTCCGGTTTTTCTTTCGATTACCGGACCTATTACAAAAGGCCCAATGCCGATTGAAAGTTCACTTAATTTTATTTCACAGGTATTTACTGCTATAGCATAGTCAACAGCAGCTGTCAGACCTACCCCCCCTGCCACACATTTTCCATGAATACGGCCAATAATAAGTTTGGTGCATTTACGCATAGCATTTATAACATTTGCAAATCCCATGAAAAACTCCCTACCCTGTTTTTCATTTTGAATGGCCATTAATTCTTCCAAACTTGCACCTGCACAAAAGGCGCCTTGTCCGGCGCTGCGCAATACGATTACTTTAGTATCATGGGTTCCTGCATAATGTATTTCCTGGGTGAGTTCTTCAAGAATTTTTAAAGGAAGCGAATTGCTTTTTGGATGAAAAAATTCTATTGTTGAAATCCCGTGTTCAGTATGAGATTTTACATATCCTGTATCCTGCATAATAGATAATTAATTTACGAAAAATAATGAAGCCGAAGTTATATTCATTTTTATAAATTTTATTATGATGAAGAATCATCCATTTTTGAATTTCTTTTTTACCATGGTAAGTATTGTGCCTATACCAATTACCGGATCTTCAGTTTCATCCAAAATTTCTACATACCACTTTACAATACCTTTTGGAATATCACTACCTTTTTTAAATGGAATTTCAGGATTAACATCTTTGATTTCCTGTTCAATTTTTTCTTTGCACGTAAAACGAACATATATTTCCAGGCCCGGATAAACTGGCTTTGTAAATCGCAATTCATCTATTCCATAATTCAATAGGACAGGATTCTTTTCATAACTGTTCACAAACAATCCCGCTGCAGCGCTCATTATGAAATATCCATGCGCTACCTGCTGGTCAAACATGGTTCCGTCGAAATTTGTTGATCTGAGATGGGCATAAAAATGATCACAGGTTAAATCTGCAAAGCGGTCAATATCTTCAGAGGTAATTTTTCTTTTGGCGGTAATTAACTGATCACTGATTCTTAATTCTTCAAAATATTTTTTGAATGGATGAATAGTATCAATATTACCCTTGCCATAAGGTTGATAAACGTTGGTAATAGCAGTCAACATAGTAGGTGATCCTTGTAATGCTACTCTTTGCATATAATGCCGTATACCACGTAATCCCCCCATTTCTTCACCGCCGCCGGCACGGCCCGGACCGCCATGTATGAGCATAGGCAATGGAGAGCCGTGCCCTGTACTTTCCTTTGCGCAATCATTGTTTAGTATTAATATTCTTCCATGAAAAGCACCTGCACCCAGGATATAGTCTTTTGCAAATTGTTCGTTGGCAGTAACTATAGAGCTGCATAACGAGCCTTTTCCTTTTTTGGAAAGGGTAATTACCTCATCAATATTTCTATAAGGCATTATCGTACTTACCGGGCCAAAGGCTTCTATATTATGAGGTTCTTCTGATGTGAATGGATTTTCGTTCAATAAGAGTATTGGGCTCATAAATGCTCCTTTTTCCATATCCGCATCAATAACTTCAACACTATCGAGGCTTCCATAAATGATTTGTGAAGAAGCTAATAATTTTTGCACCTGGTCTTTTACTTCTTCCCTTTGGAATTTCCCGGCGAGAGCACCCATCATCACTTTTTCGTTTTCAGGATTACCAACTGTTGTTTGTGATAACGATATGCTAATCGCTTTACAAATTTCTTCCATCTTATTTTCAGGAATAAAAATCCGTCTGATAGCAGTACATTTCTGGCCTGCTTTTGAGGTCATTTCGTTCCGAACTTCTTTAATAAAAATATCCCATTCCGGCATACCGGGGGTTACGTCATTACCTACTACAAAACAATTCAGTGAATCAGCTTCAAGATTGAAAGGAACATTTTCTTTAAGAATATGAGGATTAGATTTGAGTTTTAAGCCGGTAGAAGCAGATCCGGTAAAGGTTATCACATCCTGAGAAGTAACTTGATCTAACAGATCACCGGCACTGCCGCAAATAAGCTGAAGAGAACCTTCGGGCAAAATTTCAGAAGCAATGATTTCCCTTACTACAGCTTCTGTAAGATAAGAGGTGACAGTAGCAGGTTTTACAACTGCAGCTACCCCTGCCAATAGATTGACCGCAATTTTTTCAAGCATTCCCCATACCGGAAAGTTATAGGCATTAATATGAATTGCTACTCCTTCTTTGGGTAATAAAATATGTTGAGCAGCGAAAGTTCCCTTCTTGCTTAAACCTATGTTTTCACCATCAAGCGCAAATATTTCATTCGGTAATTTTCTTCTCAAAGATGCATTTGAAAAAAGATTTCCTATGCCACCTTCGATATCAACCCAACTGTCAGCTCGTGTTGCGCCGGTTTTGTAGCTTATTTTATATAATTTTTCCTTTTTTCCAAGAAGATGAAGTGCTAGGGCCTTTAGCATACGGCCTCTTTCCTGGAAAGTCATCTTCTTTAAGGCCGGGCTACCTATGGTTCTGCCGTAATGTAAAATTGATGCAAAATCCAAGCCCATCGTTGACGCCGTGGCGACTAATTCTCCATTTACCGCATTATATAATCTTTGCCCTTCTCCATCACCCTCGATCCATTTGCCGGTAATATAATTTCTCAGTTTATCCATGATCAAACTTGTTTCTTCAAATTTAATCATAGTTGCGAGAAAGCAGGGCAAGATGCTTAGGGAAAGGTCACAAATTCAAACCGGAGAAAAATGATTGGGGGCAGCAGGTAAACTATTCATAAACGACCTTACAATATGCCAAACTGCCTAAGATGGTGGCTAAAGTGCTTATTGAGCAACTGCAGATTCATTTTATAATCAAGTTCTCCGAAAATGGGATTGCGGGTTTTCATTTCGGTATGCTTTTCAAAAATTTCAAAAAAATAATTGAGTTCCTTTTGAAGTTTATCTATTGCAGATTCCAAATCCGCTTTTCGCAGTGGGAATCCCTCTTCCGGGATCAGTGGATTTTTTATTTCCTGTTTGAAGGAGTGATCACTCATCAAAAAATCCCTTGATTTTTGCAAACTCTCACCTTTGTTTACAAGTGGTAATATCAATTTTCCACTTGCATTCTTTACCGAGTCAGCCAAATGTTCTACCATTTGCTGGGCATTCATTTTACCCCATTGTCCCTTTTTATCTTTTTGTAACTTTTCGAGGAGTGGGATAAAATATTTCTTGAGAAACTCTTCTCTTACATCCGCCATAGAAATCATTTGATTTTCTTAGAACTATTATTTTTTATGAATACGGGAATCAATTTCTTTGGTAAGACCTTTAAAAATCTCTTCTATAGTTCCCTCACCATTTACCATAACAGCCTTTTTTGATTTGCGGTAATAGTCTGATACCGGCGAAGTTTTCTTATTATATTCCAGGATGCGGGTTCTAATTACCTGCTGATTATCATCTGTGCGTCCGCTAGTTTCTCCTCTTTTTTGTAAACGCTTTACTAATTCTTCTTCTGAAACATCCAGAGCCAGCATCACATTTATACTTTGGTGTTTAAGCTCAAGCAGTTTATCTAATGCTTCAGCTTGTGCAGCAGTTCTTGGAAAACCGTCAAATAAGAATCCTACAACATTGGGGTTATTATCCAATGCGGAACTTATCATTCCAATAACTACTTCATCCGGCACCAACTGTCCCTTATCCATAAATTTTTTTGCCTCAAGACCAAGGGGAGTTTTTTTGCTGATTTCATTCCTGAGCAAATCACCTGTGGAAAGATGTTTAAAATTGTATTTAGCAATCAGTTTTTCTGACTGCGTACCTTTCCCGCTGCCGGGCGGGCCAAATAATATCAGGTTAAACATACTTTCTTAAAACCTTGTGAAGTTCAAATATAATGGATGGAATTTAGAATTCCTTATTCATTAGGCCCTTTGTGCCTAAACTTAATAAAAATAGGACATCACTTTTCGAAAAAAACGAAATTAAACGTGTATTTCAATAGTGTTTTCGAAAATCAGCAACTTCATATATTTGTTTAAAAATAATCGATAGATGGATAGAAATAAGAAGAATCCTTTTTACTCCAAAACAGATAATCAACCTGTTGATGTTAGTAATACGGAGTGGAAAAATATGTTGCCTGAAGATGTTTATTATATAGCGAGAGAAAAGGGTACCGAAAGGCCATTTACGGGGAAATATAATAAACATGATGAACCAGGAACTTATTATTGTGCCGCCTGCGGTAATCCATTGTTTAAAAGCAACGGCAAATTTAACAGCACGTGCGGATGGCCCAGTTTTTTTGAACCTATAAGCAAAGAGAGTATTATTTACCTGCCAGACAACAGCCATGGCATGAAAAGAACCGAGGTGGAGTGTGGAAGATGTAAAGCACACCTTGGCCATGTTTTTGAGGACGGGCCGCCACCTGCAGGTTTAAGATATTGTATAAACTCCGTAATTCTTGATTTTGAGAAGAAAGAAGAGTAATCATATTTATTTTTTCAATTCTTTGGCAGCATCTTCATCTAAAAACCACTGCAACTCCCCATTGACAGGTTTTATAATTTGGGCAGGTAATTCCAATGGGTTGTAAGGTCCTTCGATTACCCTTTTGAGAACTGATGCTTTTTTATTTCCATCCACTATGAAGGCAATATTTGATGCCCTGTTCACAAGCAAAGGCATTAAGGTGATACGATACATTTGCTGATCGACATTGTAAACTTCATTTACCCAGTTTTTATGGTTTACAATAATATCTGATCCTGGGAATAAGGAAAGCGTATGCCCGTCATCACCCATACCCAATAATACAAGGTCAAAAGTCCCGCTGGTATTATCAAAAAAAGTATGGAACATTTTCTCATATTCATTTGCAGCAAAAAGTGGCTCAATATCTGTACGTATGGCATGCACCTGTGAAGCAGGAATATCAATATGGTCAATGAGTAATTCATAGGCCATTTTTGCATTATTGCGCTCATCATTAAATGGGACAACTCTTTCATCGCCCCAGAAAATCTGCGTTCTCTTCCAGTTAATTTTTTCTTTGTACTTTTCTGAAGCTAATTCTTTATAAAGAATTTTAGGCGTCTCGCCACCCGAAAGGGCCAATGAGAAAAACTCCTGGCCTTTCAAAGTGAATCCTATTAAATCACTTATCCAGGCTGCAAGCGCTACACTGAGACTTTCTTTGTTTTTGTAAATGTGAAACTTCATTTTGATTTTCTTTTTGGTGAAATATTTATCCAATTGTGTCCATCTCTTGCAATAAGAGCTTCGGCATCTTCAGGTCCCCAGGAATCAGGTGGGTAGTTCGGAAAATCAATAGGTCTGCGAGCCTGCCAAACATCTAATATCGGCATCACAACTTCCCAGGCTGCTTCTACCTGGTCTGCCCGCATAAATAATGTGGCATCTCCCTCCATCACATCATATAAAAGTGTTTCATAGGCTTCCGGTTCTTCTCCATCATATTCATCCTGATAATTAAAAACCATATCGACAGGGCTTAGAATCATGGCCTGACCCGGCCGTTTTGCCTGAAATCTAAGACAGATATCCATTTCCGGTGCAATACTAATGGTTAGCCTGTTGGGCCTCCAGGTTTCCGCAGCTTCCTTTGGGAAGGCATAGGCGGGTGCAGGCTTAAATTGTATGCTTAAAACGGTTGTTTTTTCATGAAGATATTTACCCGTCCTAACGTAAAACGGGACACCCTCCCAACGCCAATTATCTATATAAAATTTTACTGCTGCAAAAGTTTCCGTGGTTGAATTTGACGAAACGTCTTTCTCTTCGCGATAGCCAACGACCTTTTCTCCCCTCATCCATCCATCTGAATATTGCCCTCTTGCTGCAAAATCCTGTACCTCATCTTTTGTAATTCGGTGGAGTGCGTGTAGTACATCTACTTTTTTATTCCTTATTTCATTTGCTTCAAAGGATACCGGCGCTTCCATCCCAATCATACAAAGTAATTGCAAAATATGATTTTGGATCATATCCCGGAGCGCGCCCGAGTTTTCATAATAACCACCCCGTCCTTCTACCCCCACTGTTTCGGAAGCGGTTATCTGAACATGATCAATATAATTTCTATTCCATATTGGTTCGAATAATGCATTGGCAAATCGCAAGGCAAGTATATTCTGTACGGTTTCCTTGCCCAGGTAATGATCAATGCGGAAAATTTGTTCTTCGTTAAAAAATACGGCCAGCATTTTGTTCATTTCCTTAGCACTTTCAAGATTGTGACCAAAAGGTTTTTCAATAACAATCCTGGTACATTTTCTATCATGGCAAATAGGGAGTTTGCCGAGGTTCTTCACAATTACGGGAACAAGCTGTGGCGCAACGGCCATATAAAAAATGATATTGAGATGTACCCCATACTGTGCTTCGGTTTCTGAAGCAATTTGTTCCAATTTAGCATATTCAGTGTATTCATTTACATCCATGGGCAGATAACTGATATGCCCCGAGAACTTTGCCCAGTCTTCATTGGCCTCCTTTCTTCTTGAAAAATTATCTATTCCTTCCTTCAACCTGCTTAAGTATTTCCCATCCTTATATTCGGATCTGGCAATTCCCACGATTCTAAAATTTTCAGGCATCGCTCCGTCAAGGAATAAATTGAACAAGGCGGGATTTAATTTTCTATAATTTAAATCCCCGCTGCCACCGAAAATAAATACAAGCATTGGAGATATTTTCTTATAATCTAACATTTGTTTTGTTTTCTTATTTTATCTGTTTTATCATCCTTATTTTGCCCAATCCGTATGAAAAATTCCTGCTTCATCAATTCTCTGGTAAGTATGTGCTCCAAAAAAATCACGTTGTGCCTGGATTAAATTTGTTGGTAAAAATTCCCTTCTGTAAGCATTATAATAATTTAATGATGACATCAAACCCACAGCAGGGTAATTATTTATTGAAGCAATTGAAACAATTTTTTGTGCATTCATCTCCTTTTTCATTAATAAGGTTGCCATATTTTTATCAAGTAATAGATTTTTTAAATCCGGGTTACTATAAGCACTCTTAAACTGATCGAGTAATGCAGATCGGATAATACAGCCACCGCGCCAAACACTTACTACTTCAGGTAAAGGGATTTCCATTTTTAATTCCTGTGATGCTCTGGCAAGCATAGCTAATCCCTGTGCATAACTTATGATTGTTGAAAAATAGAAAGCATCATGAAGTAATTCTGAGAATTCTTTTTTGGGCATATCTATTTTTTGCAGCCGCGTTTCATAAAGTTTGTTGGCTTGTTTTCTTTCATCTATTAATGAAGAAAGATTCCGCATCATCACCGCACAATCAATGGTTGGGATCGGCATTGGCAAATCGAGACCTTCCTGTGAGGTCCATTGTCCCGTCCCTTTTGCTCCGGCTTTATCAAGGATCTTATCCACCAGGTACTGATCGCCTGTTTTATCGTCTTTCTTTTGAAATATAGAAGCAGTTATTTCCAGCAGGAATGATTTTAATTCTCCGTTGTCCCAGGTATTGAATAATTCATGCAAATCATCGTCGTTAAAACCCATTCCATGATGCAACATGTCGTAACATTCACTAATAAGCTGCATAATTGCATATTCTATACCGTTATGAACCATTTTTATATAATGACCTGCAGCATCCTTTCCCAGGTAGCCAACACAGGGATTACCATTCACCTTAGCAGCAACAGCTTTTAAAATTGGTTCCACCTCTTTGTAAGCAGCCAGGTCTCCACCGGGCATTATACTCGGTCCTTTTCGTGCACCCTCCTCGCCTCCCGAAATTCCAATGCCCATAAAGTGAAAACCCTTGTCCTTTAGCTCTGTTATTCTTCTAAGCGTATCCGTATAGTGGGAATTTCCCCCATCTATTATAATATCTCCATTACCTAACAGAGGTGAAAGGTCGGCTATCACGCTGTCTACAGGATTGCCTGCGGGTATCAGCATCATTATTTTCCGTGGAACTTTTAATGAATTAACCATTTCCCGGAGAGTGTTTACTCCCTTTACAACAGTATTTTTTGTGGCTGATGACTCAAACAGATTTGTCTTATCATGATCTTTATCATATCCTGTAACAGCAAAACCGTGATCGGCCATATTGAGTAGCAGGTTGCAACCCATTACTCCCAGGCCAATCATACCGAAATCATATTTAATATCACTCATACATTAAAATTAGGTAGTAAAATTAGCGAAATTGATTTTGTGTATTCTGATTGAATATAACTTTGGGTTAATCAAAAAAAAATTTCTAAAAATGACAACACTTAAAAAAGAGTTCAATGAATACCGGATGAAAATGAACGAAGTGATTCTGGGTAAAAAAAACCTTGTAATAAAAAGGCTATGGAACCTCGATACGAATACATATGAAGATGGCGCGCTTGATAGAAAAACCAAGGAAATGCTGGGTTTGGTAGCAAGTATGGTTTTACGATGTGATGATTGTATTAAATACCATTTAGGCAAAAGTCATGAAATGGGAGTTTCTACTGAACAGATATATGAAATTTTTGCAGTGGCCAATATCGTGGGAGGTACAATTGTAATTCCCCACACAAGACGTGCCGCAGAATATTGGGAAGAATTACAAAATAACCAATAATTTATATTATAATAATTGATTATCATTTGCAATACCATTCTAAGTGCTAACTTTGAGATATAAATTGTTTGACTAATGAGCGATACCGCAACAAAAATTCAGGAAACATTAACTTCTAAGGATTTTGCAACTGATCAGGAAGTACGCTGGTGCCCGGGATGTGGCGATTATTCCATCCTTGCCCAGGTGCAAAAAATAATGCCTTCATTGGGAATTCCGAGGGAGAATATTGTAGTAATATCAGGGATTGGATGCAGCAGCCGCTTCCCATATTATATGAACACTTACGGGATGCATAGTATACACGGCAGGGCAACAGCAATAGCAAGTGGCTTGAAAGCAAGCAGGCCGGAATTAAATGTCTGGATTGTAACCGGAGATGGAGATTGTCTCAGCATTGGGGGTAACCATACAATTCATTTATTGAGAAGAAATTTTGATGTAACGGTCATGCTTTTTAATAATGAAATTTATGGACTTACCAAAGGGCAATATTCCCCAACCAGTGAAGAGCATAAAATAACAAAGAGTACTCCGATGGGAAGCATTGATCATCCGTTTAACCCGGTTGCACTGGCGTTAGGCGCTGATGCCTCTTTCGTGGCCCGCAGTATGGACAGGGACCCAAAACATCTGCAGGCTATGATATTAAGAGCGCAGGTGCACAAGGGTTCTTCCTTCCTTGAAATTTATCAAAACTGTAATATTTTCAATGATGGCGCTTTTGAAATATTCACTGAAAAGAAGACCAAAACTGAAGAATCATTATTTCTAGAACATGGTAGGCCTCTGGTTTTCGGTGCAGCAAGAAATAAAGGGATTAAGCTTGACGGATTCAGGCCTGTCGCTGTTGAATTAAATAATGGTGTTTCCGAAAACGATCTTTGGATACATGATGAGAACGATTTCTATAAGGCTCAAATTCTCACAAGACTTTTTGACAACCCACATCAGAGTGGACATCTGCCAAGGCCGTTCGGTGTTTTCTATCAACATGAGAGGGCGTGTTACGAAGATGTGATGACTATGCAGATTGAAGAAGCGATAGCTTCAAAAGGCAGGGGAGACCTGGACAAAATATTAAAGGGCAGTGAAACCTGGACTATAAAGTGAGATTACAGCAGCAATTAATTCTTATTATTCAGAAAAACAAAAGGCTTCATTTCTTTCAGGCCTAAAGTTTGACGTAAAACATTCTCTTCAGAATAAATCTTAAATTTGTTTAGATTGATTACTTCGTGGGCTGTAATTAAATTATCAACTCTTTCAACAGAATATAATAATTCATGAAGTAATTCTACCTGGTGTTCGATTGCCTTGGGGTTCAATAATTCTTCCTTGAACAATACCAAGAGATCCCGGTTAAATTTGTTCATATTGGATTTGGTTTTTAATAGTCTAATAGCCCACCATTCCTTGTTTATTTGGACAACCGCAATTGCTTTTTCTGGAAGCGCTACAGCTTACTGCAATAACGGTAACCAAAATGAAGAAAATGAGCTTGATTTTGTTAACGGTTTTCATAAAATATTATCCTAAGTTAAACTATTTTCACAATTAATTATTGCGATGGAGTGACACGAAAAAGAAATTTTAACAGGTCCACCTCAGAAAAAAGGATACTAGTGACTCCTTTAGATTGGGGATTTGGTCATGCAACTCGCTGTATACCAATAATTAAAGAACTAATTTTGTTGGACTGTGAGGTATTAATAGCGGCCTCGGGAGATAGTCTTTCTATCCTAAAAAAAGAATTCCCCAACATAGTAATTTTACGTATCAAAGGCAACAAAATAACCTATTCCAAGAATAGGTACTGGTTAGCTTTTAAGATTCTTTTGCAGCTACCAAAAATATATTTTTTGTCATTGCATGATCATAAATGGTTGAAACGGGCGATAAAAGATTATCATATCGATGCAGTTATCTCTGATAATCGTTTAGGTATGTTTAATAAAAAAATTCCTTCCATTTATATAACTCATCAATTATTTATTAAAACCGGCAATTCGTATTCTGAAAAAATTGCTCAAAAAATCCATAATTATTTTATCAGGAAATATAAGAATTGCTGGGTGCCTGATTTTGAAATAAATGATTTGGCGGGAGTTCTTTCCCATCCGGAAAAAATAAATTCAAATGTTTTGTATCTGGGCGGATTATCAAGGTTTGAAAAATTACCTGGTATTCCCGTTGTTTACGATGTATTGATTTTATTATCTGGGCCAGAACCACAAAGAACTATTTTTGAAAAAATCATTTTATCCCAATCCAAAATTGCGGGGAAGAAAATCATATTAGTGAGAGGATTACCGGGTAGAAATGATCATGAGGAAATGAATTCAGATTCATTGAAAATCATGAATCATCTTCAGTCTGATGAATTAAATTTAGCAATCCACCAATCGGAAATTATTATAAGCAGGAGTGGATATACCACTATTATGGATTTGGCAAAACTGGGGAAAAAGGCAATATTAGTGCCTACTCCAGGTCAGGTTGAACAGGAATATCTTGCTGGTTATATGGTGGAAAAAAAATATTTTTATTCAGTAAATCAACATAATTTTTTACTGTATTCGGCCCTGAATGAAGCTGCATCTTTCGAATTTGTAAAACCGGAATTATTTATGAATCAATTCAAAGAGGTAATTAATGAATTTGTGCTGTCACTTAAATCCGGCAATTTTGCGACTCAATAAATTATTTTGACCGAAAAAGCGAAGGCACATTTAGGATTAGTAGGAACGAACCTTTTCTTTGCATCGAATTATAGTGCCATCAAATATTTCATTGGACACCATTATGCCGGTCCTTTCGGTATAAACCTTATCCGGATAGGTATCAGTTTAATTTTGTTTTGGATCTTATTTCTGTTCAGTTCGGAAAAAACCTACCTCAAAAGAGGTGAAATTATTCAGGTTATTTTATGTGCAGTTGCGGCTATCGCGCTGAACCAAATGCTTTTTATTAAAGGCCTTGCGCTCACATTTTCTATGCATGCGGCTCTTCTTACCCTAATGACGCCAATAATGATTACTATTTTAGCTTCGAGAATTTTGAAAGAAAGATTAACGAGAGAAAAAGTTATAAGTCTATTCCTTGGAGTTTCCGGAGCCATATTATTAATTGCATTAAGAGAGCCTGGTCATCCGGGAGAGAATATTCCACTCGGAGATTTGCTTGTTATTTTAAGCTCATTAGCATACACGATGTACTTTATTTTGGTAAAATCGCTCATGAATAAATATGCTGCTATTAAAGTAATGCGCCTGGTTTTTACTTTTGGCTTTTTTATGGTACTTCCTTTAAGTTATAAAGAATTTTCTGAAATTACCTGGCAGCTTTTTGGTTTTAATGATTGGTTGCTGCTGTTTCTTATTACTATTCCCGGTACATTCCTGGCCTACGTCTTTAATGCATATGGTATTCAAAAACTAAGTGCATCGATAGCAGGTGCCTACATATATTCTCAACCTGTATTCGCAGTAATAATTGCGATGATTTTTTTGAAAGAACAATTATCCCTTTTAAAAATTGTAGCAGCTCTCCTGATTTTTAGCGGGGTATTCTTGTCAAACCGGAAAGTAAAAAATTCATGAGCCGTATTGCCGGATTGGAATCCTAACCAAAAAGCCATCAAATTTCATTTTTAGGGAAATCAAAGAATAAAAACTGCTTTTTTGATTTTTTAAAATCGATCCATTTATCGCAATTTATTCTTATTGCATATACTGCGCAGGTTGGCATATTATCAATTGGATGGCAATTCAGTGTGTTTATAAAGTTTGTAATTCCCGGATTATGTGCCACTAACGCAACTGAATCGAACTTATCATCCAGGGTTTCAATGACATCATAAAAATTACTTTCGGGGGCTTCATACAAAGCGGATAGCTGGATCAGTTTTTTTTCTTCTTCATCAAACTTTTTCATCATAAGTCCGGCGGTTTTTTTTGCACGTTTTGCCGGGCTTGAAACGAAAGCATCAATGTGGGTACCCTTGTCCATAATTCTTTGGGCAATAAGAGGAGCATCATGTTTGCCTCTTTCATTCAGGGGCCTATCAAAATCAGAAATGGAAGGATCACCCCAACTACTTTTTGCGTGGCGAATCAACAAAAGTGTTTTCAACTGGTTTTAATTTATGAAATCCCACTTAATAACTTCTCATATTTTTACCTTCCATGTAATTTAAAAAGGCTTTGTTTACAACCCGATTTCCGCCAGGTGTTGGGTAATTCCCGGTGAAATACCAATCGCCAAGGTTTGTTGGGCAGCTTTCATGAAGATCCTCAATAGTTTGATATATTACATCGACAGGGACTTTTATTTCCTCCGGCGTTATTAATTGGGCTATTTTTTTTGAGATTTCCTCTACAGTAAAAGGTTTGTAAATATGCCGAACTACATTTTCACAACTAAGCCGGTTATTTCTTTTTAACTCATGGCATTTTTCAACCAATCCCAGAAGCAAATGCTCCATATTTCTTTCCTTTATTAATTGCATAGCTGCTTTAAATGCCACAAATTCTCCCAGTTTGCTCATGTCTATACCATAACAATCGGGATATCTTATTTGAGGCGCGGAAGAAACAACGATAATTCTCTTGGGCTCAAGCCTCGAAAGCATGCGAATAATACTTTCACGTAAGGTTGTTCCCCTAACGATGGAATCGTCAATAACTACCAGCGTATCTAAATGCTTCCTAACGGTTCCATAAGTAATATCATAAACGTGCTGAACCATTTCATTTCGGCTAATATCCTCCGTTATGAAGGTTCGCAGCTTCACATCTTTTGTAGCGATCTTTTCAATACGAACTCTTCGATTAATCATTTCAGACAGTTTCTCTTCATTTATATCATTTCCCCAGCTTAATATTCTTTCAACTTTTGTTTTACTAAGGTAATCTTCTGCTCCTTTAAGAAGACCGTAAAAAGCAATCTCAGCTGTGTTGGGAATAAAAGAAAAAATTGTGTTTTTCAGATCATAATCAATCGCCTTCAAAACTGCTTCGCTCAGATGATAACCTAACGCAATTCTTTCCCTGTAAATTTTTTCATCACTGCCGCGGGAAAAGTAGATACGTTCGAAGCTGCAGGCCTTTCTTTCCTTTGGCTCCAGTATTTGCTCTATTGACAAATCTCCTTCAGGTCCTGCAATCAATGCATTTCCGGGCATTAATTCTTTCACTTCATTTTCACCAACATTAAACGCAGTCCTGATGGCCGCTCTTTCACTTGCAGCAACTATTACTTCATCATTGGCAAAATAATAACAAGGCCTGATTCCATTTGCATCCCGCACAACAAACCCAATGCCGCTGCCCGTTATTCCGCCAAATGTGAATCCGCCATCAAAAAGTGAAACTGATTTTTTTAAAACCTGGACGATGTCTGTAGTTTCGGGGTTTGCTTCATCTGCTTTTACAAGGAAATGATAAATCACATCCATCATCGCACCGAGGTCACTTTGCCTGTCAAGTTCATCAGGATGACTATTTATTAAAGAAAATAATTCTTCTTTATTTACGAGGTTGAAATTACCTGCGAGAGCAAGGTTTCGCGCAGGGATAGTGTTCCTTTTGATAAAGGGGTGGCAGAATTGAACACTATTTTTTCCCTGCGTTCCATAGCGTAAATGACCAAGTAATAGTTCTCCCAGGAAATCTATATGACCCTTCATTAGGCCAGGATGAAGTTCTATTTCCGGTTGGTATTTTTTGATTTCATTGATCTGTTCTGCTATTTGTGAAAAAATATCGGCAATGGCCTGGTTTGCAGAACTTCTCTTACGATGCAGAAATGGATATCCCGGTTCAGTATTTAATTTTACAACAGCAATACCCGCTCCGTCCTGTCCGCGATTGTGCTGTTTTTCCATGAGAAGGTACAACTTGTTAAGGCCGTAGAGAACGGTACCATATTTTTGACGGTAAAATGAAAAGGGTTTGCGTAATCTCATGAACGCAAGACCGCATTCATGTTTTATTGCATCGCTCATTTAAAGGAATGAAGCGCAAAATTAAGTTATTATCCAAAAGTGTCAATAAGAGAATTGAATTGTTTTGTTATTTCTTTATCAGAAAAAAAGTTCATGGAAAACAGGCTGCCAAAGATATGTTGGAATTTCAATTCTGAGCGGTAACCGGATTGGTTTCCCACTTTTTTAATTCAGGACAGGATTTATAATCATCCGCAATTTTTATATAAAACCCCGGAACTTTCTTGGTGAACCAATCCTCCAGAACGTCATTTTTCTTGTCTTCCAAAGCTGTTTGTGCTACCTTATCGTAATCATCTTTCAGGTTTTCACGATGAGGTTCTGTTTTGGTGATGATCTCAACAATACGCACACCCTTTTTGCCACGATCATCGGCAAATTCAGAAGGATGGGAATATTCACCTACTTTAAGGTCTTTCAACATAAGAACCAGATCCTTATCCAACTGGTCAATAGTTAAGAACGTACTGCCATTTTTTGCTGGAATTCTTCCTCCGGTGAATTTGCTGTTTTCATCTTCACTGTATTTGGATACAGCCTGGCCGAAACTCATCAATCCTGAAATGATCTTATTGCGTATGGAGTCTAATTCTTCCTTTGTCTCATTTACCTGGATGGAACTTACCTGCGGGATTTTTAATATGTGCCGTATTACGGCATCATCACCATTTTTGCTAACCATTTGAATGATGTGATATCCAAACTTGGTTTTGAAAACACTTGAAATCTGTCCATCCTTAAGGCTGAATGCTTTTGCAAGGAAAACAGGATCCCATTGCTTTTCATTACGGTTGATTTCATATCTGCCTCCATTGTCCTTGCTGCCGGGATCGTCAGTATATAGCGAAGCCAGCGTTTCAAACTTCTTAGAACCATCTTCCACTTCCTTCTTATATTCTTTCAATTGATCAATTGCATATTGTTCCAGTTCCCGGCTTGGCTTGGGATACACGACGATTTCCCCTATTTCGAGCTCTGATTCATAAAAATGAAGGCTGTCTTTAGGAATAGCAGCATAAAATGCTTCCGCTTCTTTTGGCGTAATTCTCACATCAGCAACAATTTTATCACGTTCACCCTGAGCAAGCTTTTGCTCACGAAAGGTTTGCCTGAAATCTTCTTTAAGTTGGAAAATTGATTTTCCCGCTATCTGTTCCAGTATTTCTTTGGATCCATAATAGCTTATAAAATACCTGATCTTGTTATCAATCTCAGCATCAATTTCTTCATCTGTAACAGGAATAGAATCCAATTCGGCCTGTAATACCAGGGCCTTCATTCCAAGCGCCTGCTCAAGTAAAAGACATTTTGCATTGGCCGGCACATCCACATTCTGACGTTGCATATCTGATATACTATTATCAATCTCACTTTTAAGAATAATTTTGTCCCCAACTGTTGCAATTATCCTGTCTGCAACCACTTTTTTTACCTGGGCAAATAATGAGGATGATATGGCTATGAAACAAAAAATAAACAGACTTTTCTTCATCAGTAAATGATCTTTTCGTTAATGAGTTCCGAAAGTCGGAGATCAGAGGCTTTGGTTGGCTTCAAAAGTACAACTGCAGGATGAACCATTTTTTTTTGAAAAGTTAAATGTTAACGCAGTTTTGTTAAAGAAAAAAGATTACCCGGCCTTACAAGGTTCTTTTCACTTCTACTTCTTCAAAAGCTTCAATCATATCGCCAGGTCTTGTATCACTGAAATTTTTAATGCTTACCCCACACTCCATATTAGTAGATACATCCTTCACATCATCTTTAAAGCGCTTAAGGCTTCCAAGTTCCCCGGTGAAAACGATAATACCATCCCTAACCAAACGAATCCGGTTATTACGGGCAATTTTTCCTTCAATAACCATACAACCTGCAACACTTACTTTATCAAATTTATAAGTCTCTTTCACTTCTAAAATACCAAGGATCTTTTCCTGAATTTTTGGTTCAAGCATACCTTCCATGGCGCTCTTTACCTCATCAATAGCGTCATAAATGATGGAATAGGTTTTTATCTCTACTCCTTCGTTATCTGCAAGTTTTGAAGCTTGTAATGACGGCCTTACGTTGAATCCAATTATTACGGCGTCAGAAGCGGTAGCCAGCAAGACGTCACTTTCAGTTATCTGACCCACTCCTTTATGAACTACGCTCACCACTATTTCTTCGGTACCTAGTTTCTGAAGCGAATCACTTAATGCCTCTACTGAACCGTCCACATCAGCTCGTATAATTAAATTAAGTTCTTTGAAATTTCCAAGAGCAAGCCTTCTGCCGATTTCATCAAGAGTAATATGTTTTTTGGCACGAATTCCCTGTTCACGTAAAATTTGTGCTCTCCTGTTTGCTATTTCCTTTGCTTCAGATTCATCATCGAAAACCTTAAATGTTTCTCCGGCTTGCGGAGCGCCATTTAAGCCTAAAATTAATACCGGCGTTGATGGAGGAGCAGATTCTGTGCGTTGATTTCTTTCATTAAACATTGCCTTCACCCTCCCGTAATACTGTCCGGATACCAAAAGGTCTCCCTGATTGAGTGTGCCGTTTTGCACCAAAATTGTAGCTACATAACCCCGCCCTTTATCAAGTGAAGCTTCAATAACTGTTCCGCTGGCACCTCTGTTAGGGTTAGCCTTTAGTTCAAGCATATCAGATTCCAGCAAAATTTTATCCAGCAGTGCATCCAAATTAAGACCTTTCTTTGCACTTATTTCCTGGCTTTGGTATTTCCCTCCCCAGTCTTCTACCAATATATTCATAGTGGAAAGCTGTTCCTTAATTTTTTCAGGATTAGCCCCTTCTTTATCAATTTTATTGAGTGCAAAAATCATGGGCACATTTGCTGCCTGAGCATGTGATATTGCCTCTTTGGTTTGCGGCATCACTGCATCATCTGCTGCTATTACAATAACGGCTATGTCAGTAACCTTTGCTCCGCGTGCACGCATCGCAGTGAATGCTTCGTGACCCGGAGTGTCTAAAAAAGTAATCGTTCTTCCGTTTTTGAGCGTTACCTCATAGGCTCCGATATGCTGGGTAATACCACCCGCTTCACCGGCAATTACGTTTGCTTCACGAATGTAATCCAGGAGCGAAGTTTTTCCATGATCAACGTGTCCCATGATGGTAACAATTGGAGACCTTGTTTCCAGGTCTTCCGCATTATCCTCCTCTTCTTCTTCCTCAAGTTCTGCCTCGTCATCAACACCTATAAATTCCACTTCGTAATTGAATTCGCCCGCGACCAATTCAATTACATCTGCTTCTAACCGCTGATTGATAGAAACCATAATTCCAAGACTCATGCATTTACTGATAACATCGGCAAAACTCACATCCATAAGATTTGCAAACTCACTTACGGAAATAAATTCAGTAACCTGGAGTTTATGATCTGTAACTTCTTCTCCTATATTTTCAGCTGCTTCTTCTCTTTTTGCTTTTCGGTATTTTGCTTTTAAGCTCTTGCCTCTCCCTCCTGCACCGGCCAGTTTGGCCTGTGTCTCTTTTATTTTATCCTGAATTTCCTTTTGGTCGATTTCTTTTTCTTCGCGGCGGGAAGGAATTGGCGCATTTCTACTGAACCTACCCGGAGGTCTTGGAGATTGTGGACGCTGAAAATTTCCACCTGAAGGAGGCTTCTTATCTACAATAATTCTTTTGCGTTTTCGTCTTTCGTCTGCTGGGGCAGTCTGAGGTTCAATATTGGCCGGCAAATCAATTTTCCCTAAAATTTTTGGACCTTCCAGTTTTGCGGTCTTTATATTCGAAATAATAACCGGCTCCACTTTTAATGGTGCTGGTTTAACAGGAGCTTCCGGTTCTGATTCCCTGATTATAGAAACTTCGGTATCTTTTTGTTTTCCTTTGGTCTTTTTTTCAGTAGTTTCTTTCTTAGTTACTTTGCCCGTAGTCTTTTTCGGTCTTGTGGAAGAGTCTATAGTGCTAAGATCAATCTTGTCAATTACTTTAGGTTGCTCTACTTCCGGGACCTCTATCTTAATCATTTCAGGCCCTGATGCTGAAGGTAATACCTCAGTCCTTGCTTTTTCAGCTGTAGCCAACAGTTCTGAAGAAATTTGTTCATGTGCAGCAGATTCCTTTGTTTTTAATGGTTCTTTTTTTGCAAAAGAAAGGTCCTGTTCATCTTTTCTTTTCTTGAAATCCGTAACAGCATTTTTGGGGAGATCGATTTGTTCAGCTTTCTGTTTGGCAACTTTATCGGTTTGAAATTCTACCTGTAAAATACGATACATCTCTTCCGTAATACGGGAAGTTGGCTTCAGGTCCTCTCCTTCGAAACCTTTGGAGACAAGGTAATCAATCAAGGTGTCTTTACCTATGTTAAACTCCTTGGCTGCTGCCATTAAACGTGGTGTATTTACTTCTGCCATTAAGCCTTTCTTTGTTTTCTTCTATCGGGTAGAAGAATTATTTTAATTAAAATTATGTTTTAAATAAGCAACTTTCATTTTTCGATTAAAATAAAAAACCTATTCGGTTTCAAACTCTTCTTTCAAAATCTTTTTCACTTCCGTGATCGTCTCCTTTTCAAGGTCTGTTCTGCGTTCAAGTTCTTCGTCAGATAGCGCAAGTACACTCTTCGCAGTATCACAACCAATCTTTTTAAGTTCATCTATGATCCACGATTCTATCTCATCTGTAAATTCTTCCAGGTCCACATCGTATTCTTCAACCTCTCCTTCATTATCCCTGAATACATCAATTTCAAGTCCGGTTAGTTCGCAGGCAAGCTTTATATTTACTCCCCTCCGCCCGATCGCCAGCGAAACCTGGTCTGGTTTTAAATAAACATTTGCATGTTTTGTTTCAAGGTCCACATCCATGCTGGTAATTTTTGCTGGTGTAAGGGAGCGTTGAATCAAAAGTTGGATGTTATTGGTCCAATTTATTACATCTATATTTTCATTTTTCAGTTCACGCACTATCCCGTGTATGCGGCTTCCCTTCATGCCTACACAGGCTCCCACAGGATCAATACGGTCATCAAAACTTTCAACCGCCACCTTAGCTCTTTCTCCGGGATCGCGTACAATTTTCCTGATTACAATAAGGCCATCGAAAATTTCAGGCACTTCAATTTCTAGCAATTTGGCGAGGAATGAAGGATCCGTTCTGGAAAGGATAATTACAGCCTGGCTGTTTTTCAACTCTACTTTTTTTACTACTGCTCTTATGGTTTCTCCTTTCTTAAAATAGTCGGAGGGTATTTGCTCCGATTTGGGTAGCAGCATTTCGTTTCCTTCTTCGTCCAGTAACAATATTTCTTTCTTCCAAACCTGGTAAACCTCACCAGATATAATTTCCCCAATCCGGTCTTCATATTTTTTTATGAGAATATTCTTTTTTAAATCATTGATGCGGCTTGCCAGGGTTTGCTTGCCAGCGAGAATGGCCCTTCTGCCAAATTCTTTTTGTATATCCACTTCTTCATATAATTCTTCTCCAACCTGGTAGTCCGGTTCTAATTTAATAGCATCTTTATATTCAATTTCCGTGAGTGTATTGTACAGATCGTCGTCATCCACAATTGTTCTTCTGCGAAAAATTTCAAGATCACCTTTCTGATCGTTTACAATTACATCGAAGTTTTCATCAGAACCGTATTTTTTGCGGATCAATGTTTTAAATACATCTTCCATGACCTTCATGAGAGTAGGCCTGTCAATGTTTTCAGCGTCTTTGAATTCCTGAAAGGATTCAATCAAATTAATACTTGCCATTTGTGTTTTTTTAAAAAGTTATCAGCACAATCGTATGCTTTATCTTGTTAAATAATATATTTTTTGTATTGAGTGTCGTTTTTTTCCCTTTACCAATTCTTTCTTCTATGGTTATTTCATGATCATTCACATTTACTAATTTTCCTTCCGTTTTTGACCCATCCAGTGTAACTACTTCAACCTTTCTTCCAATATTTTTTTTGTATTGCCGAAGTGACTTTAGCGGTTCATCCAGGCCAGGAGACGAAACTTCCAGGGAAAAATTTCCACCTGGAAATAATTCTTTTTCTTCAATATATTTATAAAGAGCTTTGTTTATAAAGCTGCATTTTTCAATGGTAATTCCGTCATCTGCATCAAGAAATACTTTGATATCATTGGAAGGTGATATCTTTATTTCAACAGGGAAAATCGTTCCGGATTTTTCAGTAATACCTGTTACAAAGTCTTCAATATTTTTAAGAGCCGTCACCCCATTCATTATTCAATCTCCGGATTTATTAAAAAGCAGAAGGGAACGACTTCGTTCCCTTCAATTCATCTTTTGCTGCTGCAAATATAGGATTATTAAGAATTATTAACCAAATAATGTTAAAGTAAAATTTTTAGATTCTTGTTAAAAAATTAATTATATATTTTTGTGAAATGAATATTTTTCGCCTTGCAGCCGAGTTGTTCCTGGTTTATATATTGTATAAACTTATTGTTGATTTTATTATTCCAATATTTCAGTCAACGCACCAGATCAGAAGGCAATTTGGAGAAATGAAATCTAAAATGGACCAGGATCTTAAAAACATGAATTCGGTAAATAAAAATACTCACCAGGAACAAAAGGTAAAAAGAGAAGGAGATTACATCGAGTTTGAAGAAATAAAATAATAATATTAGAATTCCAGTTCTTCGATAAATTTTCCCGGAAGCAATATGAGGCCCTGCATTCCGGCCATAACCGCCGACTCTACATTCTGAACAGAATCATCGACAAAAAGGGTGGTTTTGGGTTCCAGTCCGTTCTCATTTAATACATATTGGTAAATATCCAGATTGGGTTTTCTTAACCCTATTTCGCAGGAATAATAGACTTTATCAAAATATTTTTCGAAGGGCTTTTCCCTTTTTGTCGCATGATAAATCTTAATAAATTCTTTTAAATGAATATGATTTGTATTGCTGAGCAGGAAAAGCTTATACCTGGGCCGCAGTGTTTCCAGAAACTGTAAACTTTTTTCTCTAAAGGTTAATAGCATTTTGTTCCATGCCTTTTCAATATCAGTTGTGGGCAGGTTTAGAGAAGAACGACGGTTGATTTCATCATAAAAATTAGTTTCAGAAATTGTTCCGGTTTCAAGTTTTCTAAACAAATCATCCGCATTGGCCTGTGAATACATGTCATTAAAGTTGGAAATTCCTATATCTTCAAAAGCCTTTCTGGTAAGTTGGTAGTCAATATTGAGAATTACGCCACCCAGATCAAAAATAATTGAATTGGTTTTTTGCATACCCAAAGAAAATTATTTCTTTCCACTTACCGAATTTTTCTATTTTGGCACTCCCGATTTTTACCGGATATCGGTATCGGGCCTATAACTCAGTTGGTTAGAGCACCTGATTTTCAGTCCACTGAATATGAAGTTGGGATTTATAACCTACGATCGGACTTCCGCAAGCCCCAATTGCAGAATAGTTCTTTTGTTATACACTGGTATTCCTGATTTTCTAACGGTTTAGAATTTGCTTAACACCCATTTCATATGCTGTAGGAGTGAAATTAAAACGGCTATTAAATTTTGAACTATCAAAGATGTAGTCCCTGTCGTATTGATACATCATTTCAGGCATTTCTCTCATTAAAGGCATAAAAATGCCCAGAAGTTTAAGCATAAACATTGGTAAAACCATTACTTTTTTTGAAGTCTTCATTTCTTTGTTAAATAGGTCAACCCATTCCTGTCCCGTCAATGTGTTATTATCAGTTGGCAAATGCCAAATCTGGTCAAATGCTTCAGGTGTATTACCTAAGATCGCAGTTGCTTTGGCTGCATCAGGAGTATAAATAAAAGAATGTTTTTTTGTTGCATCAATAAACCAGTTTGGTCTTTTTCCCTTTAATAAATTTTTATAAACCAATTCTATAAGAATACTATTTTTATTATCAGGTCCATAAAAATCCGGCGCACGGGTAATTAAGGCTGTAAGGTTACCGGCTTTAACTTCGTTCATCAACATTTCAGCAATTTCCTTTCTCACCAAACCTTTTTTACTTGGAGGATTGATTGGTGAATCCTCTACCATATGCCCGATTGTTTTGATGTCGTACAAATAGATATTATCAAAGAAAACCAATTTGGCTTTATGTTTAATACAGGCGTCAATAGTTGCTTTCATTAATTTTGGCCACTTATCCCTCCACACTTTTATACTGTAATCAAATCCAACTACAAGATAAACCAATCCTGATCCTTCGATAACTTTTTCAACCACTTTTATGTCGGACAAATCTGCCGGAAATAATTCATCTGTTTCATTTACTTTCTTCGGATTGCGACTGACTAACCTAATCTGGGTTGTATAATTCTTTAATTCCCTTGCTAATTCTTTTCCTATTGTTCCATTTGCTCCTAAAATTGTCTGTCTCATAAATTTTTGTTATGCTATAATTTTTTTCGATAATTTATATTTTCGTATAGCGTTACGGATTTGAGCAGTTGGGAATTGACCAACTTCCTGCCCGGAACCGAAAGCAAATTTATAAATAAAAAGTGATGCTAATCGTTGCCGTTCCAATGTGAATGCAATCGTCAAGGCTTGTCTGTCCGACAACAATTGCATCACTGAAGTAAAATAGCGAACAAATGTTGAGGCTTACAACTTCAAGTCCCACTATTGCATAGGACCGAATGTTGGGCGTAGTTGTCTAATCGTCTAACCTGCTTTCAATATCCATGCTTTCATGCAAGATTCTTACAATCTGGACTCTGTCATTTACTACTCTGTAAAAAATATGGTGAGATTTTACCTTAGCTACTCGGTAGCTTTTTCGAACAGCTTCCATTTGCTTACCTGTCTTGGGATTTTTAAAAATGAAGGCTATTTCGTCAAATATTAGGTTTTAATTTCTGTCTGCCTTTTCAATAGACCATTTGCCTACTGTATAAAGCCAAATTTCTTCCAGGTCTGAGATGGCTTTTTTACTGATTACGTAAGGCAAAGGTCTCATTGGAGCTTAGAGCGAAGTTTTTTAAGATTGGCTTTCGCGTCAAAGTTTTTGACAAACCCGCTCTTTTCACCTTGTTGGAGTGCTTTTGTGGTAACAAACTGGTCTTTACACAGGTTGTTTTAATGGACATCCCCATTTTTGGCAAGTCTCCAATGTTGGGCGTTGTTTAATATACGATTGTAAAACCTTGCTTTTAATTCATTCATTCCGTCAGTCAACATGATTTCCAAGTTATCAGCTTTGTTTTCTTCTAATATTTTTTGACACACCTTTTCAATTAAAGTTATAAGGTCAATAATAAATATTGTTGTGGAGGTATTGTCTGATTTGTCTGCAAATACTCCATCCCATTCTGCGTCAGGTAATTTTACAATTTCGTCATTACGTTCAATACTAATTATAAATTTTCTAGGAGGTTTCTCTTTGGGCTTTTTTTCAGTTGCAAATCCAAATTTATGTGTCAAGGAATTTCGTAGAGACTTTATTGCTTTTATTCTGTCGTCACTTAATGTAGAAAAATAGTTAAGGGAGCAAAAAATTCCATTTGTCCGATTAATTTTTGTTTGGTTCTTAGGTTTGAAAATGCTTCTAATTTGTTCTAAGAAAATCAGGTAATTTATCAGCCCTGAAAATTAAAATGAATGATACGTTTGGTTTGCAAAATTTTCGATATTAAGTTCATTCATTTCATGTTCGCCTGAAACCAAGTTGCAACCAAAAAGCTTTCGTCCACCTATTAACAACAATGCTATTGTCGAAAAACGAGTTGGTGTTTCAACCATTGGTTGACTAATGTCCAACAGTTTCGCTATGAAATTTTGGTCTGCCATAAATTATCCCAACGTTAGGCCTGCCGAAGTGGGGAAATAGATATTAGTCAACCCGTATCTGAAGTCAATCATAAAACGGTCGATTGCTCAAATGTCCATCCCTGCCTTTTGGTACTTTTGTTCCCTGCTGGCGTTTTTATTAGTTTGTCGGTGTGTAAATGTTCGCGATAATTCCTGTTTTCAAAATAGTTGAACTTTCAAGATGCAAATATGTTGGTGTCATTGCTGTTGAAAATAATGGAAGTCCTTTGCCTAAAATAACCGGGTGAATTAAAAGCCGATATTCATCAATTAGTCCTAGTCCCACAAGGCTTTGAGCAAAAGTTGCTCCGCCATGTGCCAAAATAAATTTACCGTTTTGGTTTTTGAGAGCTGAAATTTCTGCCCTCAGGTCACCACTTGCAATTGGTGCATTCGTCCAAGTGGATATATTTTTATCTGTTAATGGATTAATTCCATTCTCTAAATCCAATTGTGTAGCATCTTTAAGAGCTTGTGTTGTTTGTTCTAAAGTTGAAGTCTCTATTTGTCTCTTTTTTGAAAATACTATTTTGGGTATTTCATTCATCGGTTTAGCAAGCGGGTTGGAAGAGGTTGGCCAATAATTTATCATATCATAAAATGTCCGACTACCCATAATGTGAACACCAGACTGCCAAAGAGTATCTTCTATCCACGAAATGGCACTTTCGTCCATAGTTCTTAATAACCAATCTATTTCTCCATTTGGTCCACCAACAAATCCATCTGCAGAAACTCGCATCTGTAAAACCAGTTTTCTCATTATTATTTAAATTAAAAATTTGTTATTCAAAATTTGTGATGAGTCAGACCGATTACTTTGTTTTTATTTCCTGCCATTTTTGTCCTGCGAATGAGAGAAGGTTATATACTCTTTCCAAAGGGTGTTATTTTTTGGATTGCCTTACTTTTTTGTGTGAAAGTTTTCTTGCAATTAGAAAAATTGGCAAAATAACAAGCCATGATACAAATGGAAATGCAAGATAAATAAATGCAGGTTTCTCGTTAGGTAGCGTCTCTAAACCACTGTATGCAATAAGAGAAACAATTGTCAAACCGGTCATTAACCAATACAAAATTTGTCGTGTAATAACTGTCCAAATGGAAGTAACCTGATTTGCAATAAAAAGTCCCACGAATGGGGAAAGAACCCAAACAGTAAATACCCCGGTCAGGATAATTGATTTTTGATTACTACCTGCTTTAAACATAAAAAAAAGTGTCCCAATTGACCCAATAGCCAATAATATCAGTGCAACTGTTCGTAAGAGATTTTGATTGGTTTTATTTTTCACTGCCATATTATTTCTTTATTCCCGTGTTCCCTTAGTTTTTGCAGGGCCCCAGACGGGTTGCGTCTAAAACATAAAAAAGTATTCGAAAAGCCTCTCAAAAAATCCCCGTAATTATATTTAGGTAACATAGATGAAGATCGTATGTATGAAATTCATTCTGATTAAGCGATTACCTTAAAATGAAGAGTTCTTGTAAAAAGGTTGTAGATTAATTGTGAAAAACTTTTAACAAACACTTTAAAACAAGAACTCATGAGACAAGTTAAACAATTGGACTTT
>OBLU010000800.1_pt1 | contig 29492 bp, 23 predicted proteins | sample 1518681 | NCBI WGS metagenome assembly OBLU01 (sample SAMEA3539304, study PRJEB22396) | soil metagenome | biome: tundra; feature: field; material: soil | place: USA | collected 2010-05 | depth 0.15 m
AAGGCTGCTTGATGTTTTCTTCGCAAAAAACAAAGAAACGAAGCATTAGTAGTACGGGTGTGTAGCAGTACAGGACCCCGCTTGTCCACTGGTCCCGTAGTACGTCGGTTAGGTAGTGCCGGTCACAATACAGTCGGGATGCCATCGTAATCCGATTCCGCTGCCATGACGCCTTGAGCGCCGGGCTTTCACAACCACGAACATGAACTGGAGCCAGTTGAAGGGAAATTGCCTTTGGACGTGTTCCCGATCCAGGCCACCGTGCAGCAGGTCTCGATCTCTCGATCGGCCGCGGATCGTACGGGTTGCCGGTCGTGCGTTCGCCGGAGGTGAAGCCGCCCGTGTTGTGCCGGTCGCCTTTCAGGATGCTGTACCGAATATTGTCTACGCAATAGGGGCGCAGATGCGCTTTATATCTTGACATAATGGAGAATGCATTATACACTCTCCACATGAAGCGCCGAGCATTCCTAATGACCACAGCCGCGGGCCAGATGAGGATTTTGGGCGCGAATGATCGAATCCGCGCCGGAATCATCGGGGCGGGAGCGCGCGGGCAATTCTTAATCGAACAGTTTAAAGAAGCCGGGGCAGAGGTCGGAGGAGTTTGCGACGTTTACGAACCGAATCTTCAGGCGGGGCTGAAAAAGGCTTCCAGCGGGGCCAGGCCGTTTCGGGACTATCGCAAGATGCTCGACGACAAGAGCATCGAGGCGGTGATCGTCGCCACACCGGAACATTGGCACGCGCGCATGGTGATTGACGCGGTGGGAGCCGGCAAGGACGTCTATGTCGAGAAACCTCTGGCCCACAAGATCGAAGAGGGCTTCCAGATGGTCGATGCCGTGGAACGTACGCGGCGCATTGTCCAGGTGGGAACGCAGCGGCGCAGCGGGGAGTTGTTCCTCGAAGCCAGGAGGATCATGGAGAGCGGCCGGATCGGCGAAATCCGCCTGGTGACGGCCATCTGGTACCAGAGAGGATCTGGGATCAACCGGGCGCTGGCTGGCGATCTGGATTGGAAACAATGGCTCGGGAGCGCGCCCGACCGGCCCCTGGACCCGTTTCGCTTTTTCAACTGGTATTGGTACTCGGATTACTCCGGTGGCTACTTGGTGTCCCAGGCGGCGCACATCATCGACTGCATCCAGTGGTTCCTGAATTCGGCCCCGCCGCTCGCTGTGACCTGTGCCGGAAACAGGCCGGAGTTGCCGGGGACCGACGTTCCGCAAACCGGCAGTATCAGCGCCGAGTTTCCCGGGAACTACCTGGTGGTATTCACCCTGGGATGGCAGGCGATGCGCTACACCTGGTACAACGATCATCTCGTGCAATTCCATGGGAACAAGGCGCGCCTGGACCTGGGCCGTGAGAGGTACGCACTATATCAGGAGAGCAGTGCGCTAGAGATGGCGCCGAGCGCGGAAAGGAAGTTCCCGGGCAGTTTCAACTTCGCCACTTTGAGCCACATCCGCAATTTTCTGGAGTGCATTGCCAGCCGCAAACAACCAAACGCCCCGGTGCAAGCCGGCCAGGCGACAAACATCGTGCTCGCCATGGCCATGGAGTCGTACCGAACGGGGCGCCGGCTCCGATGGAATGCCCAGACGCGCCGCGTCGACGCCTGAATATATGCCGACTCCCGACCCGCTCGATTTGAGTGTCGGTTGGTTAGACCGCTTGGGCTGAGACCGGGCGCGGCCAGGCGTGCCAACCCAAGGTCCGGCTTAGCTTGATTCGGGTTGGCGGGTGATGTAAGCTCAAGGTTTTATGCGGTGTGCATCATGCATTCATGGCAACCTCTAACCCTGAAAGACCAAATCGTCCAGCAACTTCGCCAGCAAATGATCGACGGCCACTTAGAGCCGGGGCAACGGATCGTTGAGTCTGCCCTTGCGGCCAAGCTCGGATTGGGGAATACCGCCGTACGTGAAGCCCTCTATCAGCTTGAAGATCAGGGCTTTGTCACACGCATCGCGAACAAGGGGACTTTCGTAACCAAGTTCTCGCCGGTGGAAATCGATCAGATTTTTCGCGTCCGTTGTGAACTGGAGTGCCTGGCCGTCGACCTCATCCGGGAGCGTCTGCCGGAGTTGGATCTGCTCAGTCTCAGGGAACCGGTGTCCGGAATGCAAACGACCGCCCAGGCGACCGATCTCGATGCGTTTTACCGCCACGATCTGGAGTTTCACCTTGGTATCTGGCGGCTGGCGGGCAACCCGTTTCTCGTGCAAGCCCTTGAGAAGCTGACAGTTCCTCTGTTCGCGTTCTTCATCATGCGGAACACCAGGGCCACGGCGGAAGACCTTCGGCGCAACGCATCCCTTCATGCCGCCATCCTGGAAGCGCTCGCAAAAGGCGAGGATGCCAGGGCCCTGCTCTGCGCATCTTTCACCGTCTGGCGGCGCGACATTGATCTTTGGTCCCAGCCAACGTAACGTCCACATTTGGGCAAACCCGACGCCTGACCGGAGATCCTCCTACTCCACGATCTCGGCGTGGCGATTCCCGGCCAATTTCGGTCACGAATGTAGTGCAGACCGCGTCGACCGGATGAAATCCGTGCCGGCCCGCCCGCGCCCTGATGGACGGGGAACCCGCGGCGAGTCACCGGCTGATTCACGCGTAACGCTTCACTGTCAAAAAGATATTGACACCTCCTTCTACCCGTCATACACTGCATTATGCATGCTGCACTCCCCCGGGTGATTGCTTGGTGAAGGGAGGTTTCCGAAGTTAACCAGCCGGCATTTTCAGACCTGCCGCCGGGGTCGCAAGATCATGATCGTGTACGTACAGCCCGGCCAGCCCATGCAGAACGCCCACATCGAGGGAGTCACTGGGCGGTTCCGAGATGGATGCCTGAACGCGAATTGCATTGCACGATGGCCGCCGCGCGGGAGAAGAGCGGCAGCGGGAATATAGTGACGAACGGCCGCACTGCTGCCAAGGTCAACACGATCCGATTCTTGACAGTGCCGGCCGCAGCAAGAGGACCAGATGATGGATCAAAAGCAGACGCACTACTCCGGTGATGCGGGCATCTTCACGAGACGTCAATGCCTGAAAGGTTCCATGATGCTGGCCTCGACGGCGCTCGCCGGATCGATGAAGAGCCCGGCTTTCGGGTGGGCGACGAATGCCGACCCGAAGATCAAGGGGCCATTTCTGATTCTCAGCACACCATTCACGTCTTCCGGCGAGGTGGATTGGGACGATCTGGCCCGCGAAGCATCGTTCGCCGAATGGTGCGGTTGCAGCGGTGTGATCTGGGCGCAATCCGGCGGCGACATGCAGTTCCTGACCAAGCAGGAGCGCATGCGCGGCATGGAGGTGCTGGCGAACGCATGTCGAGGCAAACGAACCGTTCTCTGCCTGGGAGTCCAAGGCAATGACACCGACGAGATGCTCGAGTTTGCCCACCATGCGGAATCGCTCGCACCGGGAGCCATTATTTCCAGACCGCCGGACTCTGGAACGTCGCAGGAAGATATGCGAGAGTACTACCATGCGCTGGCCAAGGTGGCGAAGAGGCCCGTTATCATTCAGACCACCGGTGGCCCGACCTACAAGGGCCCCGCTCCTTCTACAGAACTGCTGGTCGAACTGGCGCGCGACTTCTCCTATTTCGGCTACGTAAAAGAAGAGCACGATCCTATCGCCGACCGTATTCAATCGCTCGTCAAACAGAAGCCGCCGATAAGAAGGGTCTTCGGCGCCATGGGCGGATTGAACTGGCTGTACGAACTGCGGCTGGGCGTCGAGGGGCTGATCACCGAACGCATGGTCTACGCCGATGCGCTAATGGAACTGTGGAACTCATACCAGCGCGGGGATAAGGCCAAGGCCAGGGATATCTTCGAAAAGTTCATTTCCATCACGAGTCTGAGCCGGGATATCCCGCCGGTCCTCCGCGGCTTTCAGCTCTATCTTCTGAAGAAACGGGGAGTCATCAAGACGATGGTGTCCCGGTACCGGAAGCCGGGCGAGGCGCGTGTGTCTCACCAGGAACTCGTCTTGTCGCCGGTACAGATCGAAGAGATCGAGTTTCGATTCGAGGCGCTGAAGCCATACATGCGGCCCGAAAGGTTCCCTGGATAGTCTCATGTACAACGTCTTCATCGTAGACTCGGCGGACGTGCCTCACGGTGCGGACGCCGACGTCGAATGCGAAGTGCTGCGCGGGTGCGCCCGGGTCGACTTTCTGTCCCTGAACCACGAGTCGGAGTTCGAACCCAACCTGGAGCAGGCCGACGCCATCATCCTCTGGCATCATCTGCGCTTCGATGCGGAGCTAATCGCGCGGCTCCCGCGCACCCGCATCATCGTGCGCAATGGGGTGGGCTACGACAACGTGGACGTGGCCGCCGCGGCCGCCCGCGGCATCCCCGTTGCGAACGTTCCCGACTACGGTACCGAAGAAGTGGCCGATCACGCCATCGCCCTCGCGCTGGCGCTGATTCGCCAACTGCGGCCCCTCATCGAAGACACCACGGCCCGGGCCCGACTGCGCGCTTCGGAGAGTGCTACGCAGCCAGGCGCATGCATTTTACCCTGAGGTTCCGTTGTTGGAGAAAGGCAAGGATTGAAATGAACGATACCCTGTTGGCGCTATCGCGCCACGACCTGCTCAAACTCACGTCGGTAGCGGCGCTCCAACCGCCGCCTGGGACGGTCCTGGCGCCGCCACCGCCCGCGACATTCGCCGAGGGCCCGGCTTTCCAGCGCATCACGCTGGAAATGAGCCCCAAGCCCTTTTCCTCGTATCGACGACGCCTATGTGCGCGCCGTCTGCCGGCGCATCTTCCGGCAGTGGGATGCCTTGCTGCGCCGCCTCGATTCGGTGGCCGTGGAGTTGTTCGACATCATCTGGCTCGATCTGGACATGTCTCCTCACTACTCGGCCGGAGAGCGGGAGTTGGACGCAAAGGTCTCCGTCTACCGCGGGTGGGCTATCTTCTTATTCGTGGGAGCTTCGATTCGGATGTGCATCGCGAATCTTTAGCTGCGCCTTGCGCGCGCGGAAGGTGACCCATGTCCCACCGAATCTCTGCCGGTTCCGGTGTTCTCGCGCTCTTGAGTCTCGGACTCCTGGCCGGCTGCACCCCCAGCACCAACGCTCCCCGTCCCGCCCCGGCGGAAAGCGCTTTCCCAGGGCTGAACCTCGGCCTGGACCAATTGAAAAACCGCTATCAGCACATGTACGTCGGCAAGCGCCTCCGGCCCAAGAAGTGGCCCAACGGTGCCCGCGTGGCGGTGGCGCTCAGCTTCGACATCGACAACTCCACCGTGCCGCTCTCGCGCGGCACGCCCGGCTCCGAACCCATGACCACCGGCCAGTACAGCGCCTTCGATGGCCTGCCCCGCATCCTGCGCCTCCTCGACCGCCAGAATGTGCCGGCGTCCTTCTTCATTCCTGCCGTTAGCGCCGAGCTCAACCCCGAAATGATTCCCGCCATTCAGTCCAAGGGTCCCCACGAGATCGGCATGCACGGCTGGATCCACGAGAACCTGGTGGACCTTAACGACGAAGCCCGCGAGCAGCAACTGCTGAACCAGGCCATCGAGGTGATGACCAGAATGATGGGCAAGAAGCCGGTGGGCTTCCGCGCCCCTTCTTGGGCCCTAAGCCCCTGGACCATGAAGCAGGTCGCCGCCGCCGGCATCCTCTATGACAGCAGCCTGATGTCCAGCGACGACGCCTACGACGTTCTGCTCGATGGCCAATCCACCGGTGTGGTGGAACTGCCCATCGGCCGCATCCTGGATGACTACGCCTATTACGGCGGCAGCTCCGACGGATCCATGCCCTCGCCGGAAATGGTGGACCGCGTCTACCGCGACGAATTTGATGTGGCCTATGCAGAGGGCGGCCTCTACGTGCTCACCATGCACCCGCACATCACCGGCCACCGCTCGCGCGCGCTGTGGCTGGAAAAGTTGATCGCCTACATGAAGACCAAGCCCGGCGTCTGGTTCGCCACCCACGAAGACGTCGCCCGCTACGTCAAAACCGCCGCCACCGTGGAGTAGGAGCGCCCGCCAATTCCCGAGCGAGTACCGCTGGAGAACAGCGGCGTGGAGTACGTAATCGGAAACGGTCGTGTGCGAGAACCATCCGGGCTCGCAAGAACGCAAGATCGAGGCGGACAAAAGCGGAAGGCACTCACAATCACCACGCCACACACTCCCGCCGAGGGAGTGGCGACCGCGAACGGCCTACCAACCTTGATCTGCCATCCGTAACAGACCGACAGGCGTTGAGAATTGGCGATCACAGACGCCAACTGCATGACAATCGTGCTGGCGAGGCCGACTGGTCTCCGGCGGAATTGCAATTTTTTCGCCGTCGACGCGACTGCACAGCCACGCGCCAAGAGAGAGAGCGCGCGTCGCGGGTATTCAGAGGTCGATGCGGTAGCGGTTGGCGAGCGCGTCGCTAAAACGCCGTAGGTCCTCCAGGGTACCGTCAAAAGTTGGCACCGCTCGGGTTTCCACTCGTGGCCTCGCTCTGGCCGCAGCGGCTCGTGCACGCCGGGGACGAGTCTCGAACGAGTACCCGAGATCCTGATCGGCGAAGGCCACGACAAGGGCGGCGCCGTCGAGGAGGAACGCGAGCCGGCACGTCACGGTCTGGTCATCGGGCATGATGATGAAGTGGTTGCGCTAGGTGGTCTGGATGCCCCACCGACGTGGGTTTCAGCACCGTTTCGGGTAGCGATATTACGGGTACGGCAACGCAGTCGGCGCGAATTGTGGTGTTGGCCAATCCGGTGCTGCCCAAGAACGAGCGCACGTTCTATCGGAATTTCCCCACGGACGTGTTCGCGCTACCCGCCGTGGGCACCTTCGGCAATGCGGCCCGCTTTATCCTGCGCGGACCTGGCGTGAACAACTGGGATCTTTCGCTGTTGAAGGATTTCCCGGTGCGCGAGCAGGTGCACTTCGAGTTCCGCGCCGAAGCCGTTTCTGTTGGGAGTGGGGAATGACGTATCTGAACGAGAAGGTCGATTTTTTGGGCTATACATTTCGGCCGCGGAGATCGAAGAATCGCAAGGGGAAATACTTCATCAACTTCAGTCCGGCAGCTTCTGACAAGGCGGTGAAAGCGATCCGGGCGGAGATTCGACACTGGAAACTGCATCTACGCAGTGACAAGTCCATCGAGGATCTGTCGCGGATGTTCAACCCGATCATCCGAGGGTGGATTCGGTACTACGGGCGGTTTTACCGGTTGGCGCTCTATCCGCCGATGCGTCAATTGGATCGATCACTGGCCCGATGGTCTCACCGGAAATACAAGAAGCTGCGCGGACATTTGCCCAGGGCGACACATTGGGTCGCGCGTATCTCGAGGCGCGATCCGACGTTGTGGGCGCACTGGCAGATGGGAGTGCGGCGTGGTTCCATGGCGGGAGCCGTATGAGCTGAGAGGTTCAAGTACGGTTCTGAGAGGGGCTCGGGGTGAGACTCCCCGGGCCCACTCACCTCGTCATTACCGTCAGCGGACACCATCTGAAACGGCGCTGGGCGGAACGCGCTCTGCAACGGCTCCAGGAACAATTTGCACCCATCGGTGTCGAGCTGGACCGGGAGAAAACCAAGGTGGTCAATACGCTGAAGGGATCAAAGCGCCTCCCCATCGGAACGGGGTCCATTTCTCGCGACCAGAAGAGGTGCCGCGCCGAGCGAGTTGCCGGTATCCGGTATGTCGATGGTGTTGTGATGCCTTCGGGTTCCTGGGTTTTGATCTGCGTCGGGTCCGCAAGCAAGGCGGATCTGAGGGAACTCCTGATCATTTTGTTCTTGACAGTCATCGGCAACCGGGTGTATTTATCGCATGCAACGAGTGTGGATTGACGCTCACTTTATGAACATACAGTGAAGAGCGAACCAAGAGGAAATTTCATGAGACCGAGTGGCGCAGATTTCACTTTCCTGGCCAAACTGCGGATCTGTCCGGCTGCGCAGATCATCTCCGCAACGATTCTCGCCACTGTCACGGACCCGGTCCGACTGCCCGTTTCGGGGAGTTCAACGCAGCCAGGCGCATGCAGTTTGCCTTGAGGTTCCGTTCTTGGAGAAAGGCGAGGATTGAAATGAACGATACCTTGTTGGCGCTATCGCGCCGCGACGTGTTCAAGCTCTGTTCGGTAGCGGCGCTCCAAGCGCCGCCCGGGACGGTCCCCGCTCCGCCACCGCCCGCGACATTCGCCGAGGGCCCGGCTTTCCAGCGCGTCACGCTGGAAATGAGCCCCAAGCCCTTTCGGCGTATCGACGACGCCTATGTGCGCGCCGTCTGTCGGCGCATCTTCCGGCAGTGGGATGCCTTGCTGCGCCGCGTCGACTCGGTGGCCGTGGAGCTGTTTACAGCGGATGGAAGCGAGATTCTGGAATACCGCGGCCGCATGGACGACGAGATCGAATGGGCGCGCTACATCGGCATCGGTACGCCGCCCAAGAATCCGCCAGACGGGGATCCGGAACGCAAGAGCCTGCACGCGCAGCCGCGCCTTTATATGGAAAATCCGCCTCGCATCACATATGGCGATCTGCGCCGCATCATCGGGATCATCAAAACCGTAGGCCGCGAGGTCAGCGGGAAGCCCGTGACCGTGGGCGCAATGTTTGATCCCGGTCCCGAGTTCGCCAACTCGCGGTTTAAGTATGTCAAGCATCCTGAGATCGCATCCGGCGGTGCAATGGGCACCGGCACCTGGGTGACGTGCACGGCGCGGCTGAAAGCGGACAAGGAGGCCTATGCGGGCTTCCCCGGAGGCATTCCGGAATCCACGTCGCTCGGCACGTTCCTGGGACGGCAGTCCGCCCACTTTCTCCGCGATCTCGGCTTCGACTACCTGTGGATCGCCAACGGCTTCGGCTTTTCAGTCAGCGCATGGAATGTCACAGGCCCTCTCTTCGATGGCAAACAGTTTGACACGGCACGGGCAGGGACGATACGCGAAGAAGTGCTCGGTTTTTGGCGCGACTTCCGCAAGGAATGTCCGAAAATCCCGCTGGAGACGCGCGGCACGAATCTGCTGCCTGGCACGGATCTCGCCACAGCCGCCACACCCCTGCGCGAGATATACAGGGGAGGCTTTAACATGGTGGCGCCACCGAATTCGCCGTGGGCCGCTCTGGATGGGGACTTCGGACTCGAACTCGCCGGCTACCTCGCCCGCATCTCAGAGTTACCGCCCGGCGACCTGTTTCCGTTCCGGTACTACATTCACGACCCCTGGTGGCTCAACAGTCCCTGGCTGGACCGCTACAACCGCGAACCGCACGACATTTACCTGCCCCTCGCGACGGCGCGTTTGAATGCCGAGGGCAACGTCACCCGCCCGGGCTATCTGGAGTTTCTAACCATCGACGATTCTTACGGGCGCACTCCGGACCAGTGCCCGAACGAAGTGATCCCTCACATCCTGTATGCGATGGATCACTTCTCCGATGAGCCCGGCCTAGTCACCTGGGTCTATCCATTCGACGAGTATCACGATCTCGTGTTTGGAGAAAGGCCCGATCCCGCTCTGCCGTTCTTCGGCGACTGGTTCGTCCGCTCCGCCGTCAATGAGGGCTTCCCACTGAATACGGTGGTTTCCACCCGCAACTATCTCAGCTCGCTCCGGGCGAAGCCCGGTCTTTACGGGCACACCGTGCTACTCTCACCCGTGCCCGCCGCCGGTTCAGCCGTGGAGCGGTCGCTGCTCGACCAATGGCAAGCCGGCCAGGACATCCTTTTCTACGGTCCCGTCCGGCATGCCTCCGCGCGTCTGCGCGAGGCGATCGGCGTGGATCTGGGCAGTGGTCTGGAGGGCGTCCTGACTTTGGAAAGCCACCTGCCGGCGGATCGCTTCCGGCAGGGCACAGCGGCCAGCCGCTTGCACCACCGCGTCGTGACATCCGCCGGCCCGGTCGATACGGTTGCGTCCGCGGCTTCACGTCAAGTGGAAACCTGTGCTTCTGTTTCCGAGGGAGGCCAGCGCCGGGCATACGCGACGTTTCGTGCCGCCGGAAATGGGCAGGGGAAACTGGGCTGGCTGAGAGGCACGCTTTCGGCCAGCATCACGAATGAGCGGCTTCCCGTGGCCGACGACCCCGCAAAGCTCTTCCCCGCCGCCGCGTTGCTGCGGCACCTGCTTTCGCGATTCGGCATCGGTCTCCAGTTTGAGAATTCCTCGCCCGGCACTCGGAGCCCTTTGCTGCTGGGCGCCCGCTCGAACAATGGATACTTCCTTTCCGGGTACTCGCCTTCGACCGCCACGGTTTTGAAACTGAACTTCCCGTGGGGAGCGCCCGTGCTGTCGGGATGCGACGCATGGCTCGAAAGCCCCCACGCACAATATACGATGCCACGCGCCTGGCACCGGGAACTGCGCTGCTTCGTGCGGCAGGAGGCAACCGGTGAAGTGGGTTGCGCCGAAGTTTACTCCGGCCATCCGGGCATCCGCCGCCGCCTTGTCCTGCGGGGATTGCGCAACGCCACGGTGCATTTCCTGCCGGAACGCGGCACGCGCCCGATATTCGCCGTCAATGATCTCCGCCTGTTCAACGAACAATCAACACCGTATGAGACCCACGATGGCGGGCGCCGGCTGAGCACTGGCCCGGTGACAGGCACGCTCCTGATTTCCTGGTAACCGGACGCCGGACAGCTTCGATCAACTACTCGTTCCGGCGCCTGTGTGACTCCCGTAGTACGTATCGACGTTGTGCCGGTCCAGCACAACATGCTCGGTGTACACTGCCGGAGGTACCGGCTCGCGGCGAAGGATGGACTGCGCCAGGCGGACCAGTTTCTCCCCGTAACGCTCGGGGAAATAAGCGATCGACGCGATGAGGCGGCTGGCTGGGTCCCGTATCTCGCAGAGGGCCTCTTCAATGGCATTGTGTCCGACTATGGCAACATCCTGTTGGCGGCCAGCGTTGCGCGCCGCCTGCAACGCCCCGAGCGCCGAATCATCGTTGAATCCCGAGATCAGTAAGTGCGTGCCCTCGCTCAATCCCAACAGCACCTCAGTCGTCTTGTCTCGGCTGAGCTCCAGGTGAGACTCGCCATCAATGTGGATCACCTGCGAGTCGACCACCACGCCGAGTTCCTCGCGCAGCCCGTACAGCACTCCGGACAGGCGCGCCTGGACGTTTGCACCGGCCCAGGAGGATTCTACCAAGACGACCCGGTCGAATCTCCCCCCCCAATTGTCCAGTGCGAACCTCGCTAGCACGTGGCCCGCGAGCTTGCCGGCGTGGAAGTTATTAGCGCCGAAATAGACCCCACTCTGGACCGGGATTTCGACGGTGATGAACGGAATATTGGCCCGGAAGAACTGGTCCGCAATGATGCAGGCGATTCGCGCGAGTGGCTCGAAGACGATCGCCAGGTCCACCTTGGCATCGATGAGTAGTTGCGCGTTCTTCAGGCAGGAGTCAGCGTCCTCGTCGCTGTTGTCGATCATCAGCAGGTCAGTGCCGGCCTCGGCGGCGGCACGCCGGAGGCCGTCGGCCAGCTTGGTTCGGAACGAATTCCCCGTCAGGGGGGCGCAGTAGCCGAGCAAAAGCCGCCTGCGCCGCCAGGCCGAACAGTACTGCTTGTTCGCCAGCCGGTGCACGTAACCACCTTGCTGCAACGTGCACAGCAGCCGGAAAACCGCCGCGCGCTGGATTCCCGTCAAGCGAGCGATTTCCTGGATGCCGAGAGGCTTCTGGCCCTTCTCGAGCAGTTCCATGATGGCAAGCGCCTTTGCAACAGTGCTGACGCGATACCGTTCCAGATTGTCCCCGCTGTTCGTGCTGCTCGTCTGACCCGACATGTCAGGGTGATCCCAGCTCCTTCGGCAGGCTAGATCGTGACCAGCCCACTTCACAATATAAGCACCGATCAGACGCCAGTTCAATCCCCTTGTCCGCCATGCAGCGGCGTTCCGTGCGGCGAACAGGGCCAAGAAAGTTGACATACAGAGAAAAAACGCCTTGACACTGGTACCACACCAGTGTATAAAGCTCTGGGTCGTGGCTAGGCCCTCTGCTCACATAATGAACAGTGCCGCTGGGCTGTGGTCCAGAGGAACGTTTTGAACAAAAGCAAGGAGTGCGATGCATATGTTTAGGAATTTCTGTTCCGTTCTCGCCGTTCTGTTGGGCGGCTTGGGTCTGTTCACATCCCTAAACGCCCAGACGATCACCGGCTCGATCGTGGGCTCGGTGGTGGATCCAAGCGAATTGCCGGTATCCGGTGTGTCCATGGTGTTGCGCCAGGTCACTACTGGCGCGGAACGCCAGACACGCACCGATGTCCGGGGCGACTTCGTCTTCAGCAATCTGGTTCCAGGCGGGTACATGCTGACGGCCGAAGCGTCCGGGTTCAAGAAGATCGAGCGGAAGGATCTGATGCTGAGTGCATCGGAAACGCTGTCGGCGGGCACGCTGGTGCTTGCTGTCGGTTCGGTTGACGAAAAAATCACGGTGACGGCACAAGGTTCGGTGCTGCAGACCTCCAGCAGCGAGCGCTCCGGCGTCGTAACCTCCCACCAGATCTCTGACCTTTTAACCAAGAGCCGAAATGTGATGTCCCTGGCGCAACTGGTACCGGGAGTGGTGGACACCGATGCCGGAAGTGCGGATACCCTGACGCGGTCATGGAACATATACGTCCAGGGGAACCGCGGCACCGAGAACAGCTTGACCGTGGACGGCATGACGCTGAACTCCTGGGGTAACGCTAACGCGACCGATCTCGCCGTCAGCCAGGACAGCATCGCGGAGGTGAAGGTGCTCGTGGGCAACTACCAGGCCGAGTACGGCCGGCGGTCGGGGGGAGCCAACATTAGCCTGGTGAGCAAGGCAGGTTCCCAGAATTTCCATGGCATGGTGTCGTACTACAAACGGCACGAGGAGTTCAACGCGAACGATTTTTTCCGCAATCGCAACAGCCAGGGAAAAGCCAGATACCGGTACAACACCTGGACCTATAACATCGGCGGCCCGATCTACATCCCGAACAAGTTCAACCGGAATAAGGACAAGCTGTTCTTCTTCTGGAACCAGGAGTTTTGGCCGACAGAATCAGCCTTGACCGGCAGTCTGACAGTACCCACCGCGATGGAACGGGCGGGCGATTTTTCGCAGACCCTTGATCTGAACAAGGCGTTGATCCCGATCAAAGATCCAACCACGGGGCAGCCATTTCCAGGGAACGTGGTGCCGCCGAGTCGCATCAATGCCAGTGGGCAGTCGTTGCTGAACGTGCTCCCAGCGCCGAACTTCCTTGACTGGAATATCTCCAAAGGGGCATACAATTACCTCTATACCGCTCCCGTGTCGAAACCGACGCGGATGCAGACGCTTCGCCTCGACTACAACATTAACTCGAACAATCGGATATCGGGCTCTTATTACCGCTACATAAACGCCCAGAATGGGGCGGCGAACGGACTTGACACTGCCGAAGCAAACTATCCGATCATGAACTTGGGTTATTCGTTCCTGGGGCAGGCCTTCCTTGGAAGCTACACCAGGATCATCTCGCCCACATTCGTTAACGAGTTGACTGTTGGCTACACGCGCCGGCCTCAGCAGAATACTGTCTCCCAAGATCAGTTGGCGCTTATTCAGCGCAAACAGGTAGGTTTTACCGCCGGGCAGTTCATGCCTCAAAACAACCCCTTGAACGTGATACCGAACGTTACTTTCGGAGGAGTCCCTAACCCGGCCTACTGGTATATCGAAAGTCGTTTTCCGTTCTTTCAGACCGGGATTGTGCCCAGCTTGACGGACACCCTCACCAAGACGCTTGGTGCGCATACATTCAAGGCGGGCATCACGGTGGACCTTCTGTGGCACAGAGCCGGCGCACCTGGATTGTCGCCATTCGGAAACTTCGACTTCAGCCGGAACACTGTGAACCCGTTGGATTCGAACTATGCCTATTCGAACGCAGTCCTCGGCGTATTCAACACGTACCAGGAATCCAATACCGAGCCCGTGGAGCACTACCGTGAGCGGAATGTGGAATGGTTCGCGCAGGACAGTTGGAAAGCGACGCGCCGGCTGACGCTAGAGTACGGCATCCGGTTTTGCTGGCCCACCCCGGTGTGGGACGCCAAGGACTTCTTGTCGGCGTTCTCCTTTGCGAAGTACGACGCGTCCAAGCAGGTCAGTCTCATCCAACCGGTCTTAGTGAATGGTGTCCGGACGGGATATAACCCGGCAACCGGCGCAACGAGCCCCGCGGCGACCATCGGCGCTATCGCTTCGGGGTCCGGTACCTCCTGGAATGGGATGCTGGCCGTCTCCCAGAACCCCGGTTCTCCGCGCGGTATCTACGAGCAGCGCGCCCCGCAACTGGCTCCTCGCTTTGGCTTCGCCTACGATGTTTTTGGCAGCGGTAAGACGGCGGTCCGCGGCGGATTTGGAGTGTATTACAACGACCCGGGGACGAATGTCGCCACGGGTTTCACCCTCGAGCCGCCGCTGGTGGTGACTCCGACGCTGTACTACGGCCAAATCTCCACTTTTCTGTCGTCCGCGGGCTTCATCTTTCCCCAGGCGGTCCTCGGTGCTGACCCGAAACGCAAGATTCCCACTGTCATGGACATCAGCCTTTCGGTCCAGCAAAAACTTCCGTACGGCACGGTTCTGGATGTGGGCTATTCCGGCTCGCTGGCGCGACACCTCTTCTGGTCGCGAGAAATGGACCCCGTTCCGATGGGGAGGCGCTTCGATCCCGCATACAAAGATCCGACAACGGGGACAGCTTTGTCGACGGCGTTTCTGACTCCGATCACCGGATACACTAGCATCCTTCAATATGAGGCGGCGGGATCTTCCAATTACCATTCTCTGCAGGTCAATGTGAGCCGGCGCTTCGCCACGAGACTCCAGTTCGGAGTCTCCTGGACCTGGTCTAAGGTGATGGACTTTGTCGATACCGACACCGCCAGTGTTTCGCCACTTTCGCCTCGCAGTTGGGATTATGGCCTTGCGTCGTTCGACCGGACACACGTCCTGAAAGGGAACGCGATGTGGGACATCCCGGGAACCTCATGGCGGAATCCAATTGCGAAAACAGTTTTGAATGATTGGCACCTCTCCGTTATGCCGAGCTTTGTCAGCGGTGCACCACTGGGGGTGGGGTTTACCTCGACAACCGGCATTGACATTACAGGAACGCCCAGTCAGGGCGCGCGTATAGTTGTGACCGGCAATCCTGTGCTGCCGAAAAGTGAGCGCACTTTCAGTACCAACTTCAACACCGGCGTCTTCAAGCTGCCTGCCGTGGGAACGTTCGGCAACGCCGCCAAGACGTTGATTCGCGGACCGGGCATCAACAATTGGGATCTCGGGCTGTTCAAGGTTTTCCCGATCAAAGAATTTGCGACGCTGCAGTTCCGCTGGGAAGTGTACAACGCGCCCAATCACACTCAATTCAGCACGCTTAATACCACCGCGCGGTTCGACGCCAACGGCAATCAGGTGGACGCTTCGTTCGGCCAATTTACGGCGACGAGGAACCCGCGGATCATGCAGTTCGGGTTACGGCTTAGCTTCTGAGAAACTCGTCAGGAGGAAATATTGAATGAAACGTCGTGACGCATTACGTGCTTTGGGAGGTATCGCCGGTGTGTCCGCGGCGGGGACCTCGTCCGCGCTGGCGCAGTGCAGCGTGTCGCCGGGAAAGCCGCTCAACTACACTACTGTGTCCGCCGTCTGTCCCGAAGATCTGGAAGCCTATTTCACCGAAAAGAGGCTCCGAGAGCTGGTGGACATGACGAAGCCGCTTCCGAACGTGAAATATGAAGTTGCCGCCTTCCACTATCCCTGCTGGCATCCTTGCGGATGGTTGGATAAGTACTTTGGCAAGGGGTGGACCCAGTTTCAGTCACTGAGGGACTCCAAGCCGCTTTATCCCGGGCATCTCTTTCCCAAGTATCCGTTGTGGGGCGAGTACAACGAGGCTGAGCCGGAGTGGGCAGAACGGGAGAATGATGCCGCCAAGGAACATGGCATTGATGTCTGGATGATCGACTGGTACTGGCAGGAGGGCACCATGCGATGCGAGTCGCAGTTGGAGGACGGATTTCTGAAGGCCCGGAATCGCCAACAGATGAAATTCGCGCTGATGTGGGCCAACCACGATTGGAGCAACGGCTGGCAGGGGTCCTGGGGCGGACCGCAAGCGCTCATGTCCCGCCAACGCCACAGCGAGGAAGACATGATGAAGGTGATGGACTACTGCATCGAGCACTACTTTCATCAACCCAACTACTGGCGCATCGACGGGGGACTGGTTTTCGGCGTTTTTTCGATCGCTTCCCTGCTCCGAGACATGTCGCCGGAGCAGTGGCTCCGGGTGAGCGCGCGGATGCGGGAGCGGGTGGCCAAGGCCGGGCTCGGGGAACTCCACTTTCAGGCCAGTTACATGAACGACGCCGAGGCAGCAAGGGTGAAAGAACTGGGCTTCCAGAGTGCGACCCTGTACAACACCCACGGTACGATCATTCCTTCCACTCCGGAGGGCGGGCGCGTGCCGTTCGGGGCCATGGCGGCCCGCACCGTTTCCTATTGGCGCAAGATGAGGGAACAGTGTGCCGTGCCATTCTTTCCAGACTGCACCGTTGGGTGGGACAACAGCCCGCGGATCGGGGCCAGCGCCCGTATGGTCACGCAACGGTCGCCGGATCAGTACGAACGCCTCATGGTCGCGGCGAAATATTTCCTGGCCGAATCGGGCGCCGGCGTTCCGAAAATCGTCTTCCTCTCCTCATGGAACGAATGGACTGAGGATCATGTGCTGCTTCCCGATACCGTTTACGGTTACAGCTACCTGGAGGCCGTACGGCGGGTATTCCGGGGTTGAAAAGACGTGCGACTAGAAATTGGTTCTTACCGCGTCGAAGGGTATAACATGTTCAACCACTCACAGTTCAGCTCGATGGACACGACGGCGCGGTTCGATGCAACCTTAAAACAGACTAATACCGGGCTCTGTTCGTTCACCAGCGCGCGCAGCCCGCGCATTATGCAATTCGCGCTGAGGTTCAACTCTTGAACGGGATGCCGAAGAACCGGGCGTGGATCCTCTGCGGACTGTTGTTCGCGGCTACGGCACTGAGCTTCCTGGATCGGCAGGTGCTCAGCGTCCTGGCGCCGAGCATCACCGAAGAATTCCACATGACGAACACGATGTACTCGCGGGTCGTTTTCGCCTTCGTGCTGAGCTACACAGTGATGTTCTCGCTCGGAGGCCGGCTGATTGACAAGGTGGGCACCCGGATGGGGCTCGCCATGGCAGTAGCGGTGTGGTCGGCAGCCAGCGCGGTGCACGCGCTGGCCGCCGGCGTCTTCATGCTGGGCATCGCACGCTTCTTTCTGGGCGTGGGTGAAGGCGGCTGTTTCCCGGCGGCGACCAAGGGGGCGGTGGAATGGATTCCGCCGGCGCAGCGGGCGCTGGCGGTCGGGTTCGCTAACGGCGGCTCGGCATTCGGCGCCGTGCTGGCGCCTCCGCTCACCGCGTGGGTGGCGGGCACGTGGGGCTGGCGCAGCGCATTCATCGGTACGGCGGTGCTCGGCGCCCTCTGGGTCGTGGCTTGGCTGTTCGCGTTCCGCGGCCTGCCGGCGGCGGAGACCGCGCGGCCCAGTACGGCGCCGGTGAGCATGACGGGCCTGCTGGCGCGGCCGGAGGTGCGGCGGCTGATGATCTGCCGCTTCCTCTTCGACCCGGTTTTGTATTTCTACATGTTCTGGATCCCGCAATACCTCTCGCACGAGCGAGGGATGTCGCTGGCCGACATCGGCGCGCTCACCTGGATTCCGTTCTTCGTGCTGGGAGTGGTCAACATCGCCGCCGGCAGTCTTTCCGACGCCCTGGTGGCGCGCGGCTGGCAACCGCGGCGGGCTAGGCTCGTCCTGATGCTGCTCGCGGCGCTGCTCACGCCCGCATCGTGGCTGGCATCGACGGCGGGAACGCCGGGGATGGTGATCGGGCTGATGTGCGTGCTGATGCTGGCGCACGGCCTCTGGATCGCCAACTTCATGACGCTGATCGGCGACACCGTGGCGCCCGAGGAAGTGGGCACGGCCGTGGGCCTTACAGGCAGTTGCGGCGGCATCGCGGGGATGATCTCGAATCTGGTAGTGGGACCCGTCGTGGACCACTATTCGTTTACCCCGGTATTTCTCGCGTCGGCGGCACTGTATCCGCTGGCGTGGTTGATTCTCGCAGTTCGCATTCGTAAAGGAGGGCAGTATGCCTATAAAAGATGTCCAGCATGACCCGGCTATCCTTGCCAGCGCCGGTGTTCACAGAATTCCCCGACGCAAACCAAGAACCGCCCACATCGGCGTCTTCGGGGTGGGGTATCACGTTTACTGGGGTCAGTTCCCCGGATTGCTGGACCGGTTGTACGAAAAATTCGGTGTGCTGGTGGACAAGCTGGAGGCGACGGGCGTGCGTCTCACCAATTTCGGCATGGTGGACAAGGCGGAAGACGCCTATGCACTGCTGCCCAAACTGAAAGCCGCCGATCTCGACCTGCTGTTCTGCGACGTCCTCACCTACGCCACGTCGGCCACTTTCGCCGTGGTGGTGCGAAGCCTCGATATCCCCATCGTGCTGGTATCCCTGCAACCCGTGGCGGCCATGGACTACCCGCGCGCCACCACGTTCATGCAGTTGGCAACCGACGATTTCTGCGCCGTGCCGGAGTTCACCGGTGTGGCCATACGGATGGGCAAGCAACCGCCGCCGGTGATTCTGGGCACGCTGCACGACGACCCCGAGGCCGACGCCGAGATTGCGCAGTGGTGCGACATTGCCATGGCGCTACACGATGTGCGCCCGGCCCGCATAGGCCACTTCGGCCACCCCATCGAGCACATGCTGGACATGCAGACCGACCAGGCGTCGTTCACCGCGGCGTTCGGCTGCCACATCGTGCAGACCGAGGCCGAGCAATTGCTGATGTGTGACGCGGAGGTGACACCCGGAGAGATTGCGGCAAAGAAGGAGCAGATCCTGGACCTGTTCGACACGCCCGACCCCGGCGTCGACCCGATGACCCGCAAGCTCACGAACGAGGATCTGGAACGCGCCGCGCGGTCGGCGGCCGCGCTCGACCGCTTCATTACGCTGCACAACCTCGATGGGCTGGCGTACTACTACGAAGCCTCGCCAGGCAGCCCGCTGCGCGAACTGGTGACCACGTTAATCGTAGGAAACTCGCTGCTTACGGCGGCGGGGTTCCCCATGTGCGGCGAGTCGGATCTCAAGACATGCGTCGCCATGCTGCTGATGGACCGCCTGGACATCGGCGGCAGCTTCGCCGAGTTCCACCCGATAGATTACCGCGAAGGTTTCGTGCTGGTGGGACATGACGGGCCGCACCACGTGAACATCGCCGACGGCAAGCCCGTGCTGCGCAGCCTGCTGAAGTACCACGGTAAGCCGGGCAACGGGGCCAGTGTGGAGTTCAAGATCAAAGAAGGACCAATCACCATACTGAGCATAGGGGTGACGGCGCGGGGCAAGTTCAAGTTCGTGATCGCGGAGGGCGAAAGCCTCCACGGGCCCATCCCAGCCACTGGGAACACGAATACGCGCGGGTTCTTCGGATCGGACGTGCGCACCTTCCTGAAACGCTGGGTGGCGGAGGGGCCGACGCACCACTTCGCGCTCGGCGTGGGGCACCATGCCGAAACGCTGCGCCATATCGCCAATGCGCTGGGAATTGAGAGTGTCATCATCAGGCTGGAGAAATGATCATGAAACGTTATCTGTGTCTGCTCACGGCGGTCGCGGTGGCCGCCATTGTGACCCACTCCGCCGCGCCTGACGCGCTCGAAGCGGGGTTCCACAATCCGCCGAAGGAGGCGCGTCCGCACGCCTACTGGCTGTGGTTGAACGGCCACGTAGGCCAGGAGGCGGCTAAGGCTGACCTGCGCGCGATGAAGGACGCCGGCTTCAGCGGCGTGCTGACAGTCGATTTGGGCGCGCGCGGACCGAAGGAACTGCAACCGCCCTCGGGTCCGGAGTTTCTGGGTCCGGCGTGGATGAAGCAGTTCAAGGAGACAGTGCAATACGCCAAACAACTCGGGTTGCAATTCGATTTCTCGGTAATCAGCAGTTGGGACCTGGGAGGGCACTGGATCGAACCGAAGCACGCCAGCAAGGGTCTGTATGTCGCCGAAACCGAGGTGCAGGGCGGCCGCACGGTGGATGTGGAGTTGCCGTTCCCGCCGATTCCCGCGGCCACACCCAAGGGCGCCGACGGCAAGCCGGTAGTCTGGCAGGATATCGCGGTGCTGGCGGCGCGCGACGCGGTGCGGCGTCCGGGACACGAGTTCGTGTGGGAACTGGACCCGCAGGGCATCCACGAATTGAAGGAAGCCGTGCTGGACAACGGGGACCCGCAGGCCCCGGCGGCGCTGGCCGCCAGCATGACGCCGGTACGCGAATTCAGCGTGGCGGTGTCTACCACCGGAACGCTGGACTCCGATTTCCGCGAAGTGGTGCGCGGCACGCTGGCTGCTGCCGCTGGACCGCAGCGCTTCCCCCTGCCCGCCGGCACGCAGGGGCGCTACGTGCGGCTGATGTTGCTCTCCGGGGATGACGCGGTGAAGCCCCGCTGGACGCTGGGCGAGTTCTCGCTGTTCAACGCGCAAGGCGTGAACGTGGTGGCGTTGCGCGACGCCGAGATCCGGTTCAGCGGGCCGGTGGTGGTGCGGGCGGCACCGGCCTTTGGCACCGGCGCGGAGTGGAACCTGGAGAACCTGACCGATGGAGACGTGAAGGGTCCGCGCGGGGTGTTCGCTTCGGCGGGGTTGCCGGAGTACGCTTTCCCGAATGCGGAAAGCCTAGTGAATCTGACCGCGCGGGTGGGCCGTGACAGCCACCTCAGATGGGACGCACCGGCCGGCAAGTGGACCATCCTGCGGTACGTGTGCATGAACACGGGTGAACGGCTGAAGGTGCCCAGCCCGGCCTCGGACGGCTGGACCACCGACCACCTGAACCCGGAGGCGACACACGCACACATGAAGTACGTGATCGATCGGCTGAAGGAGACCTTTGGTAGCAACCTGCGGCAGAGCGGCATTCGCAATCTGTACCTGGCGAGCTACGAAGTGCGCGGGCAGTTGTGGACGCCCGGCTTCGCGGCGGAGTTCCGGCGGCGCCGCGGCTATGACATTACGCCCTATATCCCCTCCATTTTCGGCGCGCGAGTGGGCGGCGGCGACACCACCGAGCGCTTCCTGTTCGACTACCAGAAGACACTGGGTGAGCTGCTGGTGGAGGCGTACTACATAGTCGCGCGCGACGACGCGCATGCCGCGGGGCTGCTGATCAAGTCCGAAGCCGGCGGCCCCGGTCCGCCGGCGCAGAATGTGCCAGTGGATGCGCTGGCGGCCAATGCCGCGGTGGATTCCATTCAGGGCGAGTTCTGGCCCTACTGGCAACAGTTCGACGTGGTCTGGGTGGTGAAGGAGACGGCCGCGGCGGGGCACGTCTACAACAAACAGCCGGTGCACCTGGAGTCGTTCACTTCTATGGAGAACTGGCGCGAAGGCCCGGGCGACCTGAAAGCCAGCGCCGACCGCGTGTTCTGCGAGGGCGGCAACCACTTCGTGTGGCACACCTGGACGCACAACACACCCGAAGCCGGGCTGCCCGGTTGGGGCTACTTCGCGGGCACGCACGTGAACCGGAATGTTACGTGGTGGCCCAAGGTGCGGCCGTTCATCGATTACCTTTCGCGCGGCTCATACTTGCTGCAACGCGGCAAGTTCGTGGCGGAGGTGCTGTACTACTACGGCGACGGCGGCTACAAGTTCGTCCGCCCGCGGCACAACGAGCCGGGGCTGGGGCCGGGCTACGACTACGACGTGGCGAATTCGGACGTGATTCTGAACCGGCTGGAGACGCGCGGTGGGCGGCTCGTGCTGCCCGACGGCATGAGCTACGCCGTGCTGGTGCTGCCGGAGAGCGACGAGATGAATCCGGCGGTACTGGAGAAGATCGAGCGGCTCGTTTCGGCCGGAGCCACGGTGGTAGGTCCGAAGCCTACGCGCGCGCATGGGCTGGAGGACTATCCGGCAAGCGAGAACAAGGTGCGGGGGATCGGCACACGGATGTGGGGCGATTTGGACGGAAAGTCGCGGACTTCGCGCGCATTCGGCAAGGGCCGGGTGGTGTGGGGTATTCCGCTTCGGCAAGTGCTGGCGTCGCTGAAGATCGGGCCGGATTTCACGGCGCCCGAGCCCTTCGACTACATACACCGGCGCGACGGCGCGACCGACATCTACTTCGTGCGCAACAAGACGGCCGAGCCGGTAAAGGGGGCACTCGAATTCAAGGTGGCGAAGCGGCAGCCGGAGCTCTGGGACGCGGTTTCGGGCCGCATCCGCGAGACGGCGGGCCGGGCGAGCGGCGAAGGCACTGCGGTGGATTTGGAACTGCCGGCGAACGGGTCCATGTTCGTGGTGTTTCGGGAGCCGTCCCATCCGGTGAAGGCCGAGGCCGCGCGGCCGCACGAGAGCGTGGCGGTAACCGGCGAGTGGACTGTGGAGTTCGAGCCCAACCGCGGCGCGCCGGCGAGCATCCAAATGCCGGAGCTGATCTCCTGGACGCAGCACGCGGACCCGGGGGTGAAATACTTCTCGGGCACTGCTAAGTACAGGAAGCGCTTCACGCTTCCAGCAGGCTGGCGCGGGTCGCGCGTGGAACTGGACCTGGGCCGGTTGTGGACCCTCGGTGAAGTGTGGCTCAATGGCAAATCGCTCGGGATCGTATGGACCCCGCCGTATGCGGTCGACGCCACGGCAGCGCTGCACGAGGGAGAGAACGACCTCACCGTGGAGGTGACAAACGTGTGGTTCAACCGCCTCGTCGGCGATGCCAAAGGCGTGGGGCCTCAGCGCATCACGCGCACCAATGTGACCGTTTCCGGCGACAAGCCATGGAAAGCATTGGAGCCGCTCGATTCGGGGTTGTTCGGACCTGTGCGGCTGGTGCGCATGAGGTAGCGCAGGCTTCAGCCTATCGCATTCACCGATGCATCGCCAGAACTCAATCAAAAACGCTGTTCAGAACGGCCAGACGACCGGATTCCAGGTGAATGTCAGGATTTCCTACTACCGTGACATTCCGCTTTCCTGTGTGGAGGGACGACTCCATGTATGCCGGCCTGGCCAAACTCCGTCCCGGCAATACGGCCGCCGGCGCAGCCGCGGCCTTCCCCGAATATGACGACGACAAATACGGCACGGTCACGCTCCAGCAATGTGCCCATAGCATCGGCATCACGCTCTATGAAGGCATGTGGATTTCGCGTGCTTACTAAATACCCTGCCGAGATCAAAGAGAACATGGATTTCGCAATCGAGACCTTCGCTGGGCGCCCCAAGCTCCAGCAGACCACCCGCCTTGAGGAGAACTTACTGGTTACTGCCAATGGTCCGGTAGTCTTCACCATGATGGAACACATGGAAGAGGCAATGAGGTAGGGCATGCCGAAACGCTTTTTCATCGCAGTAGCCGACTGTCCGTTTCCAAACCTGGACCCGGTGCATCGGGTTCTGGGCGCGCTGGATGCCGACATCCAGTTTGCCGAATCTCCGACTCCCGACGCCATTGTAAGTCTAGCGCGGCGGGCCGATGCTCTCCTCGTAACCTACGCCAAGATCAGCGCGGAGATGATCGCTGAGATGCCTAATATCAAGATCATTTCGCGTATGGGACTCGGCGTCGATAACATCGACGTCGCGGCTGCGACGCGCGCCGGAATCGTCGTGACGCGGGTCGCCGAGTACTGTACGGGCGAAGTCAGCGACCACGCACTGGCCTTATTGCTTGCCTTGGTGCGGAAGATCGCTATCGGGAACAAAGTCGTTCAGGCCGGCCGTTGGGAAATGCCAGCCGTGGTGCCGATCCACCGCATCCAAGGCATGGCGCTGGGACTGTTGGGCTTTGGTAAGATTCCGCAGTTAGTGGCGCCGAAAGCACAGGCATTCGGCATGAAGGTGTCTGCCTACGACCCTTGTGTGCCCGAGGACGTCTTTCGCCGGTTGGGAGTGGAGCCCCGTGGCCTTGATGAATTGCTGCGGAGCTCAGACTACTTATCGGTTCATTGTCCCCTGACTCCCGACACTCGCCACGTGTTGAACGCGGAGGCGTTTGCCAGGATGAAGACGGGCGTCTTCCTGGTAAATACGGCGCGGGGGCCCATCATCGATGAGAACGCCCTTGGCGCCGCGCTAGACACTGGAAAGGTAGCGGGGGCGGCATTGGATGTCCTGGAAACAGAACCTCCATCTGCCAGTTCGCCCCTGCTGGGCAGGGACAACGTGCTCATCCAGCCGCACACCGGGTTCTACTCGGTTGAATCCCTGCTGGAACTTGAGACCAAGGCGGCGGAAGAGGTCTACCGCGTGCTGACCGGTGCGCCTCCGCTGAACCCGCTGAATCCCGGAGTGCTGGCGGCAACGGGCGAGGCTGGGCCGGCCCATTGAGGCCGGCGAGTGATTGTGAGCCGAAGACTTTTCAAGGAGGAAATAGAAATGAGACAAGAGCCGTGGAAAAGCGATAAGTGGTTTGTAAGTCCGTGGAACTTCGATGAAGAGGTTCGCCGTGGGTTGCATTTCCCCTCTCAGGTGCGGATACACGACATCACGCTGCGCGACGGCGCGCAGCAGGCGGGGGTTGTCTTCACCAAAGACGACAAAATTCGGATTGCGGAAAAACTGGCGGAAGCGGGCGTTCACCGGATTGAAGCCGGTTTGCCGGCGGTCTCTCCGTCCGACGAGGCGGCAATTCGGGAGATCGTCAAACGGAACCTGGGGCCCCAGATCTTTGCCTTCTCGCGTTGCATGGTCGATGACGTGAAGCGGGCCGTGGATACCGGTGTTACGGGTGTGATTATGGAGGTTCCTTCCAGCAATCACATCATCGAAAAGGCTTACCAATGGTCGCTGGAAAGGGCTATCGAAACTTCGGTACGGTCCACAGCGTACGCGCACGCTCAGGGTCTGGAGGTGGTTTTCTTCCCGATCGACTTTACGCGGGCCGAGATGCATTGGGTATTAGACCTGATCAGCCGCGTGGCGAATGAAGGTCATATGGACGCCCTGGCGCTGGTGGATACGTTCGGCGTCACTTCACCCCATGCCATGCAGTTCCTTGTGCGGGAAGTGAAGAAGCGGATCAACAAGCGATTGGAAGCACATTTCCATATGGACTTCGGCATGGGAGTCGCGAACACCGTCATGGCTGTGGCGGAAGGCGTGGAGGTCATCCATTCCACGGTTCTTGGAATCGGCGAACGGGCCGGCAATACGCCCATGGAAGAGACGGTTCTGGCGCTGCTCACCATGTACGGCGTCGACTGCGGCATCAAATACGACCGCCTGTATGATCTAGCCCAAATGGTGCATCAGATGTCCGGTCATCCGATCGCCACCAACCGGCCTGTAGTCGGTCCCAACCTATTCGATATCGAGTCCGGCATCATCGCGAGCTGGTGGAGGAACTGCGGCAAGACCGATCCGACCGAGATCTTCCCGTTCCTTTGGGACCTGGTTGGGGCGAATCCCGGTCGGGTGGTGATGGGTCGGGGCAGCGGTCTGGATTCCATCAAGATGTGGCTAGACAAGGCCGGACGGAAGGCAACCGAAGAGCAGGTCGCACAGATTCTCGTGGAGGTGAAGAAGTTCGGCTACGCGAACAAGCGATTGCTCTCCGACGAGGAGTTCTGCGGCGTGGCGGACAAGGTCCTCTGCCTTCAGTCAGTGCCTTAGGCTCGAAGCAGTCAGCGCCTCCGTCTGTGATGGCGAACGGACGGAGGCTGGACGAGTGGACTGGAATGAAGATAGGACGATACCGAAATCATGAGGTTGCGTTTGCCATTCTGCGGCTGACCTTAGGCATCAACATCCTGTTGCACGGACTTACCCGTATTTTTGGACCGGGAGCGGAAGTGTTTGCCACAGTCACAAAGAAGCAGTTCGAGAATACATTTAAAGAACTCTCTGAGAACTGGCGGCACTTGAACAGTAAAGCGCAGGGCAACATCGCGATCTCGGGGATTCTCCTGGCGGCCGGCATCGCATTCTTGGGTCGCGGACAGACTTTGCCCAGCATTGCGGATCGAGTGCTCATTGTGCTTGCAGTTGTCAATCTTGTGCGCTAGATACGAGGCGATTGATGAATAGACTCAAAGCTGCGATCATCGGCTCCGGCAACATCGGCACCGACCTGATGATCAAGATTCTGCGGACGTCGGAGTACCTCGAAATGGGCGCGATGGCGGGTATTGATCCGCAATCCGATGGTCTTGCGCGCGCGCGGCGCCTTGGCGTGCCGGTGACGCATGAGGGGCTCGCAGGGCTGCTGCGCATGCCGGAGTTTGAGGACGTCCAGGTGGTGTTCGACGCAACTTCGGCTAAGGAGCACATCCGACACGACGCCATGTTGCGCGACCACGACGTGCAGTTAATCGACCTCACGCCGGCCGCCCTTGGGCCGTACGTGGTGCCCGCGGTGAACATGGCGGAGAACCTGGACGCTCCCAATCTCAACATGGTGAGCTGCGGCGGGCAGGCCACCATCCCCATCGTAGCGGCAGTGGCCCGCGAGGCGCCCGTGCACTATGCCGAGATAGTCGCATCCATATCCAGTAAATCGGCGGGCCCAGGCACGCGAGCCAACATCGACGAGTTTACTCGTACCACTGCGGACGGCATCGAGAAGGTGGGCGGTGCGAGCAAGGGTAAAGCGATCATCGTCTTGAATCCGGCCGAACCGCCGCTCATCATGCGGGACACGGTCTTCTGCCTCTGCGCCGTGGTGGATCCGGGCCGGATCGCCCGCTCCATCGGGCGCATGGTACGCGACGTCCAGACGTACGTGCCGGGTTACCGGCTTAAACAGGAGGTTCAGATCGACCCCGTGCCGCCAAACCGCCTGCGTGTTTCCGTATTCCTCGAAGTGCAAGGCGCGGCGGACTATTTGCCAGCATACGCGGGGAACCTTGACATCATGACGTCGGCCGCGCTGAAAACTGCCGAAAGGCTGGCGGCAAACCGGGTTTGACGTGAGGAGCGAAATGGACACTAGGCGCAGGCTTTACATTCAGGACGTCACGTTGCGTGACGGCATGCACGCGATACGACACCAGTATAGTCTCGACCAAGTGGCGCGCATCGCCAAGGCTCTCGACGCCGCGCACGTGGACGCGATTGAAATATGCCACGGCGATGGGCTGGCCGGGTCGAGTTTCACGTATGGCATGGGTGCTCACACCGATTCCGAGTGGATCGCAGCAGCGGCAGCCTCGGTTTCTTGTGCGCGCATCACTGTCCTGCTGATTCCGGGAATCGGCACGGTGGAGGACCTTGAGGAGGCTTATCGGGCCGGTGCCCGGTCGGTGCGCATCGCTACACATTGTACGGAGGCGGATATTGCGCGGCAGCACATCGAGGCGGCGCGCTCGCTTGGGATGGACGTGAGCGGGTTCCTCATGATGTCCCACCTGCTCGATCCCGAAGGGCTCGCCGCACAGGCGAAGCGAATGGAAAGCTATGGGGCGGCGTGCGTGTACGTGGTGGATTCCGCCGGCGCGCTGCTGACACCCGAGGTCGTCGCGCGATTTCAGGCATTCGGGCGGGTCCTGGCCCCCCAGACCGAATGGGGCATTCACGCGCACAACAACCTGTCGTTGAGCATAGCCAATTCGCTCGCTGCGATCGAGTGCGGAGCTACTCGCGTAGATGCGTCACTAGCGGGGATGGGGGCAGGCGCCGGGAACGCGCCGCTCGAGGTGCTCGTAGCCGTGTTGGAACGTATGGGTATGAATCCCGGATGTGATCTGTTCGCCCTGATGGATGCCGCCGACGATCTGGTGCGGCCCTTGCAGGATCGCCCGGTGCGGATCGATCGGGCTTCGCTCTCGCTTGGCTTGGCGGGCGTCTACTCAAGCTTCCTGCGCCCTGCAGAAGCGGCCGGCCAGCGCTTCGGAGTCGATGTGCGCAACATCCTGGTCGAACTCGGGCGTCGCCGCATGGTAGGCGGCCAGGAGGACATGATCTTGGACGTCGCGCTCGATCTCGCCAAAGGGCGGGCGACGGGGGAGAAGCGGTAGTTGCTTTGCCGCAACCGCGGGCACGCCCCTTTTATCCACCGACCAGGATCTTGACATTGGCGCTCATACCGGGAACCAGCTTCAGGTCTTTGAAAGCCGAATATCAAGTGGGAGTTCGCGTTTTCGAAAACTCCCCGAGCGGTTAACACCCAGGAGAAAGTGCCCCGGCCGAGATTCTCCATTCGCAAGTTCGGAACAGGGTTCCTCTCAGGGAGCCAAACTATCTCCTTTATTTTCAACGTATCCCCTGCAAGACGCGCCAGTTGTCGAGCCACGTCCGTGCGGTGGCTCAAACTGGGATTTACCCATCCTTACCCAAATTTACCCATCCGTGGACGGCGGGGTACCCCCAGTTTCCCCCAGTGGCGTCGCCAACATGAGCGAGGTTCGCCCAGGGACGAAGCGCGCCGGAGTGGCGCCATGCCTAACGCGTTGCGACTCTGCTGGCGCATGGGCATGCCCAAGGAAGCCTCGCTCTCGAGAGACCATGCGCCATAGCCATACGAGCTTTCCCAAATGGACGCGGCGTGGCCCCCCGCGAACCGTCTCTGATCGGATGGGCCACTCATCCGTGGCCACTACTGCCAACCCTTTCGGGGATTACGGATTGGCATAGAACAGGATGTAGCCAGGGGTTGCGCCCGCCGGGTTCGCAATTCCGGCAGGAGGTTGGGAGGTTGGCCGTCTGGACGGTTCAATTCCGTGTATACCGTCGTTTCGGGCAGTCGCCCTGCTATGATGAGGCCTCGAACACCCTAAAGGAGGGCCGATGTCGGACTCGAAGAAGAAGCACAGTCTAATCGAAGAGGTTTTCGAGACTTTGCTTTTCAACTGTCGCTTTCTCGTTCTGCTGGCGGTCCTGGGTTCCATGCTGGCAGCCATTATAATTTTTCTGAAGGGTGCCATCGAGCTTGTCCAGGCCGCTAACGCCTTCCTCCCGTCCATGTGGCAGTTTCAGCCGACGAATGCGGATGACAAGCAAGTGCTGCTGTCGATCATGCCCGCGATTGATTATTTTCTGTTTGCGACCGTGCTCCTCATTTTTTCGATGGGCCTTTACGAGCTTTTCATTAGCGAAATCGATCCGGCCAGCAGACGCGACAAGACTCGACCGAACTGGCTCAATGTCCGAAGCCTAGACGACCTGAAGTCTCACATGGGGAAGGTCATCATGATGATCCTCATCGTCAATTTCTTTCAGCAGGCGTTCAACATCACGTACGGCGCTCCCAGTGACCTGCTTTACCTCGGCGGGGGCATACTCCTTGTAGCATGTTCACTCTTTCTCACTCACGGCGTTCGCCGGTGGAGATTCAGTCCGCCTGGTACAACAAAGACGCCTCGACGTTGCCGGAG
>OBLU010000801.1_pt1 | contig 29489 bp, 27 predicted proteins | sample 1518681 | NCBI WGS metagenome assembly OBLU01 (sample SAMEA3539304, study PRJEB22396) | soil metagenome | biome: tundra; feature: field; material: soil | place: USA | collected 2010-05 | depth 0.15 m
CCTTGCCGCACAGAAATCCCTGCGTCACCGGCTGCGACGGATCGCCCTCCACCTTGATCGCTCGACCCGATTCGTTCACTGTCACCAGGACGGCACACGAGTCGGGGCAATCGTGCGAACACACGGTGTGCACAACGCGAAGGGCCGAAGATGCTGAGGACGGGGACATGCTGCCATTGTAAGCTGATCCCGGAGGGAATCGAATGAACCAGAAATGGCTGCATTTCGTTTTCGTATTGCTTGCTGCCTGGGGTGGCACGGCCGTCAACGCCCAGACCGCCCGCGCCGATGAAGCCATGATTCGCGAGGTCATTTCAAAACAGGTCGCCGCGTGGAACCGCGCCGATATCCCCGACTTTATGAAGGCATACGAGAATTCCTCCGAAACCACCTTCATCGGCCTGACCCTGCGCAAGGGTTACACCACCATCCTCGATCGGTACCAGAAGTCCTATACCAATCGCGAACAGATGGGCATGCTGACGTTCAATGATCTGGACATACGCCTGCTGCCCTCAGCTTGCGGCAAGACTGAATTCGCCGTGGTCACCGGCAAATTTCATCTGGAGCGCACTGCCAAAGGCGAAGCTAAAAAGGATGACGGAATTTTCTCGCTGGTCTGGCGCAAGGGCGCAGATGGTTGGAAGATCCTTCTCGACCATACAAGCTGAAATCGTTGAGGTGTGTAGAGAAAAACAAAAGGCGCGGCTCCAATCGAAGCCGCGCCTATCTCGCCGGGGTCAGATTGTCGGTGGGAACTTACGCCCCTTGTGAAAAAACCTTTGGAACATCAATGCCGAGCGCTGTTGCCAGGTCGTGCTGATGTTCCTGTTCCTGCATGATGATTCCGCGCAGCTTTTCAGAGAGAGCGTAATGTCCCAGAGCCTCGGCCTGCTTCACGCGATCGCGATAATTCTTGATCGTGTCGGTTTCATTGTCGAGGTCGAACTGGAGCATGTCTTCAGGCTTGTCTGAGAGTTTCACGGGTTTGGGAGTCGCCGTGGGCATACCGCCGAGGTAGTCGATCTGATCGGCAATGATCATCGCATGTTGCAGTTCTTCAGCCGCATGGAGCTTGAGCTCGTCGGCAATACTCATCCACTTCGCGCCTGAGAGCACATTGCTGTAAACGGTGTAGGCGATAATCGCCTGGTACTCGCGGGCCAGATCCTCATTCAGGGCATCGATGAGAGCCTCAAGTGCCTTGTCATTCTGCTGTTCTTCGTTCTGTTCGGGCATGGTCTGATTTTCCCTTTCACCCGCGGACTTTATTCGGCTCCGCAGACATGGATTCTGATGCGGGAATGCGAAGCGCCGTTGGTTCCACACACGCAAGCATCGCCCCCATGCCTTGGGCTCGCCTCAAATGGGGCATGCTTCCATTAAGGCATACTCCTGTAAACTGATCGCGCCATGAGTTGTCTTTTTTGCAAAATCGTTGACGGGAGCATCCCCTCGACCGCCGTTTACCAGGATGACCAGTGCTACGCCTTTGCTGACATCCATCCGCAGGCGCCTGTTCACATCCTGGTTGTCCCTCGTGAACACATCGCCTCTCTGGCCGAAACCGGTAAGCAGCATCCCGCGTTGCTCGGACACATGCTCTCCGCAGCCGCCGAGATCGCACGAACCAAAGGGCTGTCCAAGGGCTATCGCGTGGTCTTTAATACCGGCGACGACGGTGGACAGACCGTGGACCACCTCCACCTCCATCTGCTCGGTGGACGCCCCCTTACCTGGCCTCCAGGATAGAGAGCTCGAGATCCCATACTTTCAACCGCAATTCAGCCGGAATAGCAATCGCGGGCGATGTCACGCAAAAGCAAAGGGCATCCGCTGAGCAGATGCCCTTTGGGCAAAACCTGAACGCCTTATGCAGGCTGAGGAATGTAGTCTTCTTCTTCTTCCATGCCATAGCGGCGCAGAAGATTAGGCAGACTTTGCGAAAACGCTGAGCGCGGCATGACAGTGTCGCAGCCTGCTTCCACAGCCTTCATCTTCAGATCTCCCTGCAAGTGCGACAGGAACCCGACGATTGAAGTCGACTTCTTGAATTTCGCTTTGAATTTGGGGATTAACGCCATCGGTTTGGCATTCGCGTTGTTCAGATCGAACACCAGCAACTTCGGCCGTTCTGCTTCGGGAGCATCCGTAAGGCGCGCCACAGCTTCCTTATCGCCCTTGACGAACTCCACCTTCACGCCCAGCTTGCGAGCCGTCTCCTGAATCTTCGCGAGGAAGAACAGGTCCTCGATAAAGCAGTAGATGCGTGTCGGAGCGTCGTGGCGAATGGGAGCCGCAGGAGCCGGCTGGTAAGCGTCAGGATAATAGCTGCTGTGCCCGTTGCTCGTGATTTGGATCGTGGAAGCCGGGCCGTCCGCGATATTGCCGTTTACCGTGCGATAACTGTGGTCCATCGGACCCACGAACTCGCGCGGACCGCGCTGCTTTCCCCTACGCTTGGCCTGCTGGTTCGATCCAGAAACACTGTTGCCCGGCTGTGCGGGCGAAGCCTGGCCCTTTTGAAAGAACTTTTTCTTCTTTCGGCCGCCCTGGTTCTGATTCTGCCGCGGCGGCGTATGGGGTTTCGGCCGAGCCGCTAGAGCTTGAGGTTGCGGCGGAGCAGGGGCCGAAGTCGACGCCGGTTGTGCTTGCTGCGCTTGGGGTGCGTCCGGGTGGCTGGACTTATTCTTGCGGCGGCGCCGGCGGCGCCGATGCCCCTGCGACTGGCCCGGGCCGTTGGCCGGGCTTGGCCCTAGCTCTGGCTGAGGCTGCGTCGGTTCTGTTGTCATGCGTGCACTTCCTGGCACTTTGCTTTTGAATGCATTACTTATTACTCAGCCGGTTGCCCGGCAGATTCTGAACTTCGTGCGACACCCATCAGTCACTGGAAACATCGGTTCCAACGGGCGGTTCCTTCGGGGGATTCGGTCAAAGAACTGCGACGCGGGGGCCGTCCGCAATTTAACACGACAGTTTAACCAGAGCCCAGTTCCAAATAGTGTGACCGCGCTGCTTTCGACCAAGTGGCCTCGCCCCGCAAGCTGATTCCTTCGTGCGTCGGACCTGTATGGCTTGATGGCAAAATTATCCAGCCTCGTACTCGACCCCGCTCCCCCAGTTCAATCGGCAGTTTTCTCTGAGCGCCTGGAGACTTTGAAACCACTCCATACTGCAGCCAGCGTCAGCAGATTACCGCTCGCGCTTCCCTGTGGTGATGCCTTTCTCATGGGGAGATCTCGCCTCTCGCAGCCTGATTCGGTCTGAATATTCTTTGGGCGAAGTTTCCTTATTCAGCGGCGAGCTAGCTCAGCCCGGTTCAGGGAGGCTCGCGTCAGCCGCTTGATCGGCAAGTCTGATACTACAGCGGGAAGGTCCTGCTGGCAAGTAACGTTTTGGGCACGCCCTCAGTAGTAGGCGGGCCTGCATGCCTAGACGCAAAAAGACCACTCGGCTGAGTGGTCTTTTTGGGATCGATATCCGGTCACTGGCCTACCGGGATTATGGCGATCGGCGGTAAACTCCACCGATTTTTTGCAGGCTTCCCAGCCGGTTTTCCCTGTCTCAGGGCCGCTTTGTTCGCGGTGGCTCTTGCTGGGGCCCGCATTTATTTGGCTTGCTGGTCTTATGCTCAGCAGCCTGTACATCACTGGCGCAATTGATAGTGCAATCGGCATGCCGTTCTCGTCATCGTGCATATTCAGCAACTTGCATGAACTGCGCTTCAAGTCTCATCTGCAATCTAAGAGTTTTTCTAACATTAGAATTCCAAAATGTGTAGAGACACGGCGGAGTCACCGCTGACAGTGTGGGCAATGATGCGTGCTTCGACCGCCGACCACGATGCGGCGAATCGCGGTCTGACAGACGCGGCACGGCTGGCCCGTTCGCTGGTAAACGCAATGTTCCAGTTGAAAGAAGCCTCGCACGCCATCAGCGTCAACATAGTCTGAAACCGATGATCCGCCTAACTTGATGGCGTGCTCCAGTACCTCGCGCAGCGCCAGTCGCAGCCGTTCCAATTCGGCACGCGTCAGCCGTCCCGCCGCCTTGCGCGGACGAATTCCAGCGCGGAAAAGTCCCTCATCGGCATAGATATTGCCCACGCCAGCCAGCAGAGTCTGGTTGAGTAACGCTGCCTTGATTGCCAACCTGCGTCCCCGGAACAAGGCTGAGAACTCATCAGCGCTGATCGTGAGTGGTTCGGCACCAGGTCCGGAAAAGCCCTTCCCGCGCCCGAGATCGTGAAAATCAAGCCTGCCGAATCGGCGCGGATCGACAAAACGCAGTTCTCGCCCACTTTCGAGCGTGAGCCGTGCATGCGTGTGCGCAGCCACAGGCGCATCCGGAGTCGTTACCAGAAGCCGCCCAGTCATCCCGAGATGTACAATCCACTGCGCGTCGGGCGTTTCAGTACCTGTACCTTCCTTGCCGCCGGACGTCTTAGCGCACGGAGCAGTACTGAGTTCACACACAATATGCTTGCCTGTACGGTGAACAGATAGGATCGTTCGCCCCTCGAGGCCTTCGACCTGCGTTGCGGCTGGCTTCTTGAACGGCTCGCGATGCGATCCGAACCACGCCTCGACGATACGATCGCAGCGAACACGCGCATTGACACCCCGCGCGATCGTCTCTACCTCTGGCAGCTCTGGCATTTCCACATTTTAGAGGACTTCTCAAGCACTCAATGAATGATGCACGCGGACGAATGCCGTTTTGTGGCCTGTCGCAAACGAACAGGCGCGTATCAATTTGAACAAGATCGAAATCCTGTCCGCCCGGCCTCTGTTTGTAAGATGAATCACCGCAAGTTCAAAAAACGGTCTCAGCGATGCTCGTCAGAATTGCGAATCCTGCTGGCTTCGAAGCTGACGATTCTCCAACCGCCTCTTTCGTCGCGTACGTAGACACGGGTATAGCGGTAGCTGCCGGAAATGTCGCCATCGGCTGCGGAACCGTTTACTTCGGCTTTCGAAGTAACCAGCGCGGTCTGGCCGTAAAACCGAACTTTGCGGTCGGAGAATTCAATCGAAGCAAAGTGCAACGTGCCAACGCGAAGATTTGCCAGGGTTTGGTCTTTGGTTTGAAGTGTGCCGTTTGCCGTGATGCCAATGTAATCGTCAGCTAGGAGGGAATCCATTGCACTTGCGTTGCGGTGCAAAATCGCATCCGCCCAGGATTGCTCGAGTTGATCGATCTCGTGGCGGCTCTCATGCCTCTGGGCTCGGGGCATCCCGTTCGTAAGCTGCGTTGCGCCGGCCAACGAAACAAGCAGCAGAGCCAAGGCCGCAATGCAGCTCCAGCGTGCGTAGAGTTTGGAGCGGTCACCCTGCATAAGCGCGTATCGCATGGTAGACCGGAACCCGTGCAATGGTCAATTGAAGTCGGATTGTGAATTGTTCGCGCACATTGCTGGGGCACCGATCCCGGCTTCCGGCGAATTGGACGCGGTAGGAGACTAAACGAGAGCGACGAGGTCTTCGCGGTTTCGGTCCCGCATCCTCTGGTACAGGCCACCCACCGCGTGCGTCTTGAAGTGCTCCGAATGCCGGTGCGCCTCGGCTGCTCCTGCGTCGCGGTACTGCTCGTAGATCACAACCGTGTCTGGATCACCCTCAACATAATGCGGGACGTAGCTGACGCATCCAGGCTCCTGGCGCGAAGCGAGAGCCAGTGCGCGTAGAGTCTCGGCAACATCGGCACGGTCTTCTGGAGCGAATGTCATGCGGACGATAAACGTAATCATTGGTTGAGGATTCCCTTCAAGTTAGGACCCTAAGACATTCCGGTAGAACTGCGGACCAAAGCCTAATCCGTGCGGGAGGGGGAACCAGCAGGGAGCGGCCGACGAACGAGAGGATCTACTCATTCCGAAAATGCCATAGATGTGGCGCTGGTTCAGTCTATATGTGAATCTCGTTCAGGGCATCAGCAAATTCGGGCAAAAGCATCGTCTGATCACGATCTGGGCCGGTTGAGACCATTCCGATACGGGCGCCGCTCTCTCTTTCCTGAAATCTCAGGTACTCTTGCGCCGCTTTCGGCAGTCTTTCGAAGTCCGTAATTCCTTCAGTCGACTCGCGCCAGCCTTTGAGAGTCGTGTAGTGCGGCTTGATCGCCTCGAGGCCCTCAACATCTGCGGGAATCTCGTCCGTGATCTTGCCTCCAATGTCATAGCCCACACAGATCGGAATCTCCTCTAACTCGTCGAGCACGTCCATCTTGGTCACGACCAGCCATTCGGCGCCGTTGACCTGGTTGGAGTAGCGCAACAGGGGAATGTCCAGCCAGCCGCAGCGACGCGGACGGCCTGTCACGGCGCCATATTCGTTGCCGCGTGCCCGCAGATGATCGCCTACTGCATCGGGAATCTCTGTGGGAAATGGACCTCCGCCCACGCGTGTGACGTAGGCCTTGGTCACTGAAATTACGGTGCCGATCGCCGTCGGTCCGACGCCGGTGCCGGTCGATGCGCCACCTGCCGTGGCCGAAGATGACGTCACAAACGGGTATGTGCCATGGTCAATGTCCAGCATGGTTCCCTGGGCGCCCTCAAACATGACACTCCCGCCATCGCGCAGGACTTTGTTCAACAGGCGGCCCGTGTCGGCGACGAAGGGCCTGACCAGCTCAGCCGCGGCAGCGTAGTCGTCGTACATCTTCGTCGGATCCAGCGGGTCAGTACCAAACAGCGCGTGGGCTACGGCGTTCTTCTCCGCGCAGGCAGCCTCAATGTGGGTCTTCAGGAGCTGCGGGTGCAGCAGGTCGACGATCCGCAATCCGCTGCGGGCCATTTTGTCTTCGTAGGCTGGGCCGATGCCGCGGCTGGTAGTGCCAATTTTCTTACGCCCCGGCGCACTCTCGGCGGCCAGTTCGATCATGCGGTGATAGGGCAGAATGACTTGCGCACGATTCGACACAAAAAGCTGCCCATCGATGGCAACGCCCAAGTCGCGCAGCTTGGCTACTTCCTTGAGAAAGGCAATCGGATCCAGAACCACACCGTTCCCGATGACGCCCTTGCAGCCCGGACGCAGCACACCGCAAGGAATCAACTGCAGTACAAACTTCTGCCCGCCAATGATGACCGTGTGCCCGGCATTATGTCCGCCGGCGTAGCGTGCCACGGCGGAGAACCGCTCGCTGAGCACGTCCACAATTTTGCCCTTGCCTTCGTCGCCCCATTGGGCGCCCAGCACAACCGCCGTCTTCGCTCGCATGTGGATTCCGTTCCTACAGAATAGCCTTTAACCAGACAGCTGGAAAAACTGTGGTGTAAAGGCAGTGCTACTGGTGCGTCTAAACCGATTCGCACCGTCTTCGATCATAAACCCTGAAAACCTGAATGCCACGATCGGGACCGTCAGGATCGTGACCGCTCGGCTCGTCAAGCTTAGGAATAACGGAGGTCGGCAGGCCGCTTTCTTCCCAAGAAAAGGTCGAGGCTTCTCGGCTGCTTCGCTCACGATGTCCGATGAGCTCAAGCGGGCAGGTGTCCGTCAGCCGGAGGCTCGCATCAAAGCTGCCAAAGCCTTCTTTTGAGGTGCTTTGTCAGACGAGGTTTATGCTTTGATGAAACAGGTTCGACCCCTCCTCCTTGTATGTACCGCCCTCATTACGTTTGTCGCATGCCCCGTCGGCTGCGGCTTCTTTGACAGCAGTAAGTCGACCACTCCCACCGCAACGCCCCCCAACTTCACAGCGACAGTTGTTATTGGCGATTCGCTAAGCGCCGGCTTTCAGAATGGTTCCCTGCTCGACACACAGCAGCCGAATGGATGGGCGAGCCTGGTCGCGAAGCGGATCGGTTTCACGCTGACTTTACCCCTCATTGCCCCGCCGGGTGCTCCCGCTGTGCTTGAACTCACCAGCCTTGGGCCGCCACCGGTGATTACGCAATCTTCGGGGACCAGCACAGGGCGTGACAATTCCACGATTCAGCCGAACGATCTCGCGGTTCCCGGACATCAGCTCAACGATGTGATTAATTACGCGCCGCCGCTCGTCCCTACCAGCAATGAAGATGTGATCACGGACCTGGTCCTGGGCTTTCCGATCGGCAACGACAAGAGCCAAATGAACGAGGCGATCGCGCTCAAGCCCACCGCCTTGTTTGTCTGGGCAGGGAGTAATGACGCGCTCCTGGCCGATGACTCAGGCTCGCCCGCGTCCATGACAACCGTGACCACCTTTACCCAGCAAATCACACAACTACTGACGACTCTCCACACCCAGACCAAGGCCATCCTGGTCGTGGCCAACGTTCCCGACGTTACGGCGGTTCCTTACCTAACGCCGGCGGCGACCGTTATTGCGGAAGTCGCAGCCGAAACCGGCCTCTCGCAGGCACAGGTTTCTGCGGCCCTCGGCATCCAGGCGGGCGATTTGGTCAATTCCACGGGGCTTAGCCAGGTGCAGGGCGCGGTCACTGCAATCAAGAATGGGCAGACGCCCACTCCTCTGACCGATTCGGGGTTCCTGGATGCGACGGAGATCGCTGCCGTGCAAGCGACCATCCTGCAGTACAACGCTGCGATCGCGCAGCAAGTGACAGCCGTCGGCGGCGTCCTCGTTGATATTCACACTCTGATTGCGAACCTGCAGCAGACGGGCATAGCCATCAACGGCTATAACGCGACTACTGGATTTCTAGGCGGTCTGTTCAGTCTTGATGGGGTTCACAACACCAACACGGGCTATGCACTGATCGCCAACCAGTTCATCGACAGCATCAACGCCAGCCTTAAGACCACGTTTGCCGACGTGGACGTGTCTGCTGTCGCTGCGGTCGATCCCCTCTTCGGCCCAAATATCAAGGCGACTGGTTCAGTGGTGTCGATCCCGCGCGATGCAGCTCTGAGCATGGATGCGGTCATCGGCTCGAAAAGGTCTAGAGCAAATCAAGATCATTTCCTCATCAATTGAACTTGCATGAGTGGCGCGTCATCGTTCCGAGGCTGTCTGCTTCGGTTCGATGTTCGCGGCCACGACTGCGGCGGCAGCGGCGATGGCCCAGGAGATGAAGAAAGCTGTCCAAGCCATCCGATTTTTGGGTTCGAACACGATTGCCGGCAGCCAGATAAAGAGCGTGAATACGCCGATCATGGCAGCTTCGGCGGTCGCAGCGACGCGAGGGAATATCGAAAACAGGATGCCGAGGCCCGCAGCGATGTGCCCCATGCCCGTGGAATACGCCCAGAAGTTTCGAAAAGGGAGCCACGCCGGCACCAGGTGAACCGTCTGCGGCAGATAGACGAAGTGCGAGAGACCGACCGGCAATACCCACACCGCGAAGATCATTCGCGCGATGCCGACGCCGCTTTCACCCGTCACAAAACTCAGAACCGACCCCTCCCGAACCGGCGAAAGACGCGCGAACAGCGTCCATCCCCCCGCTAGAAGCATCGCTAACTCGCCAAAGCCCAGCCACACGCCTTCAATCTGCGGCGCCACCACGAGCGCGGGCACCTTCAAGAGAGCCCAGACGATGAGATACGGGAACAGGATCCGCGCCGCCCACGCTGCCGTGGGCCTGAACAGCAGTCCAAATCCACAAGCAAGCATGATCACGCCTGAAAGATAAGCAAGGGTGGTGCGGGCGGGAAACCAGGGCGCGACCGGCTGCCAGACCAGCGCGAAGTCTCCATAGACTAGAGCCAGGATACCGAGACCGATCATGCCAATGGCGAAAAGAGAGATGGCCGCCTGGCGAGCAACGGAAGTCGCGGAAGACTGGTCGCGGATAACGGCAGAGGGCTGGGTGAGTTGAAAGTGTTGAGCCATGGGACTCGAAAGCTAGGTCGCCCTGGCGGCTGAGTCAACGGATGCGTGCTCACCCGCGCGCTCCGTATCTGAACCGGTCTGCAACTAACCGAAGCCGACCTGCCGCAATGCCGACCAAGCAGCTTCAACCAGCGGGTATATTTCCCGCATTCGAAGCTCCCCGAGGTTACGGCCATGAGAAAGCTGATCTTCCTTCTACTGTTGACCGTTTCGCTGTCCGCCGTCGCGCAAAACAAGAAGCCTCCCACCAACCTTCGCGGTGTGTTATTGGAGCAACTCCGCACCACTCACGCCGAAGAAGACTGGTTCGTGCCCGCCAGCGTGGCCGTGGACGGTCTCACCGCCGAGCAGGCGATGTGGAGCCCGGGAAAGGGAAATCATTCGGTGGGCCAGTTGGCCTATCACATCTGGTATTGGGACGCCCGTTCGCTCCAGCAATTCAAGGGCGAGAAGCCGACCCCCTTCGATGGGAATAACAACGAGACCTTCGACAATTTCACCGCGGCGCAGTGGGATGACCTGGTGAAGAAGCTCAATCAGGTTCTGACCGATTGGGAAAAGGCCGTCGAAGCAGCGAGTGACCAGAAGCTGGCTGAGAATGCTTCCCTGATCGCCCACGTTGGCGCGCACAACGCTTATCACATCGGGCAAATCCTCTATGTGCGCAAATTGCACGGGGTCTGGGACCCCGGCAAGGGCGTGAAATAGACGTAGATTCCGGGCTTATTTTGATTTCAGTCCCGAGGCAAGGGGTTTCCGCTTATTCGCGGACGACTTTCACGAAGATGCCGTCGGGAAGCTCGCCTTCGAGCAAATGCACCACGCCGTCCTTCACGTAGCCCTCGATCACCTGTCGCTCCGGTTTAGCTGAAGGTCGCGGGCCGGGTCGGCTCGAGGCAGGCTGGCCTGGACTGGACGGTTTATGTGTGCCGTTCGCGGCAGACGTGCCGGCTGCGGGCGCACCAGGTGTTTTGCCCATGCCCTTGTCCATGGCGGCGTTCGCCAGCCGGTCGGCTTCCTTATTCCCGCCACGCAGGGTATGGCTCATCTCAAAGCGATCCAGACGGCCGGCCAGCCGTCTGGCTTCTTCCCACAGGGGACGCAAGCCAGGGCTCGCGACCTTGTACTGGCCCTTCATCTGCTTGACCATCAATTCCGAATCAGAAACCACCCGCAGACGCTTATGGCCGTTTTCGAGAGCCCACTTCAGCACCGCCAAAAGACCGGAATATTCGGCATAGTTGTTGGTCTGGCGGCCCAGGTATTCGCTTAGGCGCGCAACGATTCGGCCTGCGGAGTCTTCAATGACCGCTCCATACCCTGCCGGGCCGGGATTACCGCGCGATCCCCCATCGCAATGGGCAGTCAGCGAGTCAGGCGGTAAGCCGGTGGAGGGGGGGGCGGTATCAAAAAGACTTCCGGTCATATCCTTCCAGTGTATCGTTTCGGCCTTTCGGTTTGGATACCGGACCGGGTTGCTGTCTATGTCCGCCGCCCGGCGGACACACGCTCGCCGACTGGAGAAGAATCGGCCTCAGCGGCTCACGAATTGGCAGTTAGCCCGTCCATTCAGCAGCGGAGTCCAGCTTCAGCTTTTCATCCCACTCGAGTGGAGAATCTATGGCAGCGGATGCGGTGAGTTACCCCTCTTCCACGGTTGTGTCGTCACCCGCTTTAGCGTGGCCAGCCGCGCGGGCGGTACAATCCTCCCGAGGGATGGCTGCGACTACGGCAATGGACGGACCGAACCGCGGGCAAGGACGCCTGCAATCCCGCGCGCCGGAGACGGAATTGATCCGCGAGGCGCAGGCTGGATCGCGGGCTGCCTTTGACGCCTTGGTGCGCCAGTATGAGCAGCAGGTCCTCCGCCTGGCCATGCACCTCACCGGCAGCGAACACGACGCCGAGGATATCTACCAGGAAGCCTTCCTGAAGGCCTATCGCTATATCGGGAATTTCCGCTTCGAATGCTCCTTCTACACCTGGATCTACCGGATCGTGACCAACCTGTGCCTGGATCAACTGCGCCGCCGCAAGACGCGCCGCGAAGATCAGGCCGTCATCGTGGATCACTCCGGCGACGAAATTGATGTGCTTTCCTCGGTGTCGGACGATCGCTCTTTCTCCAATCCCGCCAAAGAATTGGATCGCAAGGTGCTCGGTTCCAGGATTCAGGAAGCGCTGGGGAAGTTGACGCCTCGCGAACGGATGGTTTTTGAACTGAAGCACTACCAGGGTCTCCGCCTGCGCACCATTGGAGAGATGTTGAACACGACGGAAGAAACCGCCAAGAATACGCTCTTCAGAGCGACAAAAAAGTTGAGAACTCAACTGGCGGGCTTGCGCTAAGCCCTGCAATGACGGGGCTTTGGATGCAGGCAATACGGATAACCTTTGGGGCTGGAAGGACGTTGCTATGAATTGCGAACTCGCACACGAACGAATCGTGATGGCGGCCTACGGAGAGCTGCCGGACGACGCGACCCATGAACTGGAACGGCATCTGGCCGCCTGCGCGGAATGCGATGCAGCCCGCGAGCAGCTCAAAGCCATGAAGCTGCTGGCCGATACCTACCTGGTCGAAGAGCCGCAAGCCAACCTGGTTGCCCGCTCACGACTGCGGCTAGAGGAAGCGCTGGACGCACTGCCTCCCAAGCGCTGGTTCGAGCGGCTTGCCCAGCGTGTCACCAACAATGTTGCCAGTCTGCAGTCCGCGCCTATTGCTGCGGGACTTCTGCTGATCATCGGGGCCGGGGCCGGTAGTCTGGGCGGTTATCACATCGCACAGAGCCATGCGGCGCACACCGGGGCAACTGGACCCGTCCATGCCGAATCTCCAGCTATGGCCCCTGCCGGGGTCGAAGTCGCCAACATTTCGAGCATTGTGCGCCAGCCCAATAGCGAAATGGTCGAGGTGCACTACAACCAACTCGTACCGCGTGAAATTCGTGGATCGCTGGATGATGCGGAGATTCGCCAGTTGCTGATGCTCGCGTCTGAGAACTCAGCTTCCGTCGGGGTCCGCGACGACTCCGTGGGACTGCTTGCTTCCGAGTGCCGCGCGGGTCACAGCTGCGATGAAGTGGCGGGGATCCGCGACGCGCTGATGGTCGCTCTTCGCTATGACCGCAGCGAGGCGGTGCGTGAAAAGGCCCTGCAGGGCTTGGAGCCATACGTGGCCTCCGACGTTCGGGTGCGCGATGCGGTTTTAGAGGCTTTGCTGAATGATGGCGATCCACGCATCCGTACTTCAGCTATAAATATCCTGGAGCCTGTGGAAGCCGATACCAGCGTGCGCCAGGTTTTGCATTCAGTCGCTCATTCGGACCGGAATCCTCAGATTCGCCTGGTTTCGCGCAAGGTGCTTAGCCAGGTGCCGGAAATTCAGTAGAAGATGTCAAACCTTGAGGCCAGCGCACCGTCGATAAAGAGTGCGAGCCCAGGGAAAGGAATGACGGAGAAGGACCATGATGTACTTTTCGAGGCCGTATGCATATCTTCAGCTGGCACTGCTGGCTGGCGTGGGAGTGGCAATGGCCGCTGCTCCGCCCGGCGCGCAGGGGCAAGTCGGATCAATCATCCAGCTCCTGCAGGAACCCAGCCCCCTGCTCTCACATTCCAACTCTCAGGGGTATCTGGGAGTGCTGGTTTCAGATATAGACAACGATTCCGCCGCCAAACTCAAGCTCAAAGAAACGCGCGGGGCCGTCATCACTCTCATCGATCATGATGCCCCGGCTGGACAGAAGGGGCTGAGGGTAAACGACGTCGTCCTCGAAGTGAATGGTCAGAACATCGAGGGAGCCGAGCAATTCGGGCGCATGCTCCGCGAAATCCCTCCAGGCCGCAACGTGAGCCTGGTGATCAGCCGCGACGGCAATGTTCAGACCATTGGTGTGGAACTCGTCGACCGTCAGAAAATGGAGCACGACGTCTGGAACAAGATGAACGAAGGCGGCGACGTGCTCTCGTCTCCCACGGGTATGGGCATTTTGGGTGCAGGCGGGGATGCATCGCTGCCCGGCTTCCACATGCCTTTCGTCGGCAGCAGTCTGAAAGTCGGCGCCCTCGTTGAACCGCTAACTTCGCAAATGGCTGACTACCTCGGCGTTCCCAATGGGGTAATGGTCAAGCAGGTGGCGCGCAAGAGTGAAGCGGCGCTGGCTGGCCTGAAGGCGTTCGACGTCATCGTCAAAGTTGGGACTGACTCCATCACCACGACTGCAGATTGGGATCGCGCTCTTCGCGCCAACCAGGGCAAGCAGGTGCAGGTGACCATCCAGCGCGACCGCAGGCAGCAGACCGTCAATCTTCAGGTTGATTCCAAGCACCGCAGCGACGTCCACTACGAAGACCTGTTTCCCGTGGGAACCAGCCCCCTGGTGGCGGAGCTGACACAGGATTTTGGACCGGAGTTCGCTACGGATGCGGCTCTGGCGGCGCAGTCTTTGCACGACGGAGCGGAGGCGTTCAAGGCGCAGATCGATCCTAAACAACTGCAGGAATTCGAGCAGCAGGCGCAAAAATTGCGAGACAGTTTCAAGGCCGAAGACTTCAAAGTCGATCCCAAGCAGATGGAAGAATTCAAACGGCAGATGAAACAGTTCGGCGAGAACTTCAAGGCTGACGAGTTCAAGTTCGACTCGAAGCAGATGGAAGATCTAAAGCGCCAAATGGAAGAGCGGCGGAAGGCAACGCCGCACATGCAGTTGGATCAAGAACAGTTCGACCAACTCAAGCGCCAGATGAAACAGATGTTGGCCCTGGGCTTGGGAAATCGCGTCTAGGTCGCCGATACGCAAGCTCCTCATCACTCGTATTTTAAATTGTAGTCTTTCCAAAACATCTCAGGGCGCCTTCGGAAGTAAGCGGAATGCGCCCTGTTTCTTCCTGTAGCGCGCATTGCATCCAACCTTGATGCAGTAGCTCCACTGGGGTGGATGAGGCTTTGACCATCGCATTGAAAAACTGGGAAAGCTGCATTGTTAAGCCTCGCGCGAGCGTGCACTTATCTCACATTCCCGCCGACGCGACCGACTATTGCGATGAAAAGAAAACCGCGCGCGCTGAGACCAAACACTATCGCAAGCAAATTGACGAACCGGCCCATGCATTAGCGGTTGAAGAAAAACGGTCGCTGCTTCTTATCTTGCAGGGTGTCGATGCTTCCGGCAAGGATGGCACGGTGCGGCGGGTCTTCACCGGGGTCAATCCGCAGCATTGCAAAGTCGTCTCGTTTAAGGAGCCTGACCGCGAAGAACTGGCTCACGATTATTTGTGGCGCGTTTACCGGTCCCTACAGGCCGCGGGGAAATCGGTATCTTCAACCGCTCGCAGTACGAGGATTCAGTGGTTTTGCGCGCACGCGGCCAGTTGCCCTCGCGGGAGGCACACGTCCGCTTACGCCAGATTGCGGATATTGAGCGCACCTGGTCTGAAAATGGAATCGTAATTCGCAAATTCTTTCTGCACATCAGTCGCAAGGAGCAGACTGACCGCTTCCAAGCGCGACTGAATACGCCGGAAAAACACTGGAAAATTCAGAAGTCAGACTTCGCTGACCGCAAGCGGTGGCGCCATTTTCAGGCCTCTTACGAGGAGGCCTTGTCCCATACATCTACGACAAACGCACCCTGGTACATCATTCCCGCTGACCATAAATGGTATCGGGACGTTGCCATCGCCGGCATCGTACTGCATGCGTTACGAGAGATGAAGCCTCAGATTCCCATGCCGAAACTGGACTCGCATCAATTCAAAATCTAGCCCAGTTTCGGCGACGAGCGACGCGTTTATTCCGGCTTGCCCAAGTTATTCCGCCATGCATGTCCATCGCGTTCGAGCAAGTGGTCTGCGCACTCCGGACCCCATGATCCAGCGAAATAGTTGGGGAAAACCTCCGGCTTCTTCGCTGCCCAGGCTTCGAGAAGCGGCGTGTACAGTCCCCACGTCGTCTCCACGCCTTCACGGTGAGAGAACAGCGTTTGATCACCCAGCATTGCGTCCAGCAACAGCCGCTCATAGCCATTTGCGCTCGACTTGCCGAATGCCTGTGCGTAGTCGAAGTCCATGTTTACGGGGCAAACCGCCATTCCGGGCGTGTTCGGCACTTTCGCGCCAAAGCGCAGCGCAATGCCTTCATCCGGCTGAATGCGAATTGAAATTACGTTCGGTTGGATTTCCTGGCAAGGTCCGCTCGATTGCATGCGGTTGAAGATCAACAGTGGAGGCTGCTTAAACTGAATCGTGATCTCCGTGGCGCGCTTCTTCATCCTCTTGCCAGCTCGCAGATAGAACGGAACACCCGCCCAGCGCCAGTTTTCAATTTGCAGCCGCACCGCCGCATACGTTTCGGTGCCAGACTCGGGATTGACGCGCTCCTCATCTCGGTAGCCTATGACCTTCTTGCCTTCGACTACGCCCGGGCCATACTGCCCGCGTACCGCATTCAGGATCGGGATATTGGGGATCGCCTGCCAGACCTTCAGCTTTTCACGACGAACACCCTCGGCTTCGAAGCTCGACGGCGGCTCCATAGTCACGAAGCTCAGCAGTTCCATCACATGGTTCTGCACGACGTCGCGCAGTGCGCCCGCCTTCTCATAAAAAGGACCGCGACCTTCCACGCCCAAAGTCTCTGCCGCCGTGATCTGCACGTGGTCGATGTAGTTGCGATTCCACACCGGCTCGAAGATGCCGTTGGCAAAACGGAACACCAAGATGTTTTGCACCGTCTCTTTGCCCAGGTAGTGATCGATGCGAAAGACCTGGCTCTCGTGAAAGACGGCATTGACCTGGTGATTGAGTTCACGCGCTGAGTCGAGATCATGCCCGAACGGCTTTTCAATGACTACGCCGACCTTGCCGGTCGCCGGTTGGGCCATGCCCTGTGCGCCCAGATTCTCAATGATAGGAGCAAAATACTCTGGCGCGGTTGCGAGATAGAAGAGCCGATCGTCGCCGATGCCTTTCTCTTTCGCGATTCGTTCCAGCTCGGCCTTGAGACCAGCGTAGCCTGACGCGTCGTCGAAGCTGAGCGCGTAGTAGCTGATCTGCTTCACAAAGTTCTCGAGCTTGGGGTCGCTCGTTTCAACGCCGGACTCGACGATGCCTTCGCGCATATCTGCGGCAAACTCGTCGCCCAACGGACGCCGCGCCACACCCACAATCGCAAATTGCTTGGGAAGCAGATTCGCCTGATCCAAATGGAAGAGCGCCGGCAACAGCTTGCGCTTGGTCAGGTCGCCAGAAGCGCCGAAGATTACCATGATCCCCGGTCCGGGAATTTTCTCTCCACCCTTGGGAACCTGCGACAGATCCTCAGGACGAACTTTCATTTGTATCGTTGCCATAACTCTTCGACCCTCCACGTGCAGTTTCCAAAAAGCTTCTAGCCGTCAGCTTCTTGCAATTAGCCTTGTCCGCGACAGAAACACAGTTGTTGGTCGCAGCACCGACAAGGCTAAAAGCTAGAGGCTAGAAGCTGAAAGCTGCCATTAGTCTTTCTTCACCGCATGCCCGCCAAACGCATTGCGCATGATGGATAACATGCGATCGGTGAAGTTGTTTTCTTCGCGGCTGCGAATGCGGCGGATCAGCGATTCTGTAATGATCGGCGCCGACACATTCAGATCGATGGCTTCGAACACCGTCCAGCGGCCCTCGCCGGAATCAGCCACGTACGCCTCGAGCCCGCTCAGCGTCGGATTCTTTGCCAGCGCGTCTGCGGTTAGATCGAGAAGCCAGCTGCGAACCACGCTGCCATAACGCCAGATCTCGGCGATCTGCGGCAGGTTCAGATCCAGTTCTTCCTTCTTCTCCATGATGGTGAAGCCTTCCGCAAAAGCCTGCATCATACCGTACTCGATCCCGTTGTGAACCATCTTTACAAAGTGGCCGGCGCCAGCAGGACCAACGTGGCCCCAGCCTTTATCTTTGGCCGGTGCGAGAGTCTCGAAGATGGGGCGCAGATATTCGACGGCTTCTTTATCGCCGCCAATCATCATGCTGTAGCCTTCCTTCAATCCCCACACACCGCCCGACGTACCGACGTCGACAAACTGAAAGCCTTTGGCCGTGACTTCTTTGTGGTGACGAATTGAATCCTTGTAATTCGAGTTACCGCCATCAATCAGAATGTCGCCGGGATTCAGAAGCGGTTCGAGCTTGGCGATCGTCTCGTCTACCGGTGCACCCTGCGGCACCATGATCCAGATGGCTTTCCGACCCTCGAGCTTTTTCGCCATTTCGTCGAGCGTCTTCGCGCCAACATTACCTGAGGCCGCCAGCTTTGCTACTGCTTCAGCGCTGAAGTCAAATCCCACTACCTGATGGCCGCCCAGCCGAAGCCGCTCCGCCATGTTGCCGCCCATCTTGCCCAGGCCAATCAATCCAAGTTGCATCGTTTCCTCCGTCAAATCCGTTAAGAAACTCCCAAAAGCTCTAGGTCCCGGCGTAAGGCATCAGCGCCGTCGAATCGAATGCTCTTCATCCCGACAGACGCAGCAGCCGACGCATTCTCCTGCCGATCGTCGATAAACAACACTCGCGCCGCCGGCAAGCCCAGAATATCCAAAGCCCTCAGATAAATTGCCGGATGCGGTTTGCGCAAGCCTACATAGCACGAACTGAATGAGACCTCAAAGTACTGGCGCAATCCGAAGGTCCTGAAGCGATATTCGTTAGTGACGCGCGCTTCGTTGTTCAGCGCCCCCACTATGCAATTACCTGATGCCGCAAGCTCCGCAAGGATTCCCAATCCTCCGTTGGGTAACTCCGCGGATTGCTCACAGATGGCGCTCAAGAAATCCTCGGAGCTGAAGCTGCGCGGCTCATAGAAAACAGTTGCATCGAGATACTCCTCGACTGAAATCTCATCGCGTTCCCACGCATCGTTCACCCTCGCGTGCCGTTCCTCAAACGTGGCCGGGTCGAGTTGAAATTGGGCCAGCACCGCGGCGCGTTCGCGGTGATCCCATCCGTTCGTCAGCAGTACTCCGCCCACATCGAAGAGAATTACGTCGAAGGGGAACATCGGCGCCTCTCACTTGTTGCTTCCACCACGGTTGCACTGCACGAGTTGGATGAACTGGGTTGATGAGCGCGGCAGAGATAAACCAATCGGCGCGCCGGTCGAAGAGATACTAAGCCGAACTCGCGGAACCATCTCCGCATCGATACTTGGCCTCGATGGCCATCACTTTATTAAATCGTCGAGTGAATCGCTCTTCACTAGCGATAAACTTCGCACGAATAAATGCATCCACCACTTCGTAAGCGAGTGCCGAACCAATGATGCGCGCACCTAGAACGATCACATTCATATCATCATGTTCCACGCCCTGATGCGCAGAGTAAGTGTCATGACACATGCCGGCGCGAATCCCGGGAATCTTGTTGGCAGCGACACAGACACCCACTCCCGACCCGCAAATAAGAATGCCGCGCGGAGCCACGCCCTGCTTGATCGCGTCCCCGACTTTCTCAGCGAAGTCAGGATAGTCGTCTGGAGCGTCGCCATTATAGGCTCCAAGATCGACGAGCTCGTGACCGGCTTTCGTCAGGTAGGCGCGTACGTCCTCCTTGAGAGGAAAGCCCGCGTGATCTGCGCTGATGACTAACTTCATGATGTCTTTCTCCAGCTACCTGGCGGTGTTAGCGGAGCTAGTGGCGCTTGCAACCCTACTAGCTCCGCTATGCTCGCTAACACGCGCGTGCGCGCGGCTAACGCCGCATTTACCTTACTTCTTCAATAACTTCTTAGCTCTGGCCACCACGTTTTCCGCAGTGAAGCCAAGCTCCGCCATCACCTTCGGCCCCGGTGCAGAAGCGCCAAAGCGATCCAGGCCGATGACGTCGCCTTCCAGCCCGACATACTTATACCAACCGATCGGTGAACCCGCTTCAACCGCAAGCCGCGGTACCCCCGGAGGCAATACGCTGGCTTTATATTCGTCCGACTGCTCTTCGAAAATTTCCCAACTGGGAAGACTCACAACCCGGGCCGCGATGCCTTCTCCCGCCAGCGTCTTGGCCGCGTCTATGCATGGCCATACTTCGGAGCCGGTGCCGATCAGCACAATCTGCGGATTCTGTGCGTCTTCGAGCACGTAGCCGCCCTTGCTGACACCTGCATAGACGTCGTGCGTTGCGGTATCGATCACTGGAAGATCCTGTCTGGAGAGAGCGAAAAAGCTCGGTCCCTTGCGTTCCAGTGCCAGCCGCCACGCAGCCGCGGTTTCATTCGCATCGGCGGGACGAAAGTCGGTCAGATCGGGAATCGCACGCAACATCGTCAACTGCTCGACCGGCTGGTGCGTCGGCCCATCTTCCCCGAGGCCGATGGAGTCGTGTGTGAACACAAAAAGGGAGTGAATGCGCATCAGCGCGGCCAGACGGATGGCAGGCTTGCAATAGTCCGAGAACGTGAAGAAGGTTGAGCCGAAAGGAATCAGCCCGCCGTGCGCCGCCATGCCATTCACTGCCGCACACATGCCAAATTCGCGTACGCCGAAAAACACGTTGCGGCCCGCCGGATCGACGTGGAAGCTTTCTCCCGGCTTGAAGATCGTCTTCGTCGAAGACGTGAGATCGGCCGCGCCACCGAATAACTCAGGTACCTCGTTGGCGATGGCATTCATAATCGCGCCGCCAGCGTTACGAGTAGCTTGCGGCTTGCCCGGTGCGTAACTCGGGATCGCCTTGTCCCAACCAGCCTTGAGCTCGGCCTTTTGCGTGCGCTCAAACTCCGCGCCCTGCTCGGGGAACGCCGCCTTGTAATCCGCGAAGAGCTTTTGCCACTTCGATTCGTATTCTCTGCCGCGATCGACAGCTTTACGCCAGTTGGCCAGCGCATCATCGGGAACGTAAAAGCTCTTGTCTTCAGGAAATCCGAAAAACTTCTTGGTAGATGCCGTGTCAGCCGCTCCCAATGCTTCGCCGTGCACCTTATTGGTACCCGCCTTCGGGCTGCCGTAGCCAATGACGGTGCGAACCGCGATCAGCGATGGCTTGCCAGTTTCGGCCTTGGCGGCTTCAATCGCCGACTCAATGGCGCTGAGGTCGTTACCGTCCGCTACGCGCTGCACATGCCAGTGATATGCTTCAAACCGCTCCAGCACGTTGTCGCTGTAGCTCAGTTCGGTGGGGCCGTCGAGCGAAATCAAGTTGTCGTCATAAAGAAAGATGAGCTTGCCCAGGCCTAGTGTTCCGGCCAGCGCCGCAGCTTCATGCGAAACGCCTTCCATCAGGTCGCCATCCCCGCAAAGTGCGTAGGTGTAATGGTCCACCACGCTAAAACCGGGCTTGTTGTAAACCGCGCTCAGATGCTTCTCCGCTATGGCCATGCCCACCGCCATCGCGATGCCCTGGCCAAGAGGTCCGGTGGTCACCTCGACGCCGTCGGCTTCGCCTGATTCGGGATGGCCTGGCGTCTTTGAATGCCACTGCCGGAACGCCTTCAAATCGTCAATCGTCAGGCCGTAGCCGGACAGGAACAGGGTTGAATACAGTAGCGCGGAGGCGTGCCCGTTCGACAACACAAACCGATCCCGATCGGCCCACTTGGAGTTAGCGGGGTTGTGCTTCATGAGCTTGTGAAACAGGAGATACGCAATAGGCGCACAGCCGAGAGGGGCGCCGGGATGGCCGCTTTTCGCCTTCTCGACTGCATCAACGGCCAGCAGCCGGAGCGTGTCTATGGAAAGCTGTTCTAGGGAAAGTTCCGCGGGACTTGTAGTCATGGTGAGTTTTAATCCTTTCTTTCATGGCCGAAGGGTGAAGTCGACCTCATTCACTTCGCTTCGATTGCAATTTCAACGTTGTAGCCAAGCCAGCGGCCGTTCTCCGGCCAGTGAAAAGTCCATGATAGTTCACCACCGTCCGGCGGGGCGCCGGGATCGATATCGGCGCAGTATCCAGAACTTCCCAAGCTCCGGCTGTAAGTGATGCTTACGGTTTTCCAACCGTCGCTTGACCAATGGATTTCAAACCGGTCCTCGTCTAGGATGCGCAATGTCTCTCCCGCAGTTACCTTCTGTATCGGCCTCCGGCGGCTGTAGACCTCTATGTCGGTGCGGACGGCTTTTCTACCCCCCGGCTCGCAATAGCGCTCGTAGACCGGTTCAACGCGATCAAAGACTTTTCGGTCGAGCGCGGATTTGAGCAGCTTTAAGTATTCGGCGTGCCCCCATACCAGCGGAACCGCCGAGCCAGCCGGCCTGCCAAGGTAAAGGCCAAATTCAGGACGATTCGATTCGTCCCACACTTGTTCCGGCATCATCTGACCGCAGGTGGCAAAGCGTTCATAGGTCTGAATGAGTGAGGAAATGTCTCGACCCGCTGCCAGTTCATAATGGGCGCGTTCCCCGGTGAGCAATGGCCATACGCGGCCCTGGCCCCATCCCTCGAATGGACCGCCGTCCGGGCGCTGGCCGTAGCCATCCCAGTTGTAGCGCAGCCATCCAGGGCCTTGCGGCAGCCCTCGTCTGAGCACGGTATCGACCACCTGCAGGGAGTCTTCCATGAGCGGGTCATCCGCCCGCCGAACCCCGTATCGAACAAGCTCAAGGAAGCCGGCATCGATGATTTCGCGCGCCTCAAACTCAGAACGCGTACCCGGCGGCCTGTTATTGATCCGAATCACTTCCTTGCCGCAGTTCTCGCAGTAATACGCTTCGCCCGTCTCCGGTGGCCGAACCCGCATGTAGTGGCGCTTGATCGATGGGTGGAGGACCCCGTTGTTAGTGACCGTCCAGTCTTCAAGATGCCGTTCGATCCAGTCCGCAAATTCCTCCAGAAACGTCGCCAGTTCGTGCGAATCGTGCGCTCGAGTCATCTCCGCCGCGCAAATGAGGCTTGTGATGACAGCCGCCAGGGTTGATGGGGAATACCCGGAATTCTCCTCCCACCGTTCCTGGTGGGTGATCGGTGCATGGCGTATCAGGAATCCGGCCGCGCGCTCGACAAATGGGAAGAGGTCCATCTCGCCCAGTCCGTCTGCCTTCCACAATCGCCATGCCAGAATGATCGGAAATGCCACCTCATCCAGCTGCGTGCCTGACCAGTAGGGTCGCCCATCCACCCAGAAATTCTGGGCAAATCCGCCGTCGGGCTCCTGCGTACACGCTAGGTAGACCAGGGCGCGGCGCGCGGTTTCGGCGCGTCCGCAAGCCAGCATTGCCGATGCGGTTTGAACCATGTCGCGGGTCCACACCAGGTGGTAGCCACCCAAGTCGTCGTCACCCTTGATCTGTCCCCACGGAATGGATGCCGATGCCACAAACGCGCCGGAATATGTCTTGTCTTCATGGGCAAGAATGACGTTATGGCTGGCGCGCATCAGTTTGCCGCCGTCGCCTGCTTTCGCTGCCAGCCACTCGGGGTTGGCGGCACGATGCCACTGCGCAATGAAGCGCTCGCGATGGTCGGAATACGGCATGGCCAGGGCGCTGATCGTCTTCTGCAAAGCCGTATGCGGGGTGTCACCGATCCCAATCGCCACCGTAAATTCTCGCGCCCCGTCGTCGCGCGCCGCCTGCAGGTCGACTTCGCCCAAAACGGCTATATTGCCGTTGGTTGCGGAGCCGAATTCCCAATCCATGTTGAAGTTGTCGGTAAGATCGCGCCAGCCATCGCTCGCACCGACAAATCCACAACTAGCTCTTGAAAAGCCGCCGCTCGCGGCCATCGCCAGAAACCACTGGTTCTTCCACGCCAGCAGCATCCGGTATCCTGCGACATCGACCACGCGTGCCGAATTTCCCGCCCCGCCCACATCCAGATGCGGCGCCAGCAGCGCATATACCTTAAGCCGCCCGATCAGGTCAGGATGCCCTTCAATCCTCACCCGCTGCAGTACCACGCTGTGGTGGGGATCGCAGATTACTTCCTTGGTCAGCGTGTAACGGCCTTCTGGATCGCGATTGATATAACGCACTCCAAGGGCTTCTGGGTGGATGTACTCGAAGGTTGTACGGAGGTCGCGCTTCTCTTCGTGCGCGAACGTTTCCCCATCCGTGACCAGGAACTCCATGTCCCGCACCTGCGCATGATCGATGGTGGGGTGATAAATCTCGTTCAAAATCCCGTGCGAGCAGGTAAACCAGACGCGGCTCGATGCGGAGTAGGCTGTGCCTACGGCATCTTTTACGCTCGAGGTCCAGCGCGGAGCCATGCCCGGCGCGCCAAACGCCTCGCCTTGCTGTTCGAGCCATCGATACAGGGGTTGATCGGTCATGATTGGGTTGCAGTGAGTGCTCGGGGAAGTCGAAGGGGTAAACTTTCCTCATTAACGATGTTTCGAAGAAGGCGAAAGTTTCGCTTGCAGCGTAGAATTCACAAGGTTTGTGCTTTCCATCGCTTTTGTAAGCCGGAATCAAGGTTTTCAGAACCGCTGTCCGGTCTTCCCGCATCCATCCAACTGTAGGACCGCGCGCTTCCATCCAAATACAGGTTGGCGCCCGGCAATGTAAAGATTGAGTTTCAACTGATTCCGTAACCTGTTCTGCGAACTGGCCCGCACCGAGCGATTGCATAGCAATGTGCAGGCCCTTACTCCCATCTATTACAAACCGAACGGAGGGTATTTCCCCGATGGCTTACGAACTCGCCCCGCTTCCTTACGACTACGCGGCTCTCGAGCCTTTTATCGATGCCGAAACGATGAAGCTGCACCACGACAAGCATCACCAGACCTATGTCAACAATGTGAACGCTGCGCTTGAAAAGCATCCTGACCTGGCTTCCAAGTCGGTCGACGACCTGATCAAGGACCTCAATGCCATTCCTGAAGACATTCGCACCGTGGTGCGCAACAATGGCGGCGGCCATTCCAACCACAGCGCCTTCTGGAAGCTCATGGGTCCCGCCAATACTTCAGGCATCGGCGGCGCGCCGACCGGTGACATCGCCAAGCAGATCACCACCGACTTCGGTGACTTCGAAACCTTCAAGAAGACGTTCAACGAAACCACCGCGAAGCAGTTCGGCTCCGGTTGGGGATGGCTGGTGTTCCAGGGCGGCAAGCTCAAGGTCATCACCACTGCCAACCAGGATTCACCGCTGTCGCAAGGTTTCTACCCGATCCTCGGCAACGATGTTTGGGAACATGCGTACTACCTGAAGTACCAGAACAAGCGTCCTGACTATCTGGCAGCGTGGTGGAACGTAGTGAATTGGGCCGAAGTCAACAAGCGCTACGCCACCGCGAAAGGCTGAGAGCAGCTTCTAGCTATTAGCTTCCAGCTACTGGCTTCGAACTCTGTCTGTGTCCGTGCCCCATCCATACGACTTATTCTTGTCGCATGGGCGGGGCACATCTGATTTTGCCTCAGTGCGAAACGAGTATTGGCCAGGGGCGTCTTTTCCGCAACAGCGGCTGAGCAAAGCGAATCGAAGGATTTGCAAATTGCGTTGCGTCGCTCATCGGAAGCCTTCGCGTATGGAGCGAACTTCCCGACTTTCAACGCTACTTCCTTGAACCACGCTTCAGCTACGGCTCCCTGCCGCTACAGCGGCCTTCCCCCGAAGCAAGTTAGACGCTAACGGCTAACAGCTGGAAGGCAGCTCTTCCGCTAAAAGCTGCTTTTCTCCACAACTCTTTCCCGACTTTCGTGTCTAAGTCATCAGTTGTGATGTCTAACCGATTCTGGACAACTGTTTCGTTACGATTTGCAGGTCTGGTTGCTTTGGTTCTCTCGGCGGTTTTAGCACCGGCCGCCACGGCTCAATCCGGCAGCTTCACCGTCAGCCAGCACGGCCACGCCGTCGGCACGGTCAGTTTCCGCTTTGCTGGAAATGCGGGTGGCTACGACTCCACCTCAATGGTCCAGGTCAAGATGCAGGGTCTGGACTACGCACTCTCCAAAACCGAGCGGCTCGATCAAGCCAATCACATTCAACATGTACAGCTCAGCGGAATAGTCAACGGCTCAGCCGTCAACGTGACAGGCAAGCCCGACGCCGCGCAGTTTCTCCTGAATATTTCCGCCAATGGGCGCAGCTCCACCACCAGACTCGATGCGCACAATGCCGCAGTTTTCCTGCCCGACTTCGATCCCGGCGGTCTGGAGACCCTGCTCGCCTTGGCCGTCACCCAGAACAACCGCGACCTGTGGGCAATCCTTCCCAAGCAAGCCGGGACCACGGAGCCGGTGCAGCTGGCCACCTATGCGGACGGGCAGGGCACCCTCAACGGCAAGCCAGTCGCGGTGCATCATCTGGTCGCTACCATTGCCGGTGCAAGCACGGATCTGTTCTCCGGCCCTGAGAATCAATTACTGCAGGCCGAACTCCCGCAGCAGGGCTTTGCCCTCGTGCGCACGGGGTTTGTGCTCACCCCGCCTAAAAAGCCCATCGCTCCCCCTGAGCAATAGGCTGCGGCTTCAACGGCCGCGAGCCACCTCACGACTCAGGTCCATGTCGACAGTTTCTTGAATCCCAACGAAGGGTGATTTAAGAATTGAGTCTCCGTTGGTGGGGTTGATTCTGCCGAAGGTCGCACTCCACCAGCATCACTCCTTGCTGTTGGCGGTCGGCTCGGCGGCTGGCGTGGCGCTGGGCGTCCTGGCTTCGACGGTGGCTTTCGCACATCGTTTACCAGGCGGCGCCGAAAGACCCCGTCGTGTTAGGTGGTGTGGTTGTGCCCATGTTGATGCTGGGCTCGCAGCTGCGTGGATTCCGGCGCAAGGGACGCTTGCAGTCAATCCGATGATCCTGATGCGCGAAGAATAAAGGGGCCTGTTTCTGACTACGGGTTGTTGGGCCACAACCAAGCAGCGCCGCGAACGCCGCTCGAATCGCCGTGCAGTGCTGGAGCAAGGGGCGTGCTCAACCCGCCGCCAAATCCGTACTCAGCCATGAGAGCAGGCACGTTCTGGTAGAGGCATTTCAACTGCGAAAGTCCTCCGCCAATCACGATGATGTCGGGATCAAGGATATGGACCACAGACGTTAAGCCACGTGCAATGCGGTCTTCAAGCCTGCGAAGCGCGGCGAGCGCCTCGCGATCTCCGGCTTCGGCGGCCTCGGCGACTTCTTTTCCGGAGCGCGCACCCCCCGTGCAGCGTTCGTAGTCATCTCCGAGTCCGGTTCCGGATATCCAGGTCTCGAGACAGCCGCGCTTCCCGCAAAAGCAATCAGGCCCAGGGAACTCACTGGCATTTGGCCAGGGCAAGCTGTTATGACCCCACTCCCCAGCTACACTGTTGCGGCCCTCATGTACCTTCCCGCGCATCGCCAATCCACCGCCACACCCTGTGCCCAGAATGATGGCGAAGACGACGTCGAAACCCGCTCCGGCTCCGTCTGTCGCCTCCGAAACTGCGAGGCAGTTCGCATCGTTTTCACATCGGACTTCTCGCCCGAGAGCAAGCGACAGATCGCGCTCCAGAGGCTGGCCGTTGAGCCATGTAGAATTCGCATTCTTTACGAATCCGCTCGGCCGCATGATCGTGCCGGGAATGCCGACTCCCACGGTTCCCGGCTCTCCCAACTCGCTTTCAAGCTTCCCGACAAGTTCGGTGACGGCGACCAGAGTTGCCTGGTAATCGTGACGAGGACTCGTGATGCGTATGCGCCGCAACTCCTGGCCCTCAGCCGATAAGGCCAGGGCTTCGATCTTGGTACCGCCGAGATCAATTCCAATGCGCATCGTTGTGGTGCTCAGCATAGCTGCAACCACATCGAAACTCAAAGTAGCTGCGGTTTCGCGATTCGGCCCCATCTCAGTGAACCTGTGCCCGGATGTTCCTTGAGGAATCGACCATGGGCGAGATTGCTCCGTCGAGCCTTAGACGGCTTTTCCCGCTGCCACTGCTGACGCCCACGCCCACTGAAAATTGAAGCCACCTAAGTGGCCAGTGACGTCCACAGCTTCGCCGATAAAGAAGAGGCCTGGCACCGCGCGAGCCTCCAGGGTCCGTGCCTGCAAATCGTCGGTGTCGACGCCGCCCGCGGTGACTTCGGCCTTCTCAAATCCCTCAGTGCCCACGGGATGAAACTGCCATCGGTGCAGCGTGCGCTCGCATTCGTCCAAGGCGGCGTTCGACCATCCGGCCGGGGCGCCAACCTCCGCCAGGTAACTCGCTAATCGTTGCGGTAAGGCCGTCCGCAAAGCCTGCTTCAGCGCTGCCTCGTCGCGCCGCGCGCCTTTCGCAAACAGTGGCGCCAGTATGTTCGCGGCGGTCGAGGATTGCGGCGCAAAATCAATGCCGATCGCCTCCCCCGGCCGCCAATAGGATGAAGCCTGCAACACCGCAGGGCCGCTCAGGCCGCGATGGGTCACCAGCAACTTTTCCCGGAATTGAGCAGGGCCGCCGTCCCTCCGTTTGCTCCCGCCTGCACGCGCGATTACTTCCGTTGCCACGCCCGCCAATTCAGTCCATTGCGCTTCCTTTCCACCAAGCACCAGGGGGACCAACGCGGGCCGAGGCTCGATAATCCGCAAACCAAATTGCCGTGCCAGATCGTACCCCACACCTGTCGCTCCCAGCTTCGGAATCGACAAGCCCCCGGTCGCCACCACCAAGCACTCCGCTTGAAATTCTCCCGCGGACGAAGCGATGCGAAATGCGCCGGAACTGCCCTCGACTTTCGCGGAACGCGCATTCAAGACAAGCTCCACGCCGCCTCTCTCGCACTCCGCCAGCAGCATGTCGAGCATCTGACGCGACGAGTGGTCGCAGAAAAGCTGCCCCAGCGTCTTCTCGTGCCAGGCGATGCTATAGCGCTCCACCAGCTCGAGAAAGTTCCGCGGTTGATAGAGGGCAAGCGCCGACTTCGCGAAGTACGGATTCTGCGAGAGGAAGTTGCCTGGTCCGCAATGCAGGTTGGTGAAGTTGCAGCGGCCTCCGCCTGAGATCAGAATCTTGCGTCCCGGTTGCGCGTTATGGTCGAGCAAGGCCACCCGGCGTCCGCGCTGGCCTGCTACAGCGGCGCACATCAGCCCTGCCGCTCCGGCTCCTAACACGACCACATCGAACTGGCGCGGCGAAGAAGTCATTGCGTCTGTTTCCAGAATAGCCGCCGGGTGCGCCTGATTTTCTTCATCAACTTGTGGATCGAATGGTGGGAGCGGTCAATCCATTGCTGTGTGTGGAGCAAGCTGCTCTCTGGCTCTCTCTATGGCCGCGAGTTTTACAAGGAGTGTTCCGATGTCTTCTCCCAGTTCCATCGTTCCGCTCTTCACCCGCGAATCAGCCATTCTCAAAGTGCGTACGGCTGAAGACGGCTGGAATTCGAGAGACCCCCAGCGCGTCTCTCTCGCCTACTCGGTCGATAGCCGTTGTCGCAATCGTTCGGAGTTCATCAATGGCCGCGAAGAGATCGTCGCATTTCTCACGCGCAAGTGGTCCAGGGAGTTGGAGTACCGGCTCATCAAGGAATTATGCCTCCTCAGCAGAATTTGTGGGTGGACTCTGGTTCGGGGAGTCGTCCAAGCGTGTGAAACAGGGCCATTTCCATGGCTTTATAGGTTCGAAAGCCGAAGGATCGTCTGGTAACCACTCGTATCTTGTTGTTGAGACCCTCGACAGCGCCGCTTGAGATCTCTCCTTTAGCGTGGAACCAATTCATCAACAGATCCTCATGGGCGCGTAGCATACGCGCAACCTTCTTGATCGGTTCGAGGCGGCTGCGCATAGCGCGCTGACACCAGTAGTCCAGGAATGCGGAAGCCCAGAGGGGCGAGTTGTATTTCCAGAAGT
>OBLU010000802.1_pt1 | contig 29479 bp, 24 predicted proteins | sample 1518681 | NCBI WGS metagenome assembly OBLU01 (sample SAMEA3539304, study PRJEB22396) | soil metagenome | biome: tundra; feature: field; material: soil | place: USA | collected 2010-05 | depth 0.15 m
ATGTGCGCCATCACGATACCGCGAAACCACGCCACGGCTGAAGGCGGGATGAATCCGACGATACAGCCAACCGTGATTTGGAGAACCCCTAGAATCAGAGTCCAACGCTTGATATTCGCTTTCAAGTTGTCGATGTCAGTTGTCATAGGTATGTCCCGGTCGAGCTTAACGACTCGCCTTAGCGACAGCGAGAATGAGGCGTGGAACCTGTGCTTTATCCATCCACCGTCCGGTACAGGGATTGTTTAGGCGATGCCCAGAAGAGGTCATGCTCGCTGATACTTCCCACATGCGGCAAAAAAAATGCCGCGAAATACTTCGCCAACCTTGCCAACCGTCGACGAGGCGGGTTCAGCGATGAATACACGGCGATGTTGAATCGGCCATCTCGTGCCATCCAATGTGAAGCAAGCGCGTCATTATAGCCTGCAAGGACACTTTGCCGCGGATGCTGCAAAGCACTACGCCGCGATAGTTGGCGAAACATCGCGGTTTCAGTCATAGACCCGGTTCGTGAGCGAAATTTTCGTCACCCATGCCTCCCGGCAGCGTCGGATGCGTAAAATAAGGGAGAGACGCCGTAGGGAATCGAGCGACACAGGAGAGCGAGTGGCCATGGAAACACCGAACGAACACAATCCCAAGTCAAATCCGACCGAGGCAGAAGCGCATATTAGAAGTGCTCACCAGATTCTCAAGGCGCTGCAAAAGAAGATCGGAGAGCATCCAGAAATCGGCGCGGCCATCACGAAACTGGAGATGGCGCTGAATGATCTGGCAGTACAGACTGGCGGACTGCTGTAGCGGAAAGGACGGGGTAAACGCATCTGAGGCGGTCAGCGGATTGCCGTTAATAAATCGCCTTTTCACGCATTGCCCCTTCTACACGACGGCAGAGGATCCTGACCTTGCGCTCCGCACGGGTCCTGTGAGATCCAACCTTGCGGTCCACAGGCCAAAGAGAAGAACATGATCAAGGCCGAAGCGGTACCACAGGCCGGCGACAAAGGCCGCAAGTCATTTGTTATCAAGATTTTGACTCTAAGCTCTTTGCTATCAGGATTTTGCGCACTATGGTTTCCAGAACCCGCGCCAGGCAAGGCATTCGGAGGGGCAGGGGGAGGGGGCTAGCCCTCAACCCGAGTCTTCTGCAATGAAAGCTCTTTTATTCATTCAAGTCGAACCCGCCCATTCAAGTATTTTTTCAGGAGATATCCACAGGTCGAGCCGATGACCAGGCGAATCGCTTCTTCTCCCGATCAGGGAAAGCGACTTCCCATGCACCTTTAATAGGTTTGACCCTTTGTACCCGACGTGTTATAAATCTCCGTTTTGCGCTGGTATGGTGGGACTAGAGTCTTACTTCTCCTGTCCGCTTTTTCGGGTTGATCCCGGCGCGAAATCCGACGCGGCCAAGCTCAACACTCCTTTAGGTCTTGCGGTGGAAGCGTGTTCGGAATTCCGGAAACCTTATTTGAGGCTCGATGGGGCGTGCGTACCATTGCACCGCCGGCTTGCGAGCGTCGATGCCGCCTCCGGAAGGCAGTGCCTAAACACGTTTGTAATCCTTATAACCGGCTTCTTTCGGAGGACTTATTTATGCATACCTGGCTCGCCACTGCTGCGTTTTTCACACGCCGCATGGGCACGAAACTTTTGGCCGTAGCAGCGCTGCTTACCGTCGGCGCGGCCACCGCTTTTGCTCAACCTGCTGGCGAAACGGCCGCCGGCGAAGCTTCACTGAAGCTGCCTGATCTTTCGCAGGTCACCTTTCTGAATGGCGCCATTGATGGCCATAAACTACTGCTGATCGGAATCCTGTTCTGCCTGTTTGGGCTCGGCTTTGGCATGACGATCTATATGCGGTTGAAGAACCTGCCAGTGCACCGCGCCATGCGCGAGATCTCGGAGCTCATCTACGAGACCTGCAAGACCTATCTGGTGACGCAAGGCAAATTCATCCTCTTTCTGTGGGCGTTCATTGCGGTCATTATTGCGGCTTACTTCGGGTGGCTGTCGCCGGTGCCGGGAAAGTCGGTGGGGCTGACGCTTCCAATTATTCTTGGGTTCAGTCTGGTGGGGATCGCGGGCAGCTACGGCGTGGCCTGGTTTGGCATCCGGGTGAATACGTTCGCCAACTCGCGGACGGCTTTCGCTTCCCTGCCCGGCAAGCCGTATCCGGTCTACCAGATTCCGCTCGAGGCGGGCATGAGCATTGGCATGATGCTCATCAGTGTGGAACTGCTGATCATGCTGTTCATTCTGCTGTTCATTCCGGGCGACTATGCCGGACCGTGCTTCATCGGCTTCGCGATTGGCGAGTCGCTGGGGGCGGCGGCGCTGCGGATTGCGGGCGGCATCTTCACCAAGATCGCCGACATCGGTTCGGATCTGATGAAGATCGTGTTCAAGATCAAAGAAGACGACGCGCGCAATCCTGGCGTCATTGCCGACTGCACCGGCGACAACGCGGGCGACTCAGTTGGACCGTCGGCGGATGGCTTTGAAACGTACGGTGTGACGGGCGTGGCGCTGATCACGTTCATTCTGCTGGGCGTGAAAGAACCGAACTTGCAGGTGCAGTTGCTGGTGTGGATCTTCGTGATGCGCGTGATGATGCTGGTGTCGAGCGCGTTGTCGTACTTCCTGAACGCGGCGATTGCCAAGGCGAAGTATGGCTCGGCGAACGAGATGAACTTCGAAGCGCCCCTGACGTCGCTGGTGTGGCTGACTTCGATTATCTCGATCGGCATCACCTACTTGATTTCCTACTTCATCATTCCGGAACTCGGCAGCGATGGTACGCAGTGGTGGAAGCTGGCCACGATTATTTCGTGCGGCACGCTGGCGGGCGCGGTGATTCCGGAACTGGTGAAGGTGTTCACGTCGACGGAGTCGCGGCATGTGAGAGAAGTCGTGATTTCGGCGCAGGAAGGCGGAGCGTCGCTCGGCATCCTGTCGGGATTCGTGGCGGGCAATTTCTCCGGTTACTATCTCGGCTTGGCGATGATGTTTCTGATGGCGATTGCCTATTACATGAGCACGATGGGCTTGGCGCTGGCGGCGGGAATGCTGGCTCCGGCGGTGTTCGCGTTTGGGCTGGTGGCCTTCGGATTCCTGGGCATGGGGCCGGTCACTATCGCCGTGGATTCCTACGGTCCGGTGACCGACAATGCACAATCGGTATACGAACTTTCGCTAATTGAGGCAGTACCGAACGTACAAGCGGAAATCAAGAAAGACTTCAACATGAACGTGGATTTTGAGCGCGCCAAGCACCTGCTCGAGGCCAATGACGGAGCTGGAAATACGTTCAAGGCGACGGCGAAACCGGTGCTCATTGGCACGGCCGTGGTGGGCGCGACGACCATGATTTTCTCCATCATCATGGCGCTGACCAATGGATTGACCGACACCGAGAACGTGGCCAAGCTGTCGCTGCTGTACGCGCCGTTTTTCCTGGGTTTGATCACGGGCGGAGCGATGATTTACTGGTTCACCGGCGCATCCACGCAGGCCGTAACCACGGGAGCTTATCGAGCCGTCGAGTTCATCAAAGCCAACATCAAACTCGAAGGCGTGGAGAAGGCTTCGGTTTCCGACAGCAAGAAGGTGGTTGCGATCTGCACGAAGTATGCGCAGAAGGGGATGCTGAACATCTTCATCGCGGTGTTCTTCGGGACGCTGGCATTCGCCTTCGTCGATCCATTCTTCTTCGTGGGATATCTTATTTCGATTGCGATCTTCGGCCTCTATCAGGCGATCTTCATGGCTAACGCAGGCGCCGCGTGGGACAACGCCAAGAAGATTGTGGAAGTCGAGATGAAGCAGAAGGGGACGCCGCTGCACGATGCGACGGTGATCGGCGATACCGTAGGTGATCCGTTCAAGGACACATCGTCGGTGGCGCTGAATCCGGTTATCAAGTTCACGACGCTGTTCGGACTGCTGGCGGTGGAACTCGCGGTGAAGCTGGCATATGAACAGGGCACGACTTTGACTCGAGCGCTGGCGCTGGCGTTCTTCGTGGTCTCATTCTCGTTTGTATACCGTTCGTTCTACGGAATGCGAATCAAGGCGGGAGCAGAGTAGGAGCCGCAAAGGTAAACATCAACGCCATCCGGAGCAATCCGGATGGCGTTTTTCGTTTGGGAATTGCCGCTGCCGGAAAATGGGGCGCGCTCACAAAGACTGCTTCATTTTCGATTTCACCCCGTGCGCCAGCTTTTCAATCTGCTCAACTTTCTTGAGGTCGTCCATGGACATGACATCCTGGCTCGAGGTCTCAAGGGATTGTTTCAGTTCGGCGGTGAGCTGAAACATTTTGTCGGTGTCACGCTTGATCTCCGCCTGGCGCTGCAGGTTAGCAGCCTTGGCTTGCTGTTTTTGAACGCCATCGCCTGATGTGACGGGCACGTTTCCCATGCCGGGACCCTGGGAGACGGCGGGCGGAAGGTGGATCTGCTGCGCGAACGCGAGATGGGCCGCACCCAGTAGGGCGAAAAGTACCAAGGCGAGTGAACTTGCCTTGAGCATGAGGAACCTCCTTCTACTAAGACCCAGGCGACTTCGAAGCACCAGAAGGCTGGACCTTACCCCGGCATTATGGCGCGAACGGAGCGAACAGACAATGGGGATTCCACCGAGGAGCGAGGGCTTTAATCGTGCGTTGCCGCGAGAAAAACCCCTGACTCATTTTCCTTTTGCGGAGTCGGGGCCTCAATCGTGCTCACGCGTCTTGCAGTTGCCGGCAGGACCGGCAATCTTTAACGGCGATCCCAATTGACTTCGCGGCGATCGCGATTCACGTCGCGGTACTGGCGGCGCAGTTCGCGGCGCTCTTGGCGCGCGGCGGCGGGTAGGCTTTTCGATGAACTGGAACGGCTGCGCAAGTTGGCTGCACGGCAACAGCAAGAGCTTTTTAATTCGGGCCTTTCATTTTGTCTTTGACGCTGTGCGCTAGTTTCTCGATCTCCTCGGCCTTCTTGATGACCTCGAGCGAGAGAACGTTTTCGTCCGATTTATCCACGGACTCCTTTAGCTCGACCGACAACTTCAGCAGCTTGTCGGTGTCGTGCCTGAGGGCGGCGACGCGTTCCTTGGCGGCTTTCTTGGCCATATCGCTGGTGATTCGGGAGTGTGCTTCATCTTCATCCGCCGCGGGCGTAGTGATGTCTCCCCGGGGAGACGGGGGCGGTCCTGGAGCTACCTTCTGAGCACAGATGGGGAGAGCCCACAGACAAAGGAAGAACATCCATACGAAAGGTCTGAATCGCACCGGAAACCTCGCAGAGAGTCAAGCAGCACCGCTCTGGGAAAATTATACTTCCGCGGAAGCCGGAGCCGAGGCGGTCCGGACGACTACGTATCCTGTGCCTTGCGAATTTTGCGACAAAGCCGTGAGGGTGTGGTTTCCCTGAGCAAATGCAGATTTCGCTGCGTCAGGGTCAGCCGGAAACTAACCAGTCTCCAGCAGCGCTGCGCTGGAGACTGGCCACTTCAAAGACTTACAGAGCGCTCATGTTGGCCAGAAATTCGCTGTTTCCTCTGGTCTTGCTGAGTTTGTCGATCAGCAATTCCATCGCTTCCACCGGGGAGAGCGGGTTCAGAACCTTGCGCAGAACCCAGATGCGGGACAGATCTTCCTTGGGGATGAGCAGCTCTTCCTTACGGGTGCCGGAGCGCTGAATGTCGATGGCTGGGAAGACGCGCTTGTCGACCAGTTTGCGCTCGAGGATGATTTCCGAATTGCCGGTGCCTTTGAACTCTTCGAAGATGACGTCGTCCATCCGGGAACCGGTGTCGATGAGGGCTGTGGCAATGATGGTGAGCGAGCCGCCTTCTTCGATGTTGCGGGCGGAGCCGAAGAAACGTTTCGGACGCTGCAAAGCGTTGGAGTCGACGCCGCCGGAGAGCACTTTGCCGGAGGGCGGAACAATCGTGTTGTAGGCGCGGGCGAGACGGGTGATGGAATCGAGCAGGATCACCACATCGCGCTTGTGCTCGACGAGGCGCTTGGCTTTTTCGATCACCATTTCCGCGACTTGGACGTGGCGGGCGGCGGGCTCGTCGAAGGTCGAGGAGATGACTTCGCCTTTGACCGAGCGCTGCATGTCGGTGACTTCTTCTGGGCGCTCATCGATGAGCAGGACCATCAGCACAACTTCCGGGTGATTCGCGGTAATGGAGTTGGCGACGTTCTGCAGCAGCATGGTCTTGCCGGCGCGCGGTGGAGAGACGATCAAGCCGCGCTGTCCTTTGCCGAGGGGCGTGAGCAAGTCCATGACGCGGGCGCTGGAGTTCTCGCGCGTGGTCTCGAGCTTGAGGCGCTCCTGGGGATAAAGCGGCGTCAGATTGTCGAACAGGATTTTGTTGCGGGCTTCATCGGGAGATTCGAAGTTAACCGCCTCGATCTTCACCAGCGCGAAATATTTTTCGCCTTCGTGAGGAGGGCGCACCTGGCCGCTGATGGTGTCGCCAGTCTTGAGGTCAAACTTGCGGATTTGGGAGGGCGACACGTAGATGTCGTCGGGGCCCGGAAGGTAATTGTAGTCGGGAGAGCGCAGGAAGCCGTAGCCGTCGGGCAGGATTTCGAGGACGCCTTCGGCGAAGATGTGGCCTTCTTTTTCGCTCTGCGCCTGCAGGATCTTGAAGATGAGATCCTGCTTGCGCATACCGCTGGCACCGGGAAGATCCAAGGTCCTTGCGATCTTGGTCAACTCAGTGATGTTTTTTTCTTTCAGTTCAGCAATGGTCATGATTCACCTGAACCCGCGCACTAGAACGTATTCGTTAGTGTCTGCGGGAGATTTTTTAAAGGAAGGGGACGCAGGGAAGACGCAAGTACTACCAGGCAGGAAGGCGGGGCTGGGTTAAGCAGCCCGCCGTTGTGCCTCAGCAAAATTCTCTGGTTCCGACAAAACTTCTTGCCGCTCCGAGTCAGCGATCCGGTCCAATACACCGTTCATCGTTTCCTGGATTCTGGTGCTGGGCCGATGGAACTTACGCGTGGCCTTGGAAGCAAGCTGACAAAGCATATAACGGTTGCGTAGAGTCTGTAAAGCATCAAACACACGATCAGAGCGCATGTGCTTTCTATCTCCTTACTTTATGATTGTGGCCTTCCGCATTCGTCCTTTGCCGTGGAGGGTGACCGGAACCCCAGAGTGCGCCCTAAGTCACTGATTCCTATTAGGTTGTAAAGGAGTTAGCGTAAAAACTCACTTTTTGAATAGATGCGCGACAGGACACTGAAGATGCTCGATTTTCTGGGGCCTGGATTCCTACGCGCAAACAACTCAATAAGCCCAGTAGATTCCTATGTGTCCCGGGAACTCGTTAATGTAACTGCAAGGGGCGAAGAGGTCAAGTATTTATTTGTCAAAGAGCAGGAGTCGGCAACTTTCTGCCTGTGGAACGTTCCTCGGCCTTTTAGGATCAGTAACTTAGCTGGCAAAGGGCTGCGGTCATCTTGCGGGCGAGGGCGAATCGGCAGACACGGAAGCTTCAGCGGTAGTCGCCAAACGTATGTCCGTTTTCGGGCAGCCGAGTCCGTGAGCGGACGGAATTAGTTTAACCGCGAAGCGCTTTTCCTTTGCCATCAATGTGCTACCGCTAAAGAGTCTGGTACGGGATCTGCTGTGCATTCTTGTTCAGGACACTTTGACGACGACTGCGAGTGGCGGAATCCTTTGGCGGGAGTTAAAGCTTATGGAAACGATGGTTCAGGATTTGCGATACGCATTCCGGGTTCTGCGGAAGAATCCTGGATTTACATTTGTTACCGTGTTCACGCTGGCGCTGGGGATTGGGGCAACGACCGCTATTTTTGGCGTGATTTACGGCGTCCTGCTGCGACCGCTGCCCTACGATAAGCCAAACCAGATTGTTCAGCTTTGGGAGGTCAGCGATCGTGGCCACCGGATGAATTTTACTGACCCCAACTTTGAGGATATCCGTTCGCAGAGTCTTACCCTGCAGGGGTTGGCGGAATTTGGAGCGGGCGTGGAGTCGGTCTCGGGCGGTTCCGAACCGACCCGGACGGCAATGGCCTCGGTTTCACAGGACTTCTTTCCACTGATGCACGTTCAACCGGTATTGGGGCGCGGCTTTCTGCCGGAAAATCATCGCTTTGGCTCTGCCCCTGTCGCCTTGGTCAGTTACGGATACTGGAGGCAGTATCTGGGCAGGGCGACCGATCTGTCTGCAATCAGGCTCAGAATTCTAAACCAGGCTGTGTCGGTCATCGGAGTGCTGCCTGCGGGATTCCGATTTCCCGACGGGGCCGAGATATGGGTGCCGCGAGAACTGTACGAGCGTCTGCCCAGTCGCAGTGCGCACAACTGGCAGGTAATCGGCCGGCTGCGAGATGGCATCTCGCCGGATCAGGCGCACGTCGAGCTGGCTGTCATTGCTCGCCAGATCAAGCAACAGTTCGGCCAAGATGTGGACATGACCGATGTGGAAGTTGCGCGGTTGCAGGACGCAAAGACGGGCAATGTGCGAGCGGGTTTGTTGATTCTGATGGGAGCGGTGGGTTTTCTGCTGTTGATTGCATGCGCCAACGTCGCGAACCTGCTGCTGGCCCAGGCCTCGACGAGAGAGAGGGAGTTGGCGATCCGCGCGGCCATTGGAGCAGGCAGGGGACGACTGGCACGGCAGTTTCTGACCGAATCGCTTCTGCTGTCGCTCGCTGGCGGCGTGATTGGCGTGCTGGTGGCGCGCTGGAGCGTGATTGGCCTGGTTCACCTGGCTCCGCCGGAACTGCCACTCGAGGACTCAACCATCCATCTGCCGGTATTGTTTTTTGCGTTCGGAATCTCTCTGCTGGTGGCGGTTGGACTCGGACTTTTCAGCGTTTTGCACGCGACTTCGGGGGATGTGCAACAGGCTCTGGTAGAGCAGGGCCGTTCGCAGACGGGTTCGCGGCGGAGCCAGCGTGTTGGACGCGCCATCATCGCCGGACAGTTGGCGATCACACTGGTGCTGCTCACCGGGGCAGGACTGCTCGGTCGCAGTCTGCTGCACGTGCTCTCCGTTGATCCTGGCTTCAGGACCGAACACGTGGTGACAATGGATATGGCGCTGTCTTTCGCTGACAAAGGTACAGAAAGAAGCCGCGTGCAGTTCCTCAGTGAACTGCTGGCGCAGTTGCGTCAGATTCCGAGCGTGCAGGAGGTGGGTGGTACGGGGAGCTTGCCCCTGACTACCGCGCTATCGGACGGGACTTATGTGATGATGACCCCGGGGGAGCAGGCTCCGCGCTCGATAGAAGAGTTGGGACGCTGGTATCACAACGTGGCGCGCACGGGTCATGCAGACTATTGTCCTGCCAGCGAGGGCTACTTCCGGGCTCTGGGAATCCCGCTGTTGAGGGGGCGTTTGTTCGATGACCGCGACACCATGGATGCGCCGCATGTTGCTGTGGTGAGCCAGTCGCTAGCGCGTGAAAAATGGCCTGAACAGGATCCGATAGGGCGAACGATCGAATTTGGGAATATGGATGGCGACCTTCGTCCGCTGACCATCGTCGGTGTCGTGGGTGACGTGCGCGAGGACAGCCTGGAAAAGCCCTTTGGGCCGATCGTTTATGTGAATTACCGGCAGCGCCCTCAGGCCACCTATCGTTTTACGGCGGTGCTACGAACGGCGACCGATCCGTCGGCGGTGATTTCAGCCGCGCGGGGAATCGTACACGCCCTCGATCCCAATGAGCCCCCAAAGTTCGGCACCCTGAGCGAGATATCCGCACTTTCACTCAAGTCCAGGAGATTCAACTTGATGGTATTAGGGGCATTTGCGGGGACAGCGCTACTGCTGGCGGTTGCAGGTCTCTATGGCGTGATGTCCTATTCGGTAGCGCGACGCACAGGAGAACTGGGCACGAGGATCGCCCTGGGAGCGACTCCGGGGAATGTCCTTCGCCTGGTGCTGCGGCAAGGACTCGTGACCGCGCTGATCGGTGTGGCGATCGGAATTGGTGGAGCGATCGTCTTGACCCGCACTTTGCGCTCTTTCTTGTTTGGATTGAGTCCGACTGATCCCGTTACGTTTGGCGCTGTCGTGTTCGTACTCATCCTTGTGGCGCTGCTGGCTTGCTACATTCCGGCACGTCGTGCAGCCAAAGTGGATCCCATGGCGGCGCTGCGATATGAGTGAAAGATCCTTTTCGGCGCGCATGTTCAGCCGCCACACTCGACTGTGATTGAAATCACAGACCGGCGAAACGGTCGCCGCTACGGTTAGGGTAGATCGTTTTTCAGACAGTGAGGGCTTTTCCATGAGTATTGCGTCCCCAACCGGCACACGCGTTTTGAACCCCAGTTTGGAGCGGAAGATTATGAGCGCCGCCGAGGCGGCGGCTTTGATTCGATCCGGCGACCAGATTGGCATGAGCGGGTTTACCGGCTCGGGTTATCCGAAGACGGTGCCGATTGAACTGGCGCACCGCATCGCGGATGCGCACTTCCGCGGGCAGAAGTTTCAGGTCAGTGTGTTCACCGGCGCTTCGACCGGACCGGAGCTCGACGGGGCGCTCGCGATGGCGGGAGGCATTCACTTGCGGCTCCCTTACCAGTCCGACCCTGAGACCCGCAAGCGGATCAACGCGGGCGAAATGGACTACATGGACATTCACCTCAGCCACGTTGCGCAGTTCGTGGAGTATGGATTTCTGGGCAAGCTCGATGTCGCGCTGATCGAAGTCACGGCTGTGCTTGAGGATGGACGGCTGGTGCCGAGTTCTTCAATCGGCAATAACAAGACGTGGATCGATCAGGCGGAGCGCGTGATTCTTGAGGTTAACTCGTGGCAGCCGGCTGCGCTCGAGGGTATGCATGACATTTACTACGGTCTCGAGCCACCGCCGAATCGCGGGCCGATTCCACTGGTGCGTACGGGGCAGCGCATCGGCACGCCGTATCTGGAACTTCCTGCGGAGAAAGTTGCGGCGATTGTGCTGACGGATTCTCCGGACCGCAACAGCGCGTTCAAGGCTCCCGATGATGCGTCGAAGCGGATTGCGGGACACATTCTGGAATTTCTGAGCTGGGAAGTGCAGAAGGGACGCATGCCGGCGAATCTGTTACCGCTGCAATCCGGGGTGGGTAATATTGCCAACGCGGTTCTGTTTGGACTGGAGGAAGGACCGTTTGAAGGGCTGACTTCCTACACGGAAGTGATTCAGGACGGAATGATTCGGCTGCTGAAGTCAGGCAAGGTGACGTCGGCGTCGGCGACGGCTTTCTCGCTCAGTCCGGAGATGCTGACCGAAGTGAATGCCAACATGGCCAGCTATCGGGACCGGATTGTGCTGCGGCCGCAGGAGATTTCCAATCATCCGGAGATCATTCGGCGGCTGGGCGTGATCGCGATGAACGGCATGATCGAAGCCGATATTTACGGCAATGTGAACTCGACGCACGTAATGGGATCGCGCATTCAGAACGGCATCGGCGGCTCGGGAGACTTCGCGCGCAATGGCTACCTCTCGATCTTTATGGCCCCGTCGTCGGCAAAGAAGGGGACGATCTCGACCATCGTGCCGATGGTGTCGCATGTGGATCATACCGAGCACGATGTGCAGGTCCTGGTCACAGAGTACGGATTGGCCGACCTGCGTGGACTTTCGCCGCGGCAGCGGGCTCACCTCATTATCGAGAAGTGCGCCAATCCAGATTACAAACCTTTGCTCCTCGACTATCTGTCGCGATCGGAGCAGCTTTCGTATGGCAAACATACGCCGCACTTGCTGACGGAATCGCTGGGCTGGCACAACCGCTATCTGCGCAGCGGAAACATGCGTCCTCGGGAAGAGAACTGAAAAACGGTCGCGAGACGGTCTCGCCGTCACCATCATCTTTCCCCTTTCCTCCTTGGACCCACGCGAGCATGGTGGAATTTCTCCTGTTGCGGGAACATGGGTGTAAAATCTGGCAGAGGCGCGAACATGAGTCATCTTCTTCGCAAGCTGTGGCGGCACGACGAGGGCCAAGACATCGCCGAGTATGCGGTGATGCTGGCCGTTATTCTGGTATTGGTGGTTGGTACGATTCGCCTAATCGGAAGCAATGCGAACAGCGTATTTTCGAGTGCAGCCAGTTCAATTCAATGACCTTCCCGTTAGTTAACAATTCGCCCCCGCTTGCCATCCATTTCGACGCGAGGGCCCTGGCGCAAGGTCAGTTAGACTACGCCCGGTCACAGGAGAGTGCTCGACGCCGCTGAATCTCTTTGCGGGTGCCCCAGGTCTCGGCCTTCCCATGTCTCGCAAAAACGGCGAGACATGGGGCACCCCATGATCGACCAGCCCACACCCTATGAGTGACAGTAGAAACGTTTCGATCACGCCGCTGGTGGTCGGATTTTCATTACCATGACATCCGTATCATTGATCCGCACCGGACCTGCCTCTCCGCATAGGTACCATCGAAAACTGCTCCAGCGCCACTGCTCAGGCGAAGACACCAACCCACGCTCGACCGGGTTGCGATGGATATAGCGAAGTTTTTCAATCCGCTTGCGCTCCGTCCAAACATTGAAATCATAAAACCGCGCCTGCCAGAATCGGTCAGGATGAACTGAGGCGCCCGAAACTGGGGTGCCCCAGGTCTCGCCGCTTTTGCGAGACCTGGGAGCCGCCACCACGACACTCCCACCGCCAGAACACTGCATACTCCGCACAACGCCGAGCTTTAATGCCTGAATCGCGGTCGACAACGTCTCCCGCTGCGGTTCGCTCACCAATAAATGAATGTGTTCCGGCATGACGACCACAATCCGATAGCGTCGGCGAACCCGTTCCAGAATCTTCAGAAAACAAATCACAGTAAGCCTCGTTCCTGAAGAGCGGTCGGCGTCGGTAACAACTGAACGTCAGAAAGTGTAAGTCGTTACCGCCATAAAATCGGTGCAGGCCTTCGTTCATGAATGGAGAGTAGGAGAATCAGAAAGACCTGTCTGTGACAAGTGAACATTCGAGGTGGCCCTCCCAGAGCCTGCCCTGAGCGGAGCCGAAGGGTCTCGCAAAAACGGCGAGACCTGGGGCACCCGGCACCCGGCGTTTTCGGTGACGGATGAAGTGGATTACTTCCGGATGGCCGACGGCCGGGAAGTATGATAGGTCAAGGAGCAGGGAGCCGTGACCACGCGTCCACCCAAGGTTCACACTCAACTCGGCCGAGCCGCGGTCCAGATCTTTGCCGCCAATGATCGCATGAACCAGATTCTCATCGAACATCTTGACCCTGCCGCCTGGAGAGCCAAACCGCCCGGCAAGGCCCGCACCATTGCGGCGATCTTCACGCACATGCACAATGTCCGCTGCAAGTGGGTCAGGCTTACAGCTCCGCACCTGAAGGTTCCACCACAGCTCAACCGCGCGCACTGCACGCCGCAGCAGGCCCGTGCGGGATTAGCCGAGAGCGCCGCTCGCTGCGCGGAGATGCTCTCTGAAGCGCTCGGCGATGGTGGGGGCCGCGTCGAGAAGTTTCGCAGAGACGGTTGGGCTCGGCCTTGGCCGGTTGGCGTGGAAATGCTGTGCTACATGCTTTCCCACGAAGCCCACCATCGCGGGCAGGTATGCATGCTCGCGCATCAGTTCGGATTCCCGCTGCCGATTAAGGTGACGTCCGGGATCTGGAATTGGGAAAAGCTGTGGAAAGAGTGCGGGTCGTCTGGCGGTCCCGGCTACGATTCTTAAGGAATCGCTCAAAGGGCATTTTCAGGCTGAACCAACACGGTGCAGTTTGAGTTTAAGGTGTCTTGCGTTTCGCGTGTGGTTTGCCGCTGACTAGTCCTTATATTCAAAGAGCAGATCATCTGCCAAGTGCGTATCGTCATTCACGTGGACCTTACGTGCGATATGGCTGCTCTTGAAGCTGGCCTTCAAGATTTCATCTTGGGTTAATCCGATCCGAGTCATGAGGTGCAGGGTGGTATGCCTTCGATTATTTGGGTTCGCCAGCTTTTCATCTTTCAGGTAGTTCTCCAGTGTGATACGTTTTCGATGTTGATCCCACCAGTACCAAACGCTAGCAATGGCTGCGAGTAGGGCGGTCGTGATCTCCGCGAGATTGGCAATTGTTTCAAGATTTGCCATTGGTCTCTCCAGGACGATCCAGCGATTTAATGATCCGGTAAACACCAGTCAGATCAGTCTAGTCATTTTTGTCGCGATCAGCACTCCCAAAATAGTGGCTGTGTTACGAACGCTTCCCGAGATCGCCATAAGCGCCTCTGACACAGGCGGATGTTGTCCCGCCAGTATCGCAAGACGCTCGCTGACGTCATGGAGTTGCTCAACTTGGTGCAGGATGGCCTCAATAGGCATGAGTGGCACCGCTGGGGACTTCGCCGTCGGGAATGGTCAAGCGTGTCCTGGTGCTAACGCGGTTAACGATGTCTTCAGCGCAATCCCGATACATGGTGTGTAACGTGCTGCGCCAGCCTATCAACTCGCCGCGCGCGAACTCAGTTTCCACCCCCTCGGGGTCTTTCTGGTGCTCATTATGGAAACTTTTCAGAAGGAATTCGCCCTGCTCTACCAGGCGATTGATAGTTTCTGCGTTTTGAAGCGCTAGGTGCATGTCCGCCCTCCTTGGCGCGATCAAGTGCATGTCATTTGGTGGCACGAGAAGGCGGAAGTAATTCCGTCTCCTCGTGCCAAAAAACTCGGAGCTTCTTTACGCTGCTACCGCAACATTTTGGAAGGTCGAGGTGACGGACTCAAACGTCTGAACCTTGGGCGTTCCATCGATCATTCTTGCAAGTGTTCTCAACACTTCTGGGTAGGTATTGCTGCTATAAGCTTCTGCATTGGCCTTGCTGTCCCACAGACTGATGGCAATAACATCCAGGCTGCCGGGATTTGACAATGTGATTTCGTCTCTGAAGCCCTTCTGCTTGCGCAGCAAAGGAAGAGTGTCGTTCTCAAAGGTCCGGGTGTAATCGGAAAGCACGTTCGATTTCAGATGTATAGAGACGTTGCGTGCAAACATATAAACCTCCTAAAAGGTTGGTTAGCGCTAAGAGGAGAGAACTTCAGATGGGCTGACTTAGTTCAGGGAACCTGAAAGAGGAGAAGGATACTCACTCCACCTAACTGCAGCATTTGAGTGGCCCTCTCCCTCAGCACCGCAAGTTGTTGCTTCGATACGTCCCAGAGCAGATCGGGCTCCCGGTTCTGTCGCGCATCTTTGGCGGAAAACGAGCACAAACGGCAAACTGACCCCGGCAACCCCTCGTCATTGTGGTCAGCGCGCTCTCAGCGGCGCGAACTGTCTTTTGCGGACCCTCGGCAAACAGCCGGAGTAGATAACGCCGGCCAGGGCGGCGCCAACTGGAGGCTATTGCTGCTGCTGGCGAAACATCGGGATTGCACAAGCCAGGCAAATGGACAGTTCAAGTCAAGCTGCTTGGGTCACGGCACGACTGACCGTCCTACCCTTCCCGGTTCGCCACGCCATTTACGCCCAATACGTGCGGTCGAGGCTGCGATACTGGATGGCTTCGGCGATGTGTTTGGGCTCGAGGTGGGGGGAGTCTTCCAGGTCGGCGACGGTGCGAGCTACTTTCAGGATGCGGTCGTGGGCGCGGGCGCTCAGGCCTTGCTGGGTCATGGCGCGTTCGAGCAGGCGCTCGCAGTCAGCGGAAAGTTCGCAGAAGGTGCGGATGTGGCGGGAGGACATCTGGGCGTTGCAGTAAAGTTTTTCGCGGGACGTGGCAAAGCGCTCCAGTTGCTTTTGGCGGGCGCGGATGACGCGCTCGCGAATTTTGCCCGAGCTCTCGGGCTCGCTGGTGGAGCGCATTTCTTTGTAGTTCACGGCGGGAACATCGATGTGAATGTCGATGCGGTCCATGAGCGGGGCCGGAGATTTTTGAGACGTAGCGCTGGATCATCGGGGTGGTGCACTGGCAGTCGCGGGTGCGGTCGTTGTGGAAGCCGCAGGGGCAGGGGTTCATGGCCGCGGCTAGCATGAAACGCGCGGGGAAGGTGAGGGACATGGAGGCGCGAGCGATGCTGACCGTGCCGTCTTCGAGCGGCTGGCGGAGGACTTCGAGCACGTTGCGGGGAAATTCGGGCAACTCGTCGAGAAAGAGCAGGCCGTTGTGGGCCAGCGAAACTTCGCCCGGGCGCGGGATTACGCCGCCGCCGATCAGGCCGACATCGGAGATGGTGTGGTGCGGCGAACGATAGGGGCGCGTTCCGACCAGGCCCGTGCCTTGATCGAGCACTCCAGCTACGCTGTGAATCTTCGTCGTTTCGAGGGCTTCTTCAAACGTGAACGGCGGCAGGATGGTGGGCATGCGCTTGGCGAGCATGGTCTTGCCGGAGCCGGGCGGCCCGATCATCAGGATGTTGTGGCCTCCGGCGCAGGCGATCTCGATAGCGCGCTTGGCGGTCTGCTGGCCGCGGACGTCTTTAAAATCGACGAAGAACTGCTGGGATTCGCGCAGAAGCGAGTCGCCGTCGGCCTTGATGGGAACGATGCCGTTGCCCGAGTTCACGAAATGAATTACGTCGAGCAGCGAGCGCACGGGGTAGACATCCAGGCCGGAGACCATGGCGGCTTCTTTGGCGTTGGCTTCGGGAACGACCATGCGGGAAATTTTTCGTCCGCGGGCCTCAATGGCAATGGGGAGAGCGCCGCGGACGCTGCGCACGCCGCCGTCGAGGGAGAGTTCTCCGACAAAAACGCAGTCGGAAATATCTTTCTTGGTGAGACCGCCGTAGGCTCCGACAATGCCGAGGGCCATGGGAAGGTCGAATCCGGAACCTTCTTTCTTGATGTCGGCGGGAGCGAGGTTGATGGTGATATGCGTGGGAGGGATGTCGTAGCCGCAGTTTTTCAGCGCGGCGCGGACGCGGTCGCGGCTCTCGCGGACGGCGGCGTCGGGCAGGCCGACCGTGTGAAAATGGTCCTGATCGCACTTGATGCCGGAGCAATCGACTTCCACCTGAATAATGTTGGCATCGATGCCGTAGACGGCGGCGCTGAGAGTTTTGTATAGCATGTGGCGACTGCCAGTAATTCCCCACCCTTCGACTTCTCTCAGGGCAGGCATTCCCGCAACGCACGCGAGAAATGGGGCTCCCGGCTTGCGGGCACACGAAGACCTGATGTACCAGCTACCCACCTTAAGGATTCGGACGCAGTGCTGGCTGTGACGGATGTCACCAGAGAGTTGTGGAAAACCCAGTCGTGCCCTCCCGTTCGTCGCGGTCGTTCATCCCCGCGACACGGGACCGCTCGCGTACCAAGATGTCCAACAATGCGGTTTCGCCCGACGCGTATAGAATTAGGATGGCATTTAGGGCAGATCGGCAGTTCCTTCATGAGCTTGGACCCCGCTAACACTCCGCGTACGCCTCGACCTCCTGGAAATCTGGAACGGGAAGAGTCTCAATTGTGGAGATGGGCGCTGGGATTCATGGTTTTGCTGGCGGTTGCGCTGGCGGGGCTGCTGTGGGAGCGCCTGGACAATATCCCGTTTCAACTTCGCGCGATTCCGATCGGAGTGCTGGTTCTGTCGATCCTGTTCGCGGTGTACGCCTACGGGCGACGGCGCGAAGTCAGCGAACTCAAAGGGCTGCTGCACGGCTTGCAGGAGCACGTGGGAGCAGCGCCTTCGGAAGAGCAACTCGACCAGCTCAGCCAGGTGATCCAGCGCTCGCAGCGCAACTTCAAGGAATTGATCGACTCCTTTGATGACCCGGCGTGCGCGGTGTCGCTCGACGGCACCATGCGAACGGTCAACAAGCGCATCACCGAGATAACCGGGAAGACTTACTCCGAGTTGATAGGACGCAAGATCTACGATTTCGTCGAGGAACCGACTCAAGCAGACGTGGAACGCGGCCTGGGGCGCTTTCTGGAAAAGAAGCGTTGGGCGGGGACCGTGCAGCTCCGATTGAAAAACAGTTCGAGGCCTCTTTATTTTGAGTGTGCGCTGAATGGAATTGTGAAAGGGGATGAAATAGTAGGCGCGAGCCTGCTGGGGCGCGACGTGACCGAGCAGCGCGAAAAGGAGTTGCGCTTTACCGAACTGTTCGAAACTTTGCAGGAAGGCGTTTACTTCAGCACTCCCGAGGGGCGTTTGCTGGACGCCAATCCGGCACTGGTGAGCATGCTGGGATATGTGGAGAAAAGGGATCTTCTGGCGGCGGAGCCGGCGGCATTGAATTTCGATCCGGGTCAACCGGTACTAGGGCGGGCGGTTGACGACCGCGGAGGCGTACGCACCCGCGAGATCAAACTTCGGCGCAAGGATGGGACGGCCGCGATCTTTCTGGATTCCTCGCGAGCGGTTTGGGACACCTCGGGGAACATCATCCGCTATCAGGGAACCCTGGTGGACATCACGGAAAAGCGGAAGATGGAGCGGCAACTGGCACAGCAGGAGGAGTTCCGCAGCCGGCTGCTGGAGAGTTTCCCGGATCTCATCCTGGTGGTGGATCTTGAGGAACGCTACACGTTCGTCAGTTCGCGGGCTCGCGATCTTCTGGGCTACGAGCCGCAAGACATGATGGGGAAAAAAATCTCCGACATGGAAGATCATTCGCCGGAGATGGCCGCTCTTTATCGCGCTGTGGTTTCCGGCAAGCAGGCGTTCGCGTCCGCGGAATATGGGGCACGGCATCGCGATGGAAGCTGGCGGACGATGCGTGGCGCGGGCAGCCAACTGGTCGATGCGGAGGGGAAAATCAGCGGTGTCATTATTTCGGTACGCGATATTACGGTCGAACGAAAACTGGAACAGCAGGTGGTGCAGAGCGAGCGGCTGGCGGCGATGGGCGCAATGATTGGGGGTGTCGCCCACGAACTGAACAATCCTCTGACCAGCATCATGGGCGTGAGTGAGTTGCTGCAGGATACCGAGACCAACGAAACCTCCCGCAAGCAGCTTGCGATGCTGCAGCAGCAGGCGCGACGAGCAGCGGAGATCGTGCAGAACCTGACGTATTTCGCACGCCCGCCCGCTCCGGGCAAGAGCAGGATCAATCTGGTCGAGGTGGTGGAGCGAACGTTGAACTTGCATGCTTATTCGCTGCGCAAGAACAACATTACGGTCGACTTTCTGAAAGAGGCTGGCGTGCCCTACGCGTTGGGCGATCCGCACCAGTTGATGCAGGTCTTCCTGAACCTGATTCTGAACGCTGAGCATGCAATCCGCGACGCACGGGATAAGGGGACGCTGAGGATTCGGCTGGGCAGGGGAGACACTTCCGTATGGGTCAGCTTCCATGACGACGGGCCGGGCATCCCGAAGGAAAACTTGTCGACCATCTTCGATCCCTTCTATACGACGAAGCGGCCGGGGCGCGGCACAGGATTGGGCTTGAGCATTTGCAAGTCAGTAATGAAGGAGCACAACGGCAGCGTGGAAGCGGCAAACTCCCCCGAGGGGGGAGCGATATTCACGGTGACGCTGCCGGTGTCGCCGGTGGGGTGAGGCTGGAACTTTTTCATCTGAGGTGTACGAGCGGTGGGGGCGCAACACCGCTACGGACGCTTCTGGGCAGTGTAAGTCATCGTCCCGCCGCGTTGTTTGTCTGAGGATTCGACTATCATCGACTTGCCATCCTTGGAAACTGTCATGCGGGCAATGGTGATGACCTTTCCCTTCTGCTTGTCGGTCTCCTCAATTGTGTACTCGTCGACGCGCTTTAGCGAGACGGTGTGGCCAGATCCTCCGTTTACGGGATAGTCTTTGCCGTCGAACCTGGCTTCGTAGCTCTGGCTGCCGTCGGAGATCTTCATTCCCCCAGTGGTGCTTTCATAGGTCGTCAAAGTACCAGCGGCGGTGGCGTTCTTGACTGTCTGCATTTGCCACTCTCCCGAAAGGGCGTGCGAGCCAGTCGGGCCCTGGCTCACTCTTGTGAACCCTGCCTTTCCCGTGACCGTTTCCGCTTCCATATTGTTCGTAAACTCCTCGGTCATCGTTTGTCCGTCCGGCGACACTGTCTCGATACACTCGAAGAAAGGCCTGCCCTCCTTCTTCATCGTGAACTCGATTGCACGGTCATCCAGTATCCGCACCGCCAGGGTGTCGTAGGGGCGTCCGGTCACTTTGTGATCGATCCCGTCCGTTTCCACGTCAACCCTCGGGACACAGCTCTCGCAGTGGTACATGCCATTGTCGAACAGGTAGTCTTCGGGCGGGCCGGAGAATTGGAGCGTTTCCATCTTCATTTCCCATGTTCCGTCGAAGCGACTCTGGGCAAACACGCACGATGTCAGGAACAACAGCAGGGCGAGATGCTTCTGCATGGTGTGCCTCACGCGACAACCAGTTTAGTACCACAACCGGTTCGATGCGGGCGCCGGACTTCGCCCCCCGCTTGGACAGCCGAGGCGGCTGTCGCTACGTAAGTTTTTCTAGCGCTCGACTGCCATCGCAACCGCGTTGCCTCCGCCCAGGCAGAGGGCGGCAATACCGCGCTTCACATCCCGGCGAATCATTTCATAGATCAGCGTGACCAGCACACGCGCGCCGCTGGCGCCGATCGGATGGCCGATCGCGACCGCCCCGCCGTTCACGTTAACTTTGTCTGGATTCAGACCCAACTCGCGCATCACGCCTAGCGCCTGCACGGAGAACGCTTCGTTGAGTTCGTAAAGATCGACGTCTTCATTTTTCCATCCCGTCTTTTCCCAGATGGTGCGGACCGCGCCCACGGGCGCCATCATCACCCATTTGGGTTCGACCCCACTGGTCGCCTGCGCCACGATGCGGACCATGGGCTTGGCGCCGAGATCCTGCGCGCGCTGCGCGCTGGTGACGACCAGGGCAGCGGCACCGTCGTTGACGCCGGGCGCGTTGCCGGCCGTAACGGTGCCGTCTTTCTTGAAGGCGGGCTTCAGGGCACGCAGCACTTCGATGGTGGTGTCTTCGCGCGGGCCCTCGTCCTTTTCGAAGATGGTGGGAGGAGCGCCCTTTTTCTTCGCTGGAATTTCGACCGGAACGATCTGCGACTTGAAACGGCACTCTTTGATCGCGGAGAGCGCTTTGCGGTGCGAGTTCAGCGCGAACTGATCCTGTTCTTCGCGCGTGATGCCGTATTTCTCGGCGACGTTCTCGCCGGTGATGCCCATGTGGTAGTCGTTGTAGATATCCCACAGGCCATCGTGGACCACGGAGTCGACGATCTGCGCGTTGCCGAGACGGTAGCCCTTGCGCGCTTGCGGCAGGAGATAGGGGGCGTTGGTCATGGATTCCATTCCGCCGGCGACGACGATGGAACTGTTTCCGGTCTGCACCGCTTGTGCTGCGAGAGCGACGGATTTCAATCCTGAGCCGCAGACCTTGTTGATTGTCATGGCACCTGTCGCGGGAGAGAGTCCGCCGAAGATGGCGGCTTGGCGAGCGGGATTCTGACCGAGACCGGCGGAGAGCACATTGCCCATGATGCACTCGTCAATCTCGGTGGGGGCGATCCCGGCGCGCTTGACGGCCTCGCGGACAGCGATGGCGCCGAGTTGCGGGGCGCTGACATCGGAGAGGCTGCCTTGAAATTTTCCGACGGCGGTGCGGCAGCCGGAGATGATGACTACATCGTCAAAAGAGGCCATGAATCAAGCTCCCGCGAAGGGTTCGCGACTTTCATTATAGATGCAGGAGCGGGAGAATACGTCGCTGGCCGAGAACTGCGAGAGCTGGCGGTGCCGAACTGATGGAGTGCGATTTGTCCTCCCCATTTGCGAGTTCGAAGTTGGTTAAGCATGCGCTCGCGGGATGAAAATCGAGTGCGACTCGACGCTATGTTGAAAAAACTTGTTGACTTTTGCTTCAGAAACTCTCTCGCTGTGACTTTGGTATCACGACTTGCGCAGATCGATCATCATTTTCTTCTTGACTTCATTTTTCATTAACTCTATACATCAACTAGTTGCAGTAGAAGACCGCTGCAACATTTTCCATGAAAAATGGAAGGGAGAATAGGAACAATGGCAACCAAGAAAAAGGCAAAAAAGAAAAAGAAGCACTAAGAAAGTTCGGTACGAAGTCAAAAGGGGACGCTCAAGAGCGTCCCCTAAGTTTTTTGAGGCAGGAATCGTTCCAGGATGTCTGGTTAATTCGGCCGTCCGGCGATACTCTCCACTCGATGCGGAATCCGCTTCTCCTTCTCCGGACATAGACTCCGATACGCACAGAAATTGCAGTGCATCCCGGGCTTGGCTTTGAAGATGCCATTAGCGATTCCCTGGGCAGCGGCTTCCACGCGATTGCGCGCGCCGAGCAGTTGTGGTTCGGTGCGAGTCGTGGTGACGGCAACGTTCTCTTCCAGATTATAAAAAATCAGTGCTCCGACCGTGTATCCCCACTTCTCCTGAGCAGCGAGGGCGTAGAGGGATAATTGCAGGCTCTCGTCGGCGTTTTCCTGATCGCGAGCCTTGCCGGTCTTGTAGTCGACGACGGCCACGCTGCCGTCGGGACGGCGGTCGATGCGATCGATGCGGCCGACGACCGAGATCGGGCCTACGCGAATCTCAAAGGGCTGTTCGGTGTGAAGAACTTGCGGGGACGGGAAAGCGCGCGCTGAGGCGAGGAATTCGCGCAGTTGAGTAATGCCCTGCTCCTCGTAGAGTTCGTGCTGGTATGCCTCCAGAATCTTGGCCTCGGCCAGATCGAGGCGGAAGAGGTCGATCAGTTCTTCGTCGGTCTTGGCGCGTCCCAGGTTGACGGAGTCGAAATAGGTTTTGAGGATGCGATGGATGGCGGCGCCGTATTGCATGGCCGCGGCGGGCTTGGCCGACAAGCGCCAGTCGCGGTCGAGTTTGAACTGCAATCCGCAGCGCTCGTAGGTATCTATAGCGGATGCGCTGAGACGGGTATGCAAGCCGGAGAGCACCGGGAGTTCGAACCAGACATTCGTTTGCGACTCGGCGGGGTAGGCCAGGGACGTTTCCGCGAAGATGGCGAGGCTCGTCTGCGTGCCGTGTGCCGGGATCGCGGTCAACCAGCGAGCGAGGGTCTTGTCCTCGATCAGTTCCCGCATGTAGCCGTCGGGATTTTTATTGAGCTTGCCCTTTCCCTGCTTTGAGTAGATGTGGAGCGAGTCGCGGGCTCGGGTCATGGCGACGTAGAACAGGCGGCGCTCTTCCTCTTTGTGGAGAGTCTGGTCGTCGGCCGCAGTGACTGAATCAGGGTCACGCAGTTCCTTGGGGAAGGCGACCAAAGTTTCCCTGTACGGACAGGGAAACGAGTTCGAGTTGGCGCGGAGAATGAAGACGTGAGGAAACTCCAGCCCTTTGGCACCGTGCACGGTCATGAGGCGGACAGCATTCTCGGTTTCGTTCGCTTCCAGAGGGATTACCCCCCCAGCCTCGCGGAAAAGTGCGAGATAGTCGACCAGTTCTTCCAATTCTGTCGTCTTGTTGACCTTTTTCTTTTCCCACTCGTCTATGAAGTGCAGGGCGGCCTCAAGAATGGGCGATGCGACGTCGAGTGCAAACTGCCGGACGATGATGTCGAGTGCTGCGCGGGCTTTCGCCTCCCGGCGGCGGATTTCTTCGCGGGCACGCTCAACAGCGGCGAGAACATCGGCCCCGCCGTCGACTCTGTCGAGTGCTGCGGAAAGAGGGACGACCTGGCCTTCCCGATTGTCGCGGGCAATGGACCGCATCACTTGGCGAAGCTGCTCTGGATTCACGTGAAACCGCGCCAGTGCCGCAACCCGAAACAAGCTGACGTCGTCGCCGGCAGACACAACCGCGTTCAAGCAGGCGAACAGATCGCGCGCTTCGGGAGTATCGGAGATGTCCATGCTCTCGATGACGAACGGGATTCCGGCTTCGGCCAGTTCGTGTACGACGTCGTCGCGCTGGTAGTGAGAGCGGTAGAGGATGCCGAAGTCGGACCATTTGCACTTGGACTTTCTTTGCGCGTCGCGGAGGAAGCCGACCACGTCGGGACCCTCCGTATCTTTGGTGGTTAGAACCACCACCGACACCGGAGGGCTGGGAAGCTGCGCACCTGCTTTTGCGGCTTCCTCCTCCCGGGCGGACTGGAGTGGCACGCGGCGGTAGGCCGATGCGGCGTCGGGTTGACCGGCGAAGACGGGGGGATTCTTGTCGATCAGGGCGAAGGCGCTGCGGAGGATCGGCGTGGTCGAACGACGATTCTTCTCGAGGACCACTCGCTTAGCGTTGGGAAAGTGACGATCGAAGAGCTCGAAGGCCGCGCTGGACGCCCCACGGAAGCGGTAGATGGCCTGGTCGGGATCTCCGACGGCAAAGATGTTGCCATCTGGTCCAGCGAGGCGGGCGAGAATCTGGATCTGGGCGAAGTTGGCGTCCTGAAATTCGTCGGCCAGAATAAAGCGGGCTCGGGCACGCGCTTCTGCTAGGACATTTTCGTCGCTGTGCAGCAAGGCATGCGCACGGGTGATCATGTGGCTGAAAGTGCCGAGATTCGCTTCGCTGAGCCAACGCTCCATGGTGGTGAATACGCGGGCGATTTCGCGGCAGCGGCCGAGAACCTCGGCGTCATCGAGGACGTTCTTGGACTTCGCGACGCGCGGGATGGGAACTTCTTTGCGCTCCAGGCGTTCCACGTACTGCGCGTACTTTTGGGGCGTGACTAGCTCGTCGTGACAGCGGCTGACGAATTCCAGGAGGTCGTTCAGGAACTGGGCAACATTGGCCGCGCGGACGTAGTGCTCGAGACGCAGCTCGCGGATGCGGCGGCGCAGGTAGATCCAGAGATCCTTGTCGTCGAGGACGCCGAAATCCTTGTGGACGCGTTTGAGCATGTCGAGGCAATAGTCGTGGAAGGTGGCAGCGTTCACTTCTTTGCCGCCCAGCAGCTTGCGCACGCGGTCGCGCATTTCGTTGGCGGCATTCCTCGTGTAGGTCAGGGCGAGAATCTCGTGGGGATAAGCGTGGCCTTCGCGGACCAGGCGCTCAATGCGGTGAGTCAGCACGGAAGTCTTGCCTGTGCCGGCGCCCGCGACCACCAGCATGGGTCCGTGGACGTGCTCGATCGCTTCGCGCTGCCGGTCGTCTGGAGTAAATGGAGTGGGACGGGAGTTAGACTTCGAAGACAGCATTGGGGTCAGGATATCACTTGCCGGTGAGGATGGAGCGGCGGCCGGAGTCGCCCGCCCGACTACCGCCGCGACGGCGGCGCTACGCTAAGTGAGTTCTGAAATTGTGATGGCTGCGGCGGCGATGGCAGCGGTCTCGGCGCGCAAAATCGTCGGACCGAGGGAAGCGGAGACCCATCCAGCCTTCTGAAAGAGTTGCAACTCATCTTCAGCCCAACCACCCTCGGGACCGATTGCGAGAAGAATCTCGCCTTCCGGAGGATGCGAGGCGAGAACATCGCGCAGCAGTGTCTTTTGTTGCGACTCTGCTAGCACAATCCGCAGGACTCCGCCGGTCAGGCGCGCCACTTCTTGCAGCTTGATCGGAGCAGCGATCTCGGGCGGACAGGCGCGGCGGGATTGTTCGGAGGCCTGGAGCGCGATTCTGCGCCAGCGCTCGGTGCGTTTCGCTGCGGCGGAGGCCAGGTGTGCGTCCGTCCGTCCTGCGATTACGGGCACGATTCGGGATACTCCCAGCTCGGTGCATTTTTCGATCGCCCATTCCATGCGGTCGAACTTGAAGACGGCGAGCAGAAGGGTGATGTTGGCTGCGGGTGCGGTGCAGACTTCCTCCCCTAACTCGAAGTCGACTCGGCCCTCCTGGATCGTCACGATACGTCCGCGCCGCACTACGTTACCGGCGGCGATATCGAATTCCTGTCCTACACGGGCGCGCAGAACGCGCACCAGGTGTTCGGCGTGGTCACCCGTAATGGCGGCGTGGTTGCCCGATACTTCGTCGGCGATCCATCGGCGGCGGGTCATGGGGATGGAGCGTGCACCGTCACGGGCCGTTCAGCGCAAGCTGCCCCACGGCTTGCGCCGTGGGCTGCATTCTTTCGCCGCTCCGCGGCTGGCGAGCTAGCCGAACATGTCCTTCATCTTGCCGAGCAGCGAGCGAAGCAAAGGCTGGTTGTCGACCTTTGCGAGCGCGTCGAGCTCTTGCAGCAACTCTTTCTGGCGCTTGTTCAGTTTGGTCGGGACCTGGACGCGAACCTCGACGTACAAATCGCCTTTGCCGTGTCCGTTCAACACGGGCACGCCTTTATTGCGGATGCGAAATGTTGAGCCAGGTTGTGTGCCGTCGGGAATCTTCAGCGTATGCTCGCCGTCCATGGTGGGCACGCGAATCTCCGCGCCCATGGCAGCTTGGGTTACCGATATCGGAACTACGCAGTGCAGGTCGTTGTTTTCGCGCGCGAAGAAGGCGTGCTCTTTCACGTGCAGCACTACGTACAAATCTCCGGCTGGGCCGCCAAAGGCGCCGACTTCGCCCGCTCCGGAAAAGCGAATTCGCGTTCCGTCTTCGACGCCCGCGGGGACCTTGGCGTCTACGGTTCGCTGGCGCAGAATGCGGCCTTCGCCTTTGCATTTTGGGCAAGGATCGGTGATGACGCTGCCTGTGCCCTGGCAGGCGGGACAGGTGCGAGCGATGCTGAAGAATCCCTGCTGATAGCGGACCTGACCGTGGCCGTTGCAGGAGCGGCAAGTGGTGGGGCCCTTCCCTGGCGCCGAACCGGAGCCGCGACAGTCTTCGCAGGCCTCGTGGCGGCGAACCGTAACTTGGGACTCCGTGCCGAAGAACGCTTGCTCAAACTCGAGGGTCAGGTCCTCGCGGAGATCGGCGCCGCGCTGAACCCGGTTGCGGCGGCGGCCACTGGCGCCACCGCCGAACATGTCGCCGAAGCCGAAGAATTCACCGAAGATGTCGCTGAAGTCCTGAAAGACGGTGGGATCGAAGCCGGCAGCCTGCCCGGAGCCGCCTCCGAGGCCGGCGTGGCCGTAGCGGTCGTAGACGGCGCGCTTGTCGGTATCGGCGAGCACGGCATAGGCTTCGCTGACTTCCTTGAATTTTTCTTCCGCGTCCGGATTGTTGGGATTGCGGTCAGGATGAAACTGCAGCGCGAGCTTGCGATAGGCGCTCTTGAGTTCCTGTTCCGTAACCGTGCGGGTCACACCCAGCACTTCGTAGTAATCGCGTTTTGCGTTCGTGGTCAGAGTAAACCTTTCATCAAAATACAAATGGGGGGCAAGCTGGGGCCGGGCGGTTGCGTGCTTCGCGCCATCCTGATCTTCAGGGATTCTTTGCGACCTTGACCATTGCCGGGCGCAGCAGGCGATCTTTGATTTTGTAGCCGCGCTGTAATTCCCCAATTACCTCGTGGTCGGCCGCGTCGGAGGTTTCCACCATCTCGATCGCCTCATGAACATGCGGGTCAAATTGCTCGCCCTTGGCGGGAATGGCGCGCACCCCGAGTTTCGCCAGGGCATCCTGCAACTGCTTGTAGATGAGTTCGACGCCACTGCGGAAGTCGCCAGGCTCCGACTCGACCTGCAGGGCGCGCTCGAAGCTGTCGATGACCGGGAGCAAGGTCTTGATCGCATCGGCCGCCGCATAGTCGCGGAAGTCCTGCTGCTCTTTAGTGGCACGGCGACGAGCGTTTTCGAACTCGGCCTGGGCGCGTGCCAGCCGGTCGAGCAAGGAGTCGCGCTCGGCCTTCAGCTTTTGCAATTCTGTTCCAGGACCGGATGCTTCCTCGAACGGCGTTCCGCTCGCACTGGTTTCTGAAGGGCGTTCATCGCCGTTCGCGGGAGGAAGTTCGTGTTCCAGATCAAGGCCTGCCATTTCCGTTTCCGATTTTGCTTTCTTCATAACAGCGTGTTCATTACTCCGATTCATTTAGGATCTTGTCGAATAGACGCGCGATATAAGAGACCGCGGTGATCGTGTGCTGATAATCCATGCGCGTGGGTCCAATCACGGCCAGCGAACCCATGACTTCGTTGCCAGCGTGCGCGGGGGCTCCGATGAGCACAAAATTCTGCATCGACGGCAGGGCCTGGTCGAGTCCGATGACGACACGGACCGCCTCCTGCTTCACGTCGAGGTAGGCGCCGAGAAGCTGGACGACTTTCTCTTTTTCCTCCAGCGTCTTGAGCATCTCCTGCAGACGCTGCCGGTCCTGCTCGCCAGTGACGAGGTTCGCTGCGCCTTCTACGAAGACGACTTGCGATCCGTGCTCGGCCGCCAGCGCACCTTGTTTGTAGAGCTGCTCGATCGAGTTCATCAGGCGGTCGTACTCGCTACGCTCCTGCTCCAGGCGGCGAGCGAGTTCGGAGCGCATAGACTCCATGGTCCAGCCGCGGAAATTTTCGTTGATGTAGCGGGCGGCCACGTCGAGATCGGACTGCGATAGATCGAGACGCAGCACGCGGTCGCGCACCAGGCCGGAACGAGTCACGAGCACGGCCAGAACTTTCTGGTCGCCGAGGCGCGAGAAATATACGTGCTCCAGCGCGTTCTTCGGACCGCTCGTTGCCACTGTCACTCCTACGTTGCGCGAAATCAGCGAGAGCACGTGCGACGTGCGCTCCATGAACTCCTGCACGTCGGTGATGCCGGCGAGCGAATCGGAGATCATGGTTTCTTCCTGGGGCGCCAGGCGCGCGGTGCCGGAGATCTGTTCGACGTAGTAACGGTAGGCCTCGGTCGTGGGGACGCGGCCGGCGGAGGCATGCGGCTGCTCAAGGAAACCGGCATCGGAAAGATCGGCCATCACGTTCCGGATGGAGGCGGGGCTGAGCCCTTCGCGGTTGGAGCGCGCGAGGGTGCGCGATCCGACAGGCTCACCCGTGGTGATAAAGGTCTCCACAATGGCGGTCAGGATTTCGCGTTCGCGATTCCCGATATGGGGGTCAGCAGGCATAGTTAATAGGTCTAGACGGTGTTATCCGGTGTCTCCGTCCAACGGCGGCAGCCGGGGGAAGAAACCGCTTCCGATTCATTCTACCTAACTATTTTAGATGCAGAAGGTTGGCTTTTGGACCAAAGTTGCGGTCCTGTCCGGATTCTAGGAATGGGGGGAGTGTCAAGGGACCGGGTTCAAAGTACTCGCGCGGTAATGAGCGATTTATCATCAACTGGCACGGCGACCCCAGACTTGCATTCCCTCAACGCCGTCAACCGGCGTGACAGACCACCAGGGAATTGAAGGCCAATTCAGCCGAAGTGTGATTAGAATCTGAGTGTCAGAGGAAACGGCAATGGCTTCGGTTCTGCAAATGATGCGGTTCAAGCAGGGATCATTGGGCCTGTCCGATCCAAGTCTCTTCTTGCCAGCATTGGTCCTCTGCCTGGCGGCGTCTCTCTGGGCAAAGACTGCCTCTAAATCGGGACCCCTGGCGCAGCCTGGAGAAGCGCTTGCGCTTCAGGGCCAAGGACCCACACAACCTACCTCGCCCGCGCCGGACTCCGCGCAGGGCCTCATTAACCTCGACGTGGTAGTGACCAATCACTCAGGGAAGCCAATCTCCGGCCTCGGACCCAAGGACTTTATTTTGCTGGACAACCACCAGCCGCAGACAATCATTTCTTTTCACGAGTTCGATGGA
>OBLU010000803.1_pt1 | contig 29459 bp, 29 predicted proteins | sample 1518681 | NCBI WGS metagenome assembly OBLU01 (sample SAMEA3539304, study PRJEB22396) | soil metagenome | biome: tundra; feature: field; material: soil | place: USA | collected 2010-05 | depth 0.15 m
ACTAGATCTTCCTCTCCTTGCGGCGGAAATTCGCATAGAGGCCGATCACTAACCCCACACCCACGATCCAAATCACCAGTGCATAGGCCGGAGACACCAACAGCGTATCGGGGCCGGTATGCGGAATTAAGAAATAAAAGACCGGGCCGAAAATCGATGCGCCGATACTCGAACTGATCCCAGCCATTGTGCCTAGGTCGAACACGCGTTCATGCCGCTCCTTCGCACACCGCTCTTCGTATTCGGCAAGTACCGGGTCGCCGGCCCTCTCGCGCAGGAACTTGGCGATCACCAAGGTGCGCAGCCGGTACTGATAGTCATATAAATCAACATAGGCACAAACAAACGGCACCAGGAACAATAGCCAGTAGCTGGGACTGTTGTCCTTCGACAATCCGAAGGCCGCTGCCCCCATAGCCGCGGTGACGCCCAGTTTCCATTTCGCCAGGTCGTGTTCAGCGTCCTGTGTCTTGTTGATTTCCTCTTTGAGCAAAGCAGGAGAAGAAGAGCTCATCGGTCACCTCGGTGCAGTCCTGCATGAAGCCTATCCCGACCCGCCCGCGATGGCTCCGATAATCAACAACGGCTCCTTCCCGTTGACAACAGATTCTGGCAGAGGCGCGTCTGGAGACTCGTGCGACAAATCCTCTTCGCAAGCGAAGAAACGCAGGAATGGTCGACGCTTCAGTGTGCCGTAGTCTCGGATGGTGCCGCCCAACATAGGGTAGAGAGACTCGAGCGCGTCGAGCACCGTGCGGATCGTGACCGGGTCAGCCACAGCGAGCGGAACTTCCTCGCCCGTGCGCGCAAGGTTGCGCAGATGGTAGGGCAGCACAACGCGAATCCTGTGCGTGGATGAGTTGTTCTCTGGAAGTGTCATAAGGTTCCAGCCGAAATCGACATCATGAGTGGCGTTTCTCTAAGGACGGCCGGGTGTCCCAGGTCTCGGATTTGAGACCTGAGATTGTATGATTCGAAATCCAACTTTCAGAATAATCGGGGGCGACCTTGCGCTCTGGGCACTTACGTCAGCGTCTGCACTTCAACCGACAGCACAGCAGGCAGATCGCGGACGATCGGCGTCCAGGTATCGCCGCCATCGGGCGAACCGTAGACTTGTCCACCCGTCGTGCCAAAGTAAATGCCGCAGCTATCGAGTGAATCGACGGCCATGGCGTCGCGCAGCACGTTCACGTAACAATCCTTCTGAGGCAGTCCTTTAGTGAGAGGTTCCCACTCGTTGCCGCCGGAGCGACTACGGAAAACTTTGAGCGCCCCATCGATTGGAAAATGCTCGGAATCGCTCTTGATCGGAACCACGTACAGCGTTTCAGGCTCGTGCGCGTGCACGTCAATGCAGAATCCGAAATCCGTAGGCAGATTGCCGCTGACTTCCCTCCAGGTATCGCCCGCGTCATCGCTGCGCATCACGTCCCAATGCTTCTGCATGAAGAGCACGTCGGGCCGCGAGGGGTGCGCCGCGATGTGATGAACGCAGTGACCCACTTCGCCTGTCGGATTGGGCATCATGCCTGAAACCAGGCCTTTGTTGATCGGCTTCCACGTCTTGCCTGCATCATCGGAGCGGAAAGCTCCCGCTGCGGAAATCGCAACATAGATACGCTGAGGATTGGCGCGGTCGAGCACGATTGTATGCAGACACATGCCGCCCGCACCCGGCTGCCAGTGCGGCCCGGTGTCATGTTGCCGCAGACCGGACAGCTCCTCCCAATTTTTTCCGCCGTCAGAAGAAACAAACAACGCTGCATCTTCTGCTCCGGCATAAACCGTGTCGGGGTTTGTAAGCGAAGGTTCGATATGCCACACCCGCTTGAACTCCCATGGGTGAGGTGTGCCGTCGTACCACTGGTGAGTTCCGGGAATGCCGTGGTAAGTAAATTTGTTACCGACCGGCTCCCACGTCTTGCCCCCGTCATCAGAACGCTGCATCGTTTGTCCAAACCATCCACTGGTCTGCGAAGCAAAGATGCGATCAGGGTCTGCCGGAGAACCCTTAAGATGGTAGATCTCCCATCCGGCAAAGAAAGGGCCGCTTACGTCCCACTTGTCGCGCTTGCCGTCCGCCGTCAGGATAAAGGCTCCCTTGTGCGTGCCCACCAGTACTCGAACCTTGCTCATGCACCCCTCCTATGGTTTGAAGCTCGGCTCGACCAGACACTTTTAGCCGCACCGGTCGTTGGGAAGCCGCTTGGCAATTCTTCCCTATCTCCTCTTGAAGCGACAACAACTATTTCACCAGGCGGCTCAACCGCTCCCCCGACCCGGCTAATATAACCGCCGACTCACCGAATGCTCTAGACTGGGGTCTGGATCATGGAATTCATAAGTCTGTTTGGCAGTCTCAACGAACCCGAGAAACCCGAGCTCTCTGAAGAAGAAGAGTCTGCGGCCAAGTCCGGCTTTTTCAGCCGGATGAAGCAGGCGGTAAGCCGGACTCGCGAGTCGTTTTCCGCAAAGATTGAAGACATCGTCTCCCTCACCCGCACGGTCGACGAATCCTCGCTTGAATTACTTGAAACCGCGCTGCTCACCAGTGATATCGGGGTCCAGACAACCACCGAAATTCTGGACGCCTTGCGCGATCGGGCGCGCCGCCAAGCCATCGAGGGCGGTGAAGAGCTGCGGAGCCTGCTGAAAGAACAGATTCGCAGCATCCTAGAAGCACCTGCGCGACCCGCTCCTATGCCGGCCACTCCGCCCAAAGTCACTTTCTTGGTTGGCGTCAACGGCACCGGGAAAACTACCACCAGCGGCAAGCTGGCAGCGTGGAGCCGCGCGCAAGGCCGCACCGTTCTCCTGTGTGCGGCCGATACCTTTCGTGCGGCGGCCATCGAGCAATTGGAAGTATGGGCAAGCCGCAGTGGTGTCGAAATGATTAAGACTCGCCAGGGCGGCGATCCGGCCGCCGTCCTGTATGACGCGGTCAGCGCAGCCAAAGCCCGCAATATCAGCGATCTGTACGTCGACACCGCTGGCCGCCTCCACACCAAGACCGGCCTCATGGACGAACTGGAGAAGATGCGCCGCACCGCGTCCCGGCTCATTCCCGGCGCGCCCCATGAAGTCCTCCTGGTGATGGACGCGACGACTGGGCAGAACGGCCTGCAGCAGGCACGGCTCTTCACCCAGGCAGCGGGCGTCACCGGCATTGTGCTCACCAAGCTCGACGGCACCGCCAAGGGCGGCATCGCCGTGGCCATTGCCCGCGAGCTCAACCTGCCGGTGCGCTTTGTCGGGGTGGGTGAGAAGATGACCGACCTGCTCGAATTTTCCCCATCCGACTTTGTCGATTCGTTGCTGGGCTGATCTGGGAAATCTAGGGATTCATCCCTCCAATGCTTCAGTCCTGCCACGCTCCTTCGATCCTCGCGCCCGTAAAACCGCAAATTCGCTCACAGGGTCGCTTTTAACCGCACCGACAAACCCTCACGTTCCAAAACCTTTACACTGCTTCGTGGCGGGATCAGCAAGGGGCGAACGACATGAACACATTGGAGCACTTGGAGAGGGACATTTACTGGATGCAGCATGCGCTCGAACTGGCGCGGCGCGGCATCGCCGTCAGTTCGCCGAACCCGGCCGTGGGCTGCGTAATCCTTGACTGCGCCGGACAGGTGGCGGGCGAGGGCTGGCACGAATACGACCTGGTGGACCACGCCGAAGTGGACGCGCTGCGAGAAGCTTCCCAACATGCCAAGGATCGCCTTCGCGGCGGAACCGCCTACGTCACATTGGAGCCCTGCAACCACACCGGGCGCACCGGCCCCTGCACGGAAGCATTGATGGCCGCCGGCCTGAAGCGCGTGGCGGCCGCGACCATCGATCCCAACCCCGCCGTCGCTGGACACGGCCTGGATCGACTGCGCGCCACCGGCGTCGAAACTGTCGTGGGAATTTGCGAACGCGAAGCCAGACGCCTCAACGAAGGCTTTGCTCGCTGGAGCCAGCATCGCCGTCCGCTTGTCCTCATGAAAGTGGCTATGACGCTCGACGGTCGCATCGCGCCACCAGCTGGGGTCCACAAAGCACACGAGCCTTACTGGATTACGAGCGAAGCCGCCCGCCAGGCTGTGCAACCGCTGCGCTGGCAGGCCGACGCGGCTCTCACCGGCGTCGATACGGTGTTAGCCGACGATCCCATGCTCACCGACCGCAGCGGCCTTCGCCGTCGGCGTCCGCTTCTCCGCGTAGTCCTCGACTCCGCCCTGCGCATGCCTCTCGAATGCAAGATGGTGGCTTCGGCGCAAAACGATGTCGTGGTATTTACTGTCTCGAAAGATGAGGCCAAGGTCCGCCAGCTCACCCAGAGAGGTGTACGCGTTGAAGTGCTTCCCGCCGAAGCCGGTCGTGTTCCTCTGGGGAAAGTTCTGGACAAGCTCGGAGAAGAAGGCATACTAACCCTCCTCACCGAAACCGGAACGCGTCTGAACACCGCCCTGCTAGCCGCCGGTCTGGTCGATCGCGTTCACTTGTTCGTTTCGCCGCAGATCATGGGATCCGACGCCGTGCCAGCATTTCGCGGCATGGTCAACGCCATTCGCATGGCCGAGGTCGAGGTGCAGCGCTACGGCAACGATCTCGGCTTGTGTTCGCTGCTCAAGGACCCCTGGCCGCCCGTCCCTAAGGTCTAGCCACAATTCGTCTAGCCACAATTCCACGTTTCACCAACTCACCACTACTACGTACGCATGATGAGTGCGCGCTTCGGCCAGAACTCAGTCTCATAAGAGACTCAGCCTCGCTGTTAAATTCTAGAGATTGTCAGTGGGACGAATCAGAAACATCGCAAGGGGCAAATTTATTGCAGTTGGCCCGAACAGCTGCGCGAGGAGTCTTCTCCTCAACGCAGCGATTCCGGACAATTAAGTTCATTCATCTTCACTCAGATTTTCTATGGATTCGCACTTCGCAGGCCGCCCAAGAAACCTGACTCTACACGGGTGCCATCTCTCGGCGAATTGAAAGTCAGCAGGGAAATCCGTACATCTGCGGCGATTCTTGCGAAGCCTTAGTGCTGCGCCCGGACATCTTCGCGAGGACAATCTGCACGCCAAGGCGGGAATGTTCCAACATGAAGTCTTCGCCAAACGTCGGATGCGCAGCCGCAGTGTCAGTTGGATTGCTCGCGGTTGAACTGCTTCTCCCGTCACGCTCTACGAGCCTGAAGGAATGCTTACTTCGGTTCCGGCTGGTAGAAAGCTCATTTCTCGTATCGTATCTCGTATCGTAGTGGGTGGGGGGGACCATTGCCGATTCCTTTCCTTTGCGTTGATGGATAAAGTTCCCGTGCCGCGGATCATTTGATTCACGACCCAGGCAGAAAACGTATATTAAAATCTTGGCTCGAGCAGGAACGTTCCTGCGACTTTCAATCGAGATGATGCCCAGTCTTCCTGAACCGAAGACAGCGTGTGATCATTCGTTTTGATCCGACTGTTAAATAGCCCCGGCCCGGAGCGGAAGTGGTCCAAGGCCAAGCGCGAAGCATACTTCGTGTATGCTGCCTCGATTCTGGAAGTTCCAGATCCGAGGAATATGATCGGATTGTCATGATGTTGCTCCTAAACGATAGCCGTGTCAAGACCATGAAGATTAATTAATCCGGGCGATTTTCGCCCCAATCCATCGTGGGCTCGGCAGCAAAGGTTTACATTCAGGAAATCAATTTGGGGATCCTGTTGAAGGTGCATCACTTCGATGGATTCAGAGGGTAGAAACGTTCACGACCACCTCACACTAAAAAAACTTTGTGCACCACCTTAAACTTCGTTGCGATGCGCCGGGCCCTGCCCTCTCCGCGGGAACCTGTACCTTTACAGCTTGCCGTCCCCGCTTCCCTTAAAATGAATCCATGTTTACCGGCATCATTGAACAGACAGGCACCTTGGTGAGCCTGAAAGATACGGGAGGCGTTCGCCGCCTGACGGTGCAAGCGCCTGGCTTGGCCGGGCGCTTGAGGGAAGGCGATTCCCTGGGGGTCTCGGGCGTCTGCCTGACTGCACTGGATGTGGACCCGACCCTCTTTCACGCTGACCTTGCCCAGGAAACGGTAGATCGAACTTCGCTGGGCTCGCTTTCTCCGGGCGCCAAGGTCAACTTGGAACTGCCCACCGCCGCCGGAAGCCCGCTGGGCGGCCACATCGTTCAGGGCCACGTGGATGGAACCGGCACCTTGACCGCCCTCGAACCCGTGATCCCCAGAAGCAGCCCTCACTTCGACGAGGAAACTACCGACTGGACTCTGAAGGTTCGCGTTCCTGACACCGTCCGCCCATGGATGGTGCATAAAGGATCGGTAGCCATCGAGGGCATCAGCCTGACAATCGCCGGAGTGGACGGCGACGAAATTACCATCGCCATCCTCCCCCTGACCTATTGGCACACTAATCTGCATACTCTAGTCCCCGGAGCGCCGGTGAACGTTGAGGCCGATGTGCTCGTCAAGCTCGCCTACGCCCAGATGCAGGAAAAGAAGAAGCCGGAATCTACTCTGACCGAGGCCTGGCTGGTGGCCAACGGCTACTGAGCCCTCACGATTCCATGTGGCTCTGTCCGCTGGGACTTCGCTGCGTCGCCCGCAGGAAGAAAAGCCGCCGAGCCAGTTGCGAAACTCGCATTCTTAGGTAATCTGCATTCGGCGAACGCTTAGGGGCGTCTTTCCGTCTATTGTGCTGTTAGCGCTGTTACCTTGAATATGAAAGACAGGTAGAGGACAGCCGGCTCTCAACCCGGCGACCAGACCCATGGCAGAATTTGTCATCAAGTTGGCCGATGAGCGTGGCCGCGTGCAGGAACAGGTGCAGACGGCGGCCACCGCCGATGAGTTGCGCGCGCGCTTTACCCATGCCGGGTATCACGTGTTCTCGGTCAAGTCGCGTGGCGGCTTGGGGGGAATGAGCCGGCGCAAGGTCAAGCTCGAGTCCTTCCTTATCTTCAATCAGCAGTTTTTGACCCTCATCCGTGCCGGGCTGCCAATTCTTGGTTCGCTTCAGATGTTGGCCAAAATCCAGAAAAACAGCCACTTCGCATCCCAGCTTGATGACGTCAGCAACCGGGTCAAGACCGGCGAGGCCCTGTCCTCTGCATTTGAGGCTCAGACCGGCTTTCCGGTCATGTACACGACGACCCTTCTGGCCGGGGAACGGTCCGGAAATCTTCAGGAAGTGATGGAGCGCTATGTCGGCTTTCAGCGGGTGTCGCTTACCTTCCGCAAGAAGCTGATCTCCTCGCTCATTTACCCCGGCGTGCTGTTAACCCTGGTCTGCGGCTTGATGGCCTTCATGTTCACGGTGGTGATCCCGCAGTTCGCCAAGCTGTACGACCAGATGAACGCCAAGCTTCCGCCCATCACCATGGACCTGCTGAGCTTTGGCAAGTGGCTGCAACACAATCTGCTTTGGCTCTCTATAACGTCATTGATAGTGGGGCTGGTTACCTATCGCTTTGCCATTACGGAACGCGGCCGGGATTTTATCGATACCATGCGCGTACGTCTCCCGGTAGTCGGTAAAATCTGGCTTAAGTATCAAGTCGCCTTATTTGCCCGTACCCTGTCAACACTGCTCACGGGCGGTCTGCCGCTGGTGCCGTCACTTGAAACAGCGGCGCGTTCCATTTCTTCCCGCCAAGTTTCAAAAGCGATTGCGACGTCGATCGAGACCGTGCGCGAAGGCAAGAGCCTGGCCGATTCGTTAATTCAAACCGGAGTTTTTCCGGATCTGGCTTCTGAGATGATCGCGGTGGGCGAGCAGACCGGCGCGCTGCCCCAAATGCTCAATTCGGTCGCTGAATTCTTTGAAGAAGATGTGGCCACGGCGCTCACCGCCGCCCTGGCGCTCATCGAGCCCGCAATCCTGATCATTATGGGCATCGTGGTGGTATTCATTCTCATCTCTCTTTATCTGCCCATCTTTTCGCTGGGTCAGGGCGCCGCGGGTCTGGGGTAAACATATATGGCTGATGCAACATTGATTACGCTTCCATTACCCCCGGGACAGGACGAGCGGGGACATGCTGAATCGCTCGCGCAAAGGTATTGCGCAGAGTTTGTCGACCTAAAGAATTTCAAGATTCAGCACGATCTCCTGCGCACTGTGCCGGTGGAACTCATGTTCCGCTACAACTTCGTACCGATCGAGCAGACCGCCGATGCGTTGGTGATTGCGGTCAGCGATCCCTCGCAGCTCATGATTTTGGACGAAATCGCGGGCCTGCTGGGTCATCGCATCGTGGCGCGTGTGGCTACGCTGTCGCAGATTACCGACCTGCTGAAGAAGACTGAACAATCGCAGCGCGTGCTTGACGAGGCCAGCGAAGGTCTCACCTTCGACGTGCTTACGGGGGATGACAACTCCGACGAAAACATTTCGATCGAGAAGCTGACCCGCGAAGAAGACATCAGCCCCATCATCCGCCTGGTCGATACCACCATTTTCACGGCTCTTGAACGTCGCGCTTCCGATATTCACATCGAAACGCAAGATGACTCCGTGATCGTGAAATACCGCATCGACGGTGTGCTGCAGATGGCGATGGCACCCATCGCACGCGAACATCATTCCACCATTTTGAGCCGCATCAAGATCATGAGCGAGCTCGACATCGCTGAACGGCGCGTGCCCCAGGACGGACGATTCCGCGTTCGCTACAAGAGCCGCCTGATCGACTTCCGCGTCTCCATCATGCCTACCATTCATGGCGAGAACGCGGTGCTCCGTGTCCTCGACAAGGAATCGATGAGCGAGAAGTTCAGCAATCTCACCCTGGACGTAGTGGGTTTTGCGGACGACGATCTGCGCCGGTTCCGTCGCTACATTCGTGAGCCCTATGGCATGGTGCTGGTCACGGGACCGACTGGTTCCGGTAAGACCACCACGCTTTATGCGGCTCTCAATGAGATCAAGAGCGATGAAGACAAGATCATCACCATTGAAGATCCGGTCGAGTACCAGATCCGCGGCATCACCCAGATTCCCGTCAATGAGAAGAAGGGCCTGACCTTCGCGCGCGGACTTCGCTCCATTCTGCGTCACGATCCGGACAAGATCCTGGTCGGCGAAATTCGTGACCAGGAAACGGCACAGATCGCGATCAACTCCGCGCTCACCGGCCACCTTGTGTTCACTACCGTGCACGCCAACAATGTGGTCGACGTGCTGGGACGCTTTCTCAACATGGGCGTCGAGGCGTACAACTTCGTGTCCGCGCTCAACTGCATCCTGGCTCAGCGCCTGGTGCGAACCAACTGCGAGTATTGCTCACGCACGGTTCACCACAGCGAGAGTGAACTTGTAGCGGCGGGCCTGGATCTCGCGGAATGGCGCAACTTCGGCTTCCGCGAAGGCACCGGCTGCATGGAGTGCGGAGGGACCGGCTATCGCGGACGTACCGCGATTCACGAGTTGCTGGACTTGACCGATCCGATACGCGAACTGATTTTAGAGAAGAAGCCGACCTCGGAAGTGCGTAAACTTGCGCAGAAGGAAGGAATGAGTTTTCTGCGCGAGTCGGCCATCGATCGGGTGAAGCGCGGTCTGACGACCTTGAAAGAAATCAATAAAGTCACCTTCATCGAGGCTTCCCGGTAATGTCGAGCAAGACTCAATCCGTATCTCAAGGTGGAGGACGGCCGTCTGCAGCGGTGGAAGTAGCGCCCGAGGGCGTACTCGCCGCGGCTCTTCCCGGCGGTGGTCAGCCTCCCGTCTACGCATTCGCTTCCCTGCCTGCCGGCGCCATTACCCCCGGCGTTTCTGAAGCGAATGTACATGGGCCGGAAGCAGTGGCTGCGGCGATCAAGAGCGCTCTCGATCAGGTATCATCGCGCACCCGCTCCGTCACCTTGGTCCTGCCTGACACTTCTGTCCGCGTCTTCGTTCTGGACTTCGATTCCCTGCCTCCCAAGCTTGTTGAGGCGGTTCCCGTCCTGCGCTTCCGTCTGCGGAAAATGGTTCCCTTCGATGTGGAACATGCGGCCCTGAGCTACCAAATCCTGGTTGAGGAAAAAACCTTTGTCAAGGTGCTGGCTACCGTTATGCCCGGACCGATTTTGGGGGAATTCGAAGCTGCTGTTCGTGCGGCAGGCTATGAGCCCGGCGCAGTGCTTCCCTCGAGCCTCGCGGCCCTCGCAGCCCTCGACACGCAGGAGCCGGTCCTGGCAGCCAACCTGAGCAGCAGCTCTTTGACAACCTCGATTGTGAACGGCCAGGACCTGCTGCTTTATCGGACCTTGGAACTCCCCGAGGATCACGGCGTGCGCCTCGCCGAAGTGCAACGCAGCATCGCCGTGGCCTCCGCCTATTATGAAGACAAGCTCTCCGGTCGACCCCGTCAGCTGCACTACGCGGGAATCGCCAGCGCCGCGGGCTTCTCCCGCCTGATCGGCGACCCCGAGATCACCGTCGTCGAAACAGCGCCTCATCCTGACATGGGAGCCGTCACTTCCCTCGGAACCATGAGCCTGGCCGGCATCACCGGCGCGCTGGCGGGGGCGTAAGAAATCAATGAAAATTGCGATCAATCTCGCGACTCGCCCGTTCGCCGACCTGGGACCTACGCTTAAGCGCCTGCGCATTGCGATGGGCGTGATGGGTCTGGTGTCCATCGGCCTCGGTTTTGGCCTGCACGCGCTGCATCACAAGGCTGAGGAAGCGCGGGCGCGCGACCATTCGCTCGACGGAGCCATTGCCCGCATTCAGCAGGAGCGGCAGGGCTACCAGGACATGATGCGGCAGCCTCCCAATGCTGAAGTTTTGAATGAGTCGGCCACGCTCAATCGCCTGTTCGACGAGAAAGCTTTCTCCTGGACCCTCGCAATGGAAGACTTGGAAACTGTATTGCCAGGCGGCGTTCAGGTGACCACCCTCGAGCCTTCCCGCTCCAAGGACGGCCACATTACTCTTCGCATGCATGTGATCGGCCCGCGCGACAAGGATGTCGAACTGGTCAGAAACCTGGAGCATTCACGTCGCTTTCTTCAACCTCGAATCGTTGGCGAAAGTTCCGACACCAACGGTACGCCGGGCGAGAAACTTGAGCCCGTAAGCGCCTCGAGCCGCGTCACGTTCGACCTGCTGGCCGACTACAATCCCTCTTCGGCCGGCGAGCGCAAACCAGCTCATAAAAAGGGAGAAGGCGCGAGCGCTTCGGCAACGCATCGAAAGGCTATTCCCTCTGGGAACACCGTTCCGCCCGGCCCGGGGTTGCGTCGTCCTCCTTATACTGGCCCCCGTGCCCAGCCATCCGTCCCCAAGCCACAGGCAGGAGAACCTAAATGAGCGATAAAACTCCTAATCTCTGGCGCGAACGGCTGGCCTCGCCCCTCACCTGGCACTATGCTGCATTTTCGGTCCTGCTCCTGCTCGTGATCGTTCTGGCGGTTAGATTCGCTCTCGACTGGGCTGCCACCAGCGCCCGCTCCACTGACGCCCTTGCCGGCAAACAAGTGGAGCTGAGAGCCATGGACCTGCAAACCGCTCCCCTCCGCGGACTCGACAAGCGGGTCGAGGAAACGCGCGAGCAAATTCGCGACTTCTATTCCAAGCGAATCCCAGCCAATTACTCTTCCATCACCTCCCAGATTGGCGAAATGGAAGTGAAGTCGGGCGTCCGCCTCTCTCGTCTCCAATACACCCCCGGGCCTCCCGGGAATCAACTCACCGAGATCTCCATGGATTCCGGGATCAGCGGCGACTACTCCCAGATCATGCACTTTGTGAATTCGCTGGAGCGCGACAAGACCTTCTTCGTCCTCCGAGCCATGTCATTCAGCAGCCAGCAGGGCGGCATGGTCAATCTGCGTTTGCGCCTCTCCACCTGGCTGCGCGCCGCCGACGTCCCCACCGATACGGGTGGCGCGCAAGAGTCCGTCGTCCCGCAGCAGGAAAACACCGCTCCGAAGGACACCAGTGAGCCCTCACCTGGAAAGGGGGCTGAATAGCATGGCCATGCGTCTGGGACTTGAAAACAAGCGCCAGGTTTACCTGGTCGTGGTGTTGTTCGCCTTCATTCTGATCTTTGGCGGCTATCAGGTGTATTCCAACTTTTTCAGTTCGCCGGCTCCATCGCCGGCGCCGGTTCGGACCGCGGCCGTGACAGGTCGCACCATTACCACCGGGGGCGCTTCGGCCGGCCAGGACGCGCAGAAACTGACCAACGCCGGTATCGATCCGTCGCTGCACCTGGCAAAGCTGGAATCGACCGAAAGCGTTGAATATTCCGGAACCGGCAGAAACATCTTTTCCGCGGAGTCGGCTCCGGTTCATATCCCGGAACCGTTACAGCCGGCTCGCCCCGCGCCGACCGTGGTAGCTTCCGGTCCCCCCGAGCCGCCGAGGCCGCCCGCGATCGATCTTAAGTATTTTGGATATTCGCAGACGCAAGACAAGTCGATTCAAGCATTTCTGGTTCATGGGGAAGACATTTTCATGGCCAAGTCAGGTGAGATTGTCGATCACCGCTACAAAGTCGTGGCCATCATGCCTGGCAGCATCCAGGTCACGGATCTGGCTTATAACAACACCCAGACTCTGCCGCTTTTGGCGAACTGAAGAGTCCAATATCGAGCAGGGTTCATCGAGACGACTGCCGGTCCTTGTGGCACGCGGCAGGGGCGAATTCTATGACCAGTTCTCCGAGGCGACTGCCTTCAAGAATGAATAAGAGATTTCCAATCCGTAGGAACTCCACTTCTGCTGAGCAGGGCTACGTGCTGCTGGGAGTCATGCTGCTGCTGGCGATGTTCACCATCGCCATGGCGATTGCAGTGCCAAGCATTACGAAGGAGATCCAGCGCGATCGCGACGTTGAAACCATGCATCGCGGCAAGCAATATGTGCGCGCCATCCAGCTCTATTACCGCAAGTTCAATGCCTATCCGCCCAATATGGATGCGCTCGTCAAGACCAATGAGATGCGGTTCCTGCGCAAGAAATACATCGACCCGACCACCGGCAAGGATGAATGGAAGCCGATCCAGTTTGGCGAGAACAAAACACCCATGGCCATGGGCTTCTTCGGCCAGCCTTTGGGCGGTCCCGGCGGAGGTGGCGCGGTTCTGGCAGGAACAGGCCCCAGTGGTGGAAATGGCATCGCCGGCGCCTCTCCCATTGGTGGAGTGGGTTCGACTTCGGGAGGGATTGGTTCAAGCGGCGGAATCGGATCATCCGGCATCGGGTCTTCGAGCTTCGGAAGCTCGGGCAGCAGTTCCATCTTCTCCTCCAGCCCCACATCTTCTTCACCGACCCCGACAATCGGTTCGACCGATACCGCTGGAACAACTGGCGGAACGGGCGCCACAACCCCGGGGACGACTGGTGCAACAGGCACGACCGGTGGTACGGACGCCAATGGCAATCCGACCACGGGTACCGCGCCCGGCAGTAGCCCGATTGGCGGCCAGACTTTCGGCGGCGCAGGCATCATTGGCGTGTCGCCTATGAGCCCCAAACAGTCCATCCTCGTCTATAAGAAGAAGAATCACTATAACGAGTGGGAGTTCCTCTATAGCCCCCTGAGCGATACTCCGATGATGGGTGGCGGCAACGCTGGAACCATTGGTCAGCCCGCCAACGGCGCGGGAACCGGAGGCTTGACGGGAACTGGTGGTGGCATCGGCGGTTTAAGCACGATCGGCGGATCTAGCACCACTGGCGGTTCCACGACGACTTCACCGACAAGTCCCACGTCACCTTCGCCTCAACAATAAATTTCGTCCGTTCCAGGGCTGAGGCGCGGTTTCCCCGACCTCGCTCGAAACGACAAGGCCCCTCCACGCTGGGTGGAGAGGCCTTGGATACCGCTGAGACTAAAACTTGCGATTCAGACTAAACGCTGAACGAGGAACCGCAACCGCAGGTGCTCTTGACCTGGGGATTTTCAAACTTGAAGCCGGCAGCCTCAAGGGTTTCGACGTAGTCAACGATGCAGCCATTGAGGTACATCAGCGAGGTGGCGTCTACGAAAACCTTCAAGTCGTCGAAGGCAAACACCTTGTCCATCATGCCGCTCTGGTTTTCAAAGGCCATCGAATATTGAAAGCCGGAGCAGCCTCCGCCTACAACGCCGATACGAAGCCCGGCAGGCAATGGATCCTGAGTGGCCATGATCTCGCGCACTTTGGTAATGGCCTGAGGCGTCAGGCTAAGAGGCGCCTTCTTGACGGTTTCTTGTGCGGGTGCAACGGTTGCTGTGGCCATATTCTCTCCCGAATCCATGGATTCTGTCGCTATTTGTAACTTTACCGATCTGCGCAAGGGGATACAAGGCCCCATTTGCGCTTTCATACCATTCGATGCACCATCCGGGCTCAAAGTCGCAACCCTGTGCCGCTCCATTTACCATCAACATGCCGGGAATTAGGCTGTTGCGACAGGAGCAACAGGCCGTCCTTCCCCACGGAAACGGGTGTGACATTGGTCACCAAAGGATCATTCCAACCGGGCTATCATTATCAACCGTAAGGCCCCTCTACTCTCGACGCCGCGTTCTTGCCACGGGCCGCCGGTATCTGGGACCAGAAAGACTTTGGAGGTGGATATGACAGTCGTACCCGTCATGTGGTCAGTTTGGATCGTTTGCATTTTGTTCTTCGCCGCCGTTTACCTGTATCGTTCGCGGCTCACGCGCGACGAAGAAGACCAGATATTCCTGGATGATTCGTTCTCGCACGTGAAGTCTGCACAAGCCGCTATCATAGCCAAGGTTGAGAAGGTTCAACCGATCCTGCGGGTCTCGATGTGGCTGGCAGCCCTCGCTTCCCTGGTCGTGGTGGTTTACTACATCTTCGACATCATCCGGCAATTCAAGTAAACCCCTGCCGTACCTGAGATGAAATCCAATGGCGTGAGCCTCCCTCACGGGCAGGCTTACGTTCTGTCCCAACGGACGCGACGCGCTGAGCAAGCCTGAAACGGATTGGAGCGGCCCGACGGACAAGACGCAGCCTTGGCTACGTCCTCCCGAGTTCCCTGCACTTTTCTCAGGCCTCCGGCTACGGGGCTGAAAGTGTCAGTGATTTTGCGCTTTGCCAGCGATTCCGCAGGGTGGGCAACCATCAGGAAGGTGTCGCAACAATGCAAAGTCCCGGGCATCATCTGACAAAAGGCAGAGCGCACATCCAGCAGACGCGCGCTCTGCCTTTTGAAAACTGAAAGCTAGCGGCTAGAAGCTGAAAACCGCCTTTTCCTATTCCACTTCAGGCTTGGCGCGGTAGCCGTCGCGAGCAATGATGTCGTACTTCAGCGGCTTGTGCTTCTCATCCTGGAACTGCAACGGCCGCCCTTCATCGTCCACAAGTTCTACTCGCAGCTTGCGGTAGGAGTCGTCCTGTTTGGCATTTGAAGGATGGTAGATGAGCTGGTATTTCGAGCGGATGTTCTGGTTGATGTCCTGGAAAATATCGGGCATCTCGCCGGCGAACCGCGGGAAGAAGCTTGCCCCGCCGGTCAGCTTGGCGAAGGTCTTCATCTCGTTATCCGCCTGCAGATAGTCCATGTCCCGCATCTGGCTGTTCCACCCACCCCGACCTTCGCTCATGGCGCGTGCGGCGCCCCCCGTCGACACAGTGAAAATGGTGATGTCCGGCGTCGATTTCACCTTCTGCAAAATCTTGTCGAGAGTGAGCTTCGACATGGTGTCGCGTCCCGAAGCGATGAGGATGATGTACTTGCGCCCCTCGATCCGCGTAAGCCGGTCTTCAGCCTCATACAGGGCGTCAAACATGTTGCGTTCGTTGAACATCGGGATGCGCATGGAGTTGATGGCTTCGTATAGTTGCCGCTTATCCTGCGTGAAATCGGTCACGATCTGGGTGCGCAGGTCAAATGTCATCATGGCCACGTAGTCCTGCGGCCGCAGCTGTTGCGCGAAGGCCCACGCGGCATTGCGCATGTCGTAGATAAAGGTGTAATTGGTGGCCGCAAATTCGCATAGAAGCAAGGCTGTGATCGGAGCCTCGACGCGCTTGAATCCAGCTATCTTCTGCTCGACACCGTCTTCGTAGACGCGGAAATTGGCGGGCTTGAGATTGGGCACGAATTGATGTGTCTTCTCGAGCAATACACCCACGTCGACTGTGACTTCGGGAACCTCAATGCGCAGCGAATAGTTCGCCATCCCCTCAGGGTTCTTCACCTTCGGCGCGGCGGGAGCTGGCGGCGGCGGTGCTTCCTCCGGCTGGTCCTTCTTCTTAGGAATCGCGATTGTGCCGTTGTCAGGGGCCGGACCGTTGGCATCAGGCGCAGTCTGGTCAGGCTGCTGTTGCGGCTGAGCGGGGGCCGGATTTTGAGCTCGGCTCAGGGGAGCGGCAGAAAGTGCCGCGACAGCAAGAACAACCAACGAAGGCAACAAACGACGTGCGTTTGATCGAAACCGGTACATCGTGGACATGACGACCTCTGTGCTCAACAGCATAAGGGATTAGCCCGATCCGGAGACAGGCGTGGCACGCTCAGACAGGGTGACACTCCCGCGCGGGAATCAGAATCTCCCGATTGGAACTCCCAATGTTCCAAATAGGGCCGGCCAAGTCGATTGTCTGCCAAATTTGGATCCTGCCATGGCCCTTGCAGAGTCCGCACCTCCCGCCTTCCGGCCGGTTGTACTCTTATAGACGTGGGAAGACGTCTGAAGGAAACCCCAGTACCTCTCGCCGCGCTCGCGCTCGCAGCCGGGATCGCCCTTTCGCCTGCATTGGGTACCAGCCAGAATGCAGTTCAAAACGAAACAGTAAGCGCCATCGCCGCGGCAGGCCCTCCGCCTTCGACGGGCGGAATTTTCCCGCTCAGCGAAGTGCACCGGGGCATGACCGCCACCGCGTGGACGGTCTTTACGGGGGTCAAACCCGAGCCCATGCAGGTGGAAATCCTCGGCGTTCTACACGGAGCACGCGGTCCAGGCCATGACATGATCCTCGCCCAGTTACACGGAACCAAGCCGGAATACACCGGCGTGGTAGCCGGTATGAGTGGCAGTCCGGTCTATGTCGGGAGCAAGTTGCTGGGCTCACTCTCCTACCGCATTGGCCAATTCAGCAAAGATCCGATTGCGGGGATTACGCCCATCGCGCAGATGCTCGAAGTGCGCGATCTTCCGATGGCCGCTGCGCCCAGCGAAACGGCCCTTGACCCCTCTTCGCCAACCCCTGGGAAGCACGGCGAGGCCAACAACGGATTCTCCGCCGACGGAACGACTTTTCGGGCCATGGAGACTCCGCTGGTGATGAGCGGCTTCCGGTCGGAAGCTATCAAGTTGTGGCAACAGAGGATGGAAGGCACCGGCCTCGAAATGGTCGCGGCAGGAGGCGGGGCAAGTTCATCGCCTTCCGCCAACATCTCGGCGGCAGCGATCGCCAGCATTGTGCCCGGCTCTGCCGTCAGTGCTCAACTTGTCCGCGGCGATATGGAAATCGCGGCGACCTGCACGGTAACGTACGTCGACCCAAAGCAGTTGCTGGCGTGCGGGCATCCCATCCTGCAGGCGGGCCCGGTATCGCTGCCCATGACCAGCACAGACGTTGTGGCTACGCTCGCCTCGCCGCTGAACGCGTTCAAGATCATTAATACCGGTGAACCCATTGGCGCGTTCACTGAAGATCGGGATGCGGCCATTCGCGGTGTCTTCGGCGCCCGGCCCAACATGATTCCGATGCACATCGCGGTTAGCGGCGCGCACAAAGATAGAAATCTCAACGTTGAAGTGCTCGACCTGCCGTCTCTCACGGCGCAGGCGGTTCTGGTAGTGGTTTACCAGTCGCTGCTGCAAACTAACGACACCACAGCCGATACCAGTTTTCATGTCACAGGCAGCATCGACGTGGCCGGCTATCCGCCGTCGCCGGTCGATGTGTGGGCTCCCTCCAGCGATGCTCTGCCGTCACCGCTAATGACAGCCCTGCTGACCGCCGATAAATTCACCAAGCTGTACTCGAACGGTGCTCGCCAGGGGGCAGTGCGCTCTGTCAATCTGCATGTCGAAGCGATTCCGCGTCGACTGCAGGTGGAGTTGGAGTCGGCGCGATTGACGTCCGGAAATATCGTTCATGCCGGAGACACGATGACGATCGAGGCTACAGTGCGTCCCTGGCAACAGCCGGCACATAACGTGCGTATTCCGGTGGTTCTGCCCTCGCGCCTCGAGGCAGGAACAGTTCGGGTGCTAGTCTCCGACGCCGCAACCCTGGACCGCACTCGCGACCAACCACGCTTTTCTAATCGGCCCGTAGATATGGATACGGCGCTGGCCCAGGCGCGCAACCAGCATGCCGCTGACCGTATCTATGTGAGCCTGCTGGTGCCTGAAACACAGGCCGGGATGGAGGGCCGCACACTCACCGGAGTTCCGATCTCGATGGCCAATGCGCTGGAGCCATTGCGTTCCGGCCAGGACGTCAATCTGAACGGTGAATCGGCGACAGTTGCCGGTGAGGCCGCGGCTGGCGGAGTGCTGAACGGGTTCCAGGTTCTGACGATCCGCATTGAGCCGGGCGGAGGGGTAAACTAGCAGCGGTGGTGAAAGTGTTCCCATCGTTGACCGCAATCATCTACTTCCTTTAACCGATCACAGAGAGCACCCTCCAGTGAGGAATTCGGATCGAACATGGCCCAAATTCAAGGATTAGCAGCGCACGCGGCGGGAGCCGAATTATTGCCTTTTCGGTACGACCCCGGAGAATTGGGCCCGCAACAGGTCGAAATCGGAATTTCCCATTGCGGTATCTGCCACAGCGACCTTCATCTCATTTCCAATGACTGGGGAATCAGCCAATACCCGTTCATTCCCGGACACGAAATTGTTGGAACCATTGCTGCCGTGGGCGCTGCCGTGAAGGTGCTGCAAGTGGGCCAGCGCGTCGGTCTCGGGTGGCAATCCGACTCTTGCGGTGAGTGCGAATGGTGCACCAGGGCCATGGAAAATCTTTGTCCCAATGCAGAGGCAACCTGTATTCATCGCCACGGCGGCTATGCGCAACGAGTGCGTGCCAACGCGCGCTTCATCTTTCCCCTGCCCGAGGCCCTCTCCAGCGAGACAGCCGCGCCGCTGCTGTGTGGAGGCATCACGGTCTACAATCCGCTGCGCCTGCACGGCGTGAATCCTTCGTCGCGCGTCGGCGTGATCGGCATCGGCGGCCTGGGACACATGGCCATCCAGTTTGCGCGCGTGTTTGGCGCCGAAGTGACGGCTTTCTCGACGTCAGCCACCAAAGAAAAAGAGGCGCGCACGCTGGGCGCGCACAGATTTGTGAATACCCGCGAAACCCGGGCGCTGAAAGAAGTCGCTGGTTCCCTCGACTTCATCGTAAGCACGGTGAATGCCGACCAGGATTGGGGAATCTACATACAGGCGCTGCGTCCTACGGGCACCCTCTGCTTTGTTGGCATTCCGCCGTCTCCGATCGCCCTGCAGGCGTTTCCGCTCATCTCCGGCATTCGCTCAGTCACAGGTAATCCGACCGGCAGCCCTCATCACATACGGGAAATGCTTGATGTAGCGGCGCGTCATGGAGTAGAGGCGCAGGTCGAGAGCTTCCCCATGGCCAACGCTAATGACGCGATTGAGAAAGTGAAAAAGAACAAGGTCCGTTATCGCGCTGTATTAGCTAACTAGGTCTTCCGGACATTGCATCGATGAACACCGTACGCATGGATAAATGGTTGTGGGCAGCACGTTTTTTCAAGACGCGCGCGCTGGCGTCCAAGGCCTGCGACCTGGGACGAATCCGCACTCGGGACACTGAAGCCAAGCCGTCGCGCGATGTGCACGTAGGTGACATGCTGCACATTCGCAACGAAGGCGGCGAGTTTGAAATTGAAGTCCTCGGGTTGAGCGAGATGCGCGGCCCCGCGGCCGTGGCACAGACGCTCTACCGTGAAACAGACGCGAGCAAAGCGGCCCGCCTTAGGGCGGCGGAAGAGCGCAAGGCCATGCAGGAGTTCGCGCCTCTGCCGGAACGGCGGCCATCCAAACGCGATCGTCGCCGGATCATTCAGTTCCGCGGCGGTAAGTGAGATCTAGGCGGCCGACAGAGCCGGCCCTGATTTGGCTCGGTCGCATTTCCAAGATCGCCCAAGCACCTCAATCCGGTTGATTTCCATTCACAACGAGGAGCTCGGCAGGCGCAGAATAGGCCCAGGACCCCGACTTTAGTAGACTCAACGGCAGCATGCTAAATGCCTTGCGGACGATCCGCCAATTCCGATTCCTATCTCAGATTGCAGTGGTGGGCGCGACAATAGCCGTCAGCTCAGCGGTGCCGCCTGCTTCCGCGCAAGGAACGCACCTGTGGACACAATCGCGCCTCGAAGAGTTTGAAAAGGGCACGCCCGCAGGAGTCGCCCTCAGCAGCGACGGCCGCCTGCGCGAGGCACCGGGGCTGAAAGGAGTCCTCACCACTCCATCGTCGTTCGTGTGGTCGCTGGCCGTGGATAAGGGCGGCTTGGTTTACGTTGGAACTGGATCGCCGGCGACGGTGGTTCGCGTTGGGATAGACGGCAAGCCATTCACCTTGTTTGAAACGCGCGATCTGAGCGTGCAGGCGTTGCGGCTCGGACCCGATGGCTCGCTCTATGCCGCGACCATGCCGAGCGGTAAAGTTTACAAGCTCAAAAAAGACGCGACGAGCAAGCAGGATGACGCGAGCGCGACCCTGGTCTTCGACGTGTCGCGACTGCCGGAAGCCAAAGCCAACGCAGCGAAAGAAGATAAAGATGGGGACGAAAAGGCATCCGAGAAGCAGGACGGAAAATCTCATTACATCTGGGACCTGACCTTCGACTCTGCTGGCAAACTCTACATCGCCGCGGGTGGCCCCGGAGCGGTCTATCGTGTCGATCCTTCCAAGCCTTCGATAGAGCCCGAAGAGTTTTTCAAGAGCGATGAGCAGCACATTCGCTCCCTGGCGTGGGATGCCAAGGGCAACCTGATTGCGGGATCGGATGGCAGCGGCCTGGTGTACCGCATCAATCCGCAGGGCAAGGGATATGTGCTGTTCGAGGCGACGCGACGCGAGATCACTTCCGTCACAGTCGGCGCGAACGGCACCATTTACGCAGCCAGCGTGGGCGATAAGAGCCGCAATCCCCTGCCGCCGCTACCGGTTCAGGGAACCGCCACGGTGACCTTCACCGTCGTGCAACCAGGTTCGCTGCAAGCTGCCAACTCCAGCGCGTCGGCTCCCGAAGGAACCGAGATTTACGCTTTAACGGAGGGGCAGGCACCGCGCAAGCTATGGTCGGGCAAAGATGAAGTGGTCTATGCCCTGGCCGCGCAGCACGATGGCATCCTCGCCCTCAGCGGCAATCGCGGACGCGTCTTCCGCATACAGGACGACGGTAGTTACGCTGACATTGCTCACCTTGAGGCGCAGCAGGGCTTGTCGCTCGGTATGGCGGCAGGAAACGCTGGAGGCACCTACATCGGTACCGGCAACAGCGGCAAACTTTACATGCTCGGTTCAGCCGAAAAGCACGAGTACGCCAGCGATGTTCTCGATGCAGGCGCGCTGGCGCGGTTTGGCCGCGTTGAGGTGCAGCCGGGCTCGAGCAATTACCAGTTGCTGACGCGCTCCGGCAACGTCGAGCAGCCGGTTCGCGGATGGTCCGACTGGGAGCCGCTCAAGGATGGAATGGTCGCTTCCCCGGCAGGTCGCTTCCTGCAGTGGAAGGCCGTGTTGCAAACGGGAGCAACCGTGGGCAGCGTGGGCGTAAATTATTTACCTGTGAATGCGGCTCCGGTAGTGGACGAGATTGTGGTGGTTCCCGGTGCGCGGCTCAACACATCGAACCCTCCCGCTAATCAGTCGCAGACGGTCAACCTCACATTCCCTTCTTCCAACCAGGGCAACGTAATTTCATTCGATGCTGCCGCCAATGCAGCCTTGACCGCCGCTAAAGATAAGACGGCCATCACCGCGCGGTGGGCCGCTCACGACGACAATGGCGACGACCTCGTGTACTCGCTCTACCTGCGCGGTGATGGAGAGCGCGTGTGGCGCTTGCTCAAAGATGGAATCACCGACAAGGCATACAGCTTTGACGCAACCGCGATTGCCGATGGCGGCTACCAATTGAAGGTCAATGCTTCCGACTCGCCTTCGCACACACCGGGAGAAGCGCTGACTGGCTCCAAGGAAAGCGACCGCTTCGAAGTGGATACGACGCCCCCGGTGGTCACCAATCTTAAGGCGGAGGAAGCCATGGTCAAGTGTGCCACGGCCTCCTGCCCCAAACCGGTCCTCGTGACCTTCGACGCTGAAGATGCGCTTTCTCCCATCGCCCATGCCGAATATTCGCTGGATGCAGGACCTTGGCAGTTCGTCGAACCCGTCGGCGGCCTTTCGGATTCGCGGCACGAGCACTATGAACTGCATCTTCCGGCCACGGCAACTGACGCCAAAGCGGCGGAGCATTTGCTGACCGTTCGCGTCTACGACCGGCACGATAACGTCGGCCTGGGTAAGACTGTCTTCACTACGACCCCGGGAACCTCTGATCCAGCGGCGAAGTAGGCGTACATGCGCTTTGAACTGTTCATCGCGGCGCGCTATCTGAAAGCCAAACGGCGGCAGGCCGTGGTGGGCGTGGTCACCACCATCTCGGTGGCCGGCGTGGCGGCTGGCGTGGCTGCACTGATCATCGCACTGGCCATCACCAACGGCATGCGGCGTGACCTGCAAGACCGCCTGCTGGGTTCGAGCGCGCATGTGCAATTGCTGCGCATCGCCGGCGACGGAATCCGCAACTGGCGTCCCCTCTTCGAACGCCTTCGCCATGCTCCACATGTGACTGCCGCATCTCCGGGTCTGTATGAGCAGGTGTTTGTCACGCATGGTGCGCGTGGCGGCGGCGCCATGGTGGAAGGCATTGTGCCTGCCGACGAAATGCGCGTGAGTGACTTGTTGACCAGCGCCACTCCCGGCTCGCTGGAAGCCCTGAATCCCGTGTCCTCAACCGCAGGCCCGATCACGACTGATCAGCGTACAGCTGCCCTGCCGCCAATCGTTTTAGGCCAGGACCTTGCGGAGACCGTGGGCGTCACCCTCGGCGATCGCGTCATGCTGATTAGCCCTCAAGGGGAGATGTCTCCGGTTGGGATTATGCCGCGCTACATGCCCTTTCGCTTGGTAGGAACCTTCCATTCAGGGTTCTATCAGTACGACGCAGAAATGGGCTTCATGCGCTTGTCCGATGCACAGCGTTTATATGGCGAGCCCGACCTTCTTTCAGTAATCAATTTCAAAGTCGACGACCTCGACCGCGCCCCCGAGATCGGTCAATCCATTGAGAAGGAAGCGGGCAAAGGCTTCATGACCAATAACTGGATCGAAGAGAATCGCGTGCTGTTTCGCGCCCTTAAACTCGAACAGGAAGTCACTTTCATCATCATCGCGCTCATCGTCATTGTGGCCGCGCTCAACATTCTCATCGCCCTCACCATGATGGTGATGGAGAAGACGAGGGACATCGCTGTGCTGATGAGCTTCGGTGTGGAGCCGGGCCAGATTCGCCGCATCTTCCTCATGCAAGGGCTGCTCATCAGCATCATCGGCACCGTGGCCGGGTTGGTGCTCGGCTATTTCGCCGCGTGGGCCGGCGGGCATTATCACTTCATCCATCTGTCCGCCGAGGTCTATTCCATCGATACGCTTCCCTTCGCGCCACGCATCATGGATGGCGTGATTGTCTCCGCTGTGTCAATTGGAATTTCTCTGCTGGCCACGCTTTATCCGTCGCACGCGGCCGCAAGCATCCTGCCCGCCGAAGCGCTCAGATACGAGTAGTTGTTTCGCCGGGAAGCGTGAGGATCATCTCGTATTCGAGGATGTCGGGATCGTTCGGATAGGGTTCCGTTCTACCGCTCATCTGAAAGCCTATCCGCTCATAGAACCGGATCGCGCTTGTGTTGACGCTCGTAACCATCAAAGCCAACGCGCTGTGCCCGCACGTTACCGCCCAGTCTCTCAGGGCGTGGATCAACGCCCTGCCTACTCCGCTTCTGCGCCACGACGGATCGACCCACATTGAGACCACGCAGGCTCGATGAGGCTCTTCCTCATCGCGAAATGCCGCAACGATTCCGCAGGCAGCATCCCCATCGAAGGCGAGATAACCGATGGCGTGATCGGTGGTCCATCTTTTTGATCGCTGCAACCACTCCGCGTCGGAGAGCTGTGCTTCCCTGGCGAAGGTGCTGCCGAATGCCGTCGGCGTATCCTGCAGAGCACTCAGCCTCACTGCTTTGAAAATGCTCACGGTCTCAGGCGAAATTCGCTGCAGGGTGATCGGTTGATTTGAGGATGAGTCAGTCATGCTTTAGGTCGCAGCGATCGGCTCGGCTGATTTTCCTGCTCAGATTTATTGCGGTGTGATGATGCCGCCGAGTGCGTGCCGGCGTGGGAGGACGATCCCTCGGTGATCAATCTCGGGCGGATGGCCGGCGGCAATCGGGGCTGAATCGTCGGCTCTCTCAATAAGGGCGCCGCCGCAGGCAGGACACCAGTCCGCCTTCGTTTTCTGGTCCAGTACGGCGTGACATTGAGCGCAAATCCGTTCCATGTCTGAACAATACTCCATAGCAGCACGACGCAGTATGAGGCGAATCCAGCGGGTCCACCCGCCTCAAAAAATCCTACAGACTCGAATCGGAATGCGGTACGGTCGGCGCCAGCCTCGGATGCCCGGATAGACTAAAGTCATGCACCCTCCAGTTCGCCTGGTGGCGATCGACATGGATGGAACGTTGCTGCCTACCTTCGCACAGGTCGTCAGTGAACGCACGGCGCGGGCACTGCGGGCCGCACAGGCGGCCGGGATCACCGTGGCGATCGCTACGGGTAGACGCACCGCGTACACGATTCCCATTCTCGATGGCCTCGGTCTGCGAGCGGATATGCCGCTCATCACGTCCAATGGAGCAGTGACTCGAACCCTGGGCGGCGAAGCGGTGGACCGTTGTCAGTTGCAAGCGCGCGTAGCGCGCGGCATTTGCGGCTTGATGCGGCCGTTTGGAACCGTAGTCTTCACATTTGATCGCCCCGGCAAAGGTGAATTAATTCTCGAAGATCTGGATACCGCTCACACACGTATCTCCATGTGGGTTGAGGCTAACCGAAATGCCATCGAAGTCGTGCAGCCGTTAGAGAAGGCTCTGGGCGACGGAGAAGATCCGATCCAGGGCATGGTGACGGGGGGCATCGAGAAGATGAAGCAGGCTGAACGAGCCCTCAAGGGCAGTGAGTGGCATGGAATGTGCGAGTGCGTTCGAACCGAATATCCGGCCCGCGATCTGTCCATCCTGGACATCTTGCCGCCAGGCGTTTCAAAGGGCTGGGCATTGGAGCGGCTTGCCCTCCGCCTCGGCGTCGATCGCAAGGAGACCATGGCCATTGGCGATAACTGGAATGACGTGGACATGCTGGAGTGGGCAGGGCAGGCTGTGCTGATGGGCAATGCGGCAGCGGAGTTGAGAACCATGGCAAAGATGCGGGGCTGGAAGCAGGCTCCTCCCAACGACCAGGACGGAGTAGCGGTGGTGCTGGAGACGGCGGTGGGCCGACACACGCAAGCAGCGAAGAACTGAAAGGTGGAGTTACCGAAGGGTTGAATCCGGGCCGATTGAGCGGATTTCAGGCTGCTAAACCGGCGCGTTGGAATTAACCTTGGATTCTCGAACTGTTCTGGAGTGGGATGAGAGATGAGACTGCAATTCAAAAAGCGTGCACAATGGGTGACCGTCGCCGCAGTCGTGGCGCTTATGGCTCTGCCCGCGCGCGCAGCCGAACGTGTGACCTTGCGCAACGGTTTCGCGGTACCTTGCAATCACCACGCTGAAACTGACGGCCACGTCCGTCTTTACGTGAACGCCGGCGATGAAAACTATATCGAAGTGGCGCCGGAGGATATCGCCGTGGTTGAGACCGTCCCTGATCCGCCACCGGTTGTGGAAACTACAGCGTCAAGCGCCCCAGACGCTGGGGCCAAGCGCGATGTGAAACTCACTGAGGCGGATCTGCACGAGATGCTGACTGACGCAGGTCGAGCGCACAACGTGGATATAGATTTGCTCGCCAGTCTCGTAAAAGCAGAAAGCGGAGGCAATGCCCGCGCCGTGAGCCGTACCGGGGCACGTGGGCTCATGCAACTCATGCCCGGAACCGCGGCCGGACTCGGAGTTGAAGACAGTTTCGAGCCCAAGGCGAATGTGCGCGGCGGCTCAACTTATCTCGATGAGTTGCTCACTCGCTATCACGACAAGCTCGCGTTGGCACTGGCGGCGTATAACGCGGGCCCGGCGGCCGTCGACAGATATCACGGCATCCCGCCCTACTACGAGACTCGGGCGTATGTCGCCAGAGTGATTCACGAATTCAATCGCCGCGTTCGCGCTCGCTTAGCGCTCGAACGCGGCACCGTTGCCTCGCGGCAACCACAGATCGGTCAGTAACTCCGGATAATTTCTGACGAGGTCAACCGCCGCGCCCCGGCGAGAGCTGCTAATTAACGGAACAGGTGCGGCACAAAGCGGCTCGTGTTGGTAGTTACGGTTCCCGAAGACTCGCGAATCCCCATGCCGGCGGGCTCTCCATCGATCAGCCAGCTTCCGATGACGGCCGTGTTGCCATCGCTGACCGCCAGCGACGCCAGCTTCTGGTAAACAACGTCCTGCCCTTCAGCAGGGTCATTGCTTCCTTCATCTGCGAGCCAATTCCGAAACACGGTCACGCCCGATCCTTCGCGGCCAAAGAGCGGCTTCCGCACATAGTCCTTCATGTTGCAAGAACTGTCGAGATAAGCGGGCAGAAGCAGTTCGTGGTGAGGGTTGAGTTCCCACAGAATCGCCAGTAAGGCCTTGTTGGACCACAGCATCTTCCAGATCGGCTCAACCCATTGCACGGTGCCGGGAGCGTCGTGGGAGCCCATCGTGGCGAGGGCGTTCGGCCCAAAGCGCTCACTCAGCAGCCACTCCCACGGGTAAAGCTTGAAAATACTATGCATTGGTTGCCGTTGCACGTCGACAAAGCGCTGCGAGGCTTGCTCCCAGCCGATATCGTGCATCAAGATCGGAATGGTGCGATGCCCCGCCTGCTCGGCTGTATCACGCAGGTAGGTGATGGTCATCTGATCTTCTTCACTCCCATCATGGCCAAAATAGATGGGCTGCTTCAGGTAGGGCAGCAGATCTTTCCACTTGGCCACCAGTTTCTCGTGCAACGAGTTGAACTGGTCCGCACCTGGGAAGCACTCTTCAAGCCAATACCACTGCGTTACCGCAGCCTCAACCAAGGCAGTGGGCGTATCGGCGTTGTACTCAAGCAGTTTGATCTGGCGGCCGTCATAGGCGAGATCGAGCCTCCCATAGAGTGCCGGAGGCTCGGACTTCCAAGTTTCGCGGATATGCGCCGCGGCTGCTGCGGGAATCTTCATCTCAGCCAGGCGATCTTGGTCCAGTATGTGGTCACCGGCGGCCAGAGCGAGCTTTTGAATCTCGGCGCTGGCGGCTTCGAGGCGATCAATTTCTGATGCTGTGAATTCCCAATACGCCGACTCGTCCCAATACGGAGTTCGATCGGCGAGCGTATGGCAGGTCAGGCCGGTCTTCGCCACCGCTTCCTGCCAGTTGGGTCGGCGAGAGATGGAGTGACGACGCATTATTCCCCTCCACCTTCGCCGCCGCCTTCACCATGACCGAATCCGCCCCGCGAGACACCTTCTTCGCTGGGAGTGGTCTTGCCTCCCACCACGACGTCGCCGACATGTCCTCCGCTGGATCCGCCGTAGATGTAGTGATAGCCGACGGCGGTCGAACCGGTCCGGCAGTTTGAATCAGGGACAATGTGGCCTTGCACGTCGACACAGTTTCGGGTTTCGGCCGCGTCTTTGCAGCCAGCGGCGGAGAGGGCCAGAGCGGCAAGCAGGGCGAGGGGCACTTCTCTCGATTTGAGCATGGAAGGTCGCCTTCTATGCTTGCCGATTCAGGATGGAATTGCAAGTCAAAGATGCAATGAAACTTAAACCCGCTGATGTGAGGATTCTGCTTCGGTTGACCTTCAATTAGACTTGGAATAGCAGGCGAAAGCCCGCGGGAGACTTTTTGAAGAAATATCAAGTGATTATCGGTCTGGTGGTCGTGGCGGCCCTTGTCGGCTTGTTCATCTGGGGTCGAGAAAAGTTCCACTTCGACTTCACCGTTTTCCGTTCTCAATTGGCGCTGGCGGATTGGCGCAAGATCGGCATTGGAGCCGCCTCAATTTATTTGGCCTACCTGCTCCGCTCGGCCCGGTGGGCGATGCTGTTGCGCCACAACAAAAAAGTGCCCATCTTTTCGCTGTTGGGCACACAGGTGATGGGTTTCACCGCAGTGGCCCTTATTGGCCGGGTCGCCGACCCCGTTCGCCCCTACCTGGTTGCGCGCAAGACCGGCCTCCCGCTCAGCGGTCAGATCGCGGTCTACATCGTAGAGCGGTTATTCGATGCCGGCTCCATGGCTCTGATCTTCTGCTCCGCCATCCTACTGGCTCCCGCCGGAGCACTTCCCCACCCCGAAATCATCAAGAAGGTCAGTTACGGCGCCTTGGCCACAACTGTGGCAGGCGGCTTGTTCCTCGTACTGGTTCGGCTCTCCGGCGGCATGGTCGCGTCGTTCCTGGAACGAGCCTTCGGCGTGGTTTCGAAGTCGGCAGGCCATGCGGTGGGAGACAAGATTCGTACCTTCCGAACCGGGCTCGATACGCTGCGGTCGTTTTCCGATTTCGCGATCACCCTGGGCTTCTCTCTGATCATGTGGGGACTGATCGCGCTGGCTTATCTCGAAACAACGCAAGCGTTCGTCGCCAGCAAGCAATTGGCCAGCATGACACTCGCGAAGTGCATGCTTCTGATGGCGTCGAGCATGGTGGCGAGCGGCTTCCAGCTACCGATCCTGGGATGGTTTACGCAGATCGGGATTGTGGCGGCGGCAATGTCCAGCTTCTTCGGAGTAGCGCCCGAGCCAGCGACAGCCTGCGCGGCCACACTGCTCTTGGTCACGTTTCTAAGCATCGTTCCGGTGGGGTTGATCTGGTCGCAAATCGAGCATGTAAGCCTGCGGAAAGTGGCCGCTGAAAGCGGACATGCGGCTGAGGACCTGTCCAACGACACTCCGTCAATGCCTCCTGCCGAATCGGAGCCAACTTAGCAGGAGAACGAACCCGCTAGATGAGGGATGCGCCTCCTGTGAGTGCAATCGATACCCACTCACTGACTGCCGATGGGCGACAGAATCAGCTTGTTTCTGTAAGACGATGCGACTACCTCGCATCGTCTGTGCTTTTTGCGTGGCCTCAAACGATCCGGCAAGCAAGGCATTCCGACTCACTAAGGCATCGCGTCAAAATAAGTTGACTATTTTATAGGCGGCAGATTTAATGGGTTATGCGCAATCGTCCGGTGCCAGAGCAGATTGAAGCGAAA
>OBLU010000807.1_pt1 | contig 29420 bp, 23 predicted proteins | sample 1518681 | NCBI WGS metagenome assembly OBLU01 (sample SAMEA3539304, study PRJEB22396) | soil metagenome | biome: tundra; feature: field; material: soil | place: USA | collected 2010-05 | depth 0.15 m
GATGTATCGCCCGCGCGGAAACGAAGTTACCGGCATCACGAAGAACTCATGGAGATTGTAGATAACCCGTCGAGCCGATGGAAGCTGTCCGGATCGTTCGCGGGCGACGATGAGAAGATGGCGGTGAGGATTTATCGTTCGGCTGAGCCTGGCAATGGCAGCGCGGTGGGAGCGTCGCCGCCGGAGATTTTCGCCAACACGCAGATTGGCATCGACCGGTGGCCGCTGGTGGTCAACCTGAACTGCGAAGCCGACTCGTGGAACGGCCAACCGGTCAAGCCGTAGGGCCGGGGTCGGGGCACTGGTCGCGAAGGTAGTCATCCAACTGGCCGGACCGGCGAATCAGGCGGTCGCGCCCGGAAGCCACCCACACTTCGGCGGGAGCCGGATGGCTGAGGAAACCAAGCGGGCTAGCCGAGCGCGCATAGGCACCCGACTGGAAGACGCCGATCAGATCGCCGGCAACGGCGCGGGGCAGATCGATATTGCGCGCCAGCACATCGAGCGGGGTGCAGAGCGGGCCGACCACGTCGACCGTCTCACCCGGCGGCTCGTGAAACTTATTGAGCACGGCTACGGGATAGTTGCGTTTGATGGTCTGTCCCAGGTTGCCCGAGGCGCCGAGATGGTGGTGCATGCCGCCATCGAGGATGAGGAACTTCTTGCCGCGCGAAGTCTTCACATCGGTCACACGAGCCACATAGACACCGGCTTCACCGGCCAGGTACCGGCCGGGCTCGACCACGAACCGCGTGCCGGAAAAAAGCGGATCGGAGCGCAACTCGCCGATGAGATCGCGGAGCGCTTCTTTCAGCTTGCCCATATCCAGTTCCCGTTCGTGCGGGAAATAGGGGATACCCAAGCCTCCACCGAAATCGAGCGTATGGAGCGGGCGTTGCAGGCGGGCGGCGACGCGCCGGGCGATTTCGATTCCCTTGCGATACTGGTTGACTAGAACCTCGAAATCGAGAATCTGGGTGCCCGCGAATAGATGGATGCCGTGAAAATCGATCTCGGGAGACGAGAGCAAAAGATCGAGCACTTCGTCGAGATTCTCCTCGTCCACACCGAAGGGGGCGGGCCGGCCGCCCATGCGCATGGCGCCTCCCTCGGCTTCGCCGCCGGGATTCACGCGTAACGCCACGGGAGCGGCGACGCCGCGACGCTGGGCGATGGCGGCGACACGCTCCGCTTCGCGGGGCGATTCGACGTGGATCTCTCCGATGCCGTGCTCCAGGACGAAGTCCAGCTCCGCTTCGGTCTTCCCTGGACCGGCGAAAATGATCTTCCTGGGGTCGCAACCGGCGTGCAAGGCCTGCCGGAATTCTCCCGCGGAAGCGATTTCGAGACCCGCGCCTTGGGCGAGGAAGAATCGCAGAATCGCCTGGCTGGGATTAGCCTTGACCGAGTAGCAGATGGAAAACTCCGGCGGCAGGGAGCCGCGCAGGAGATGCCACTTTTTCGCCAGGATTCCCGCGTCATAGACGAAGAGCGGCGTTCCATAGCGATCGGCCAAACTCGAAACCGGCACGCCGCCGATCCAGAGTTCGCCCGATGGGGAAGGGAAATAGCGCTCGATCAGGGCTGAAGCCAGGTCCATTGCTACAGGCCTTCCCGGCGCCGCAGGGCCGGGTAATCGACTTTGCCGCTGGTGGTCTTCGGCAGCTCGTCCAGTATTTCGACCGTTTTGGGAACCATGTAGCGGGGCATCTTTTCGCCACACCAGGCGAGCAGGGCGTCCGTGCTCACGGTACCGCCGTCGCGCGCGACGACAAAGGCTTTAATCGTTTGGCCCAGAGCCTCATCGGGGATGCCGATGACGGCGGCCTGCCGCAGTTGACCGCTCTGGAAAAGCACTTCCTCCACCTCAGTCGGGCTGATACGGAAGCCGGAGGACTTGATCATGGTGTCGCGGCGGCCGACGAAATAGAGAAAGCCGTCTTCGTCGGTTTTCACCAGATCTCCGGAGTAGCATACCCGCTCGCAGTCGCCCAGTTCGGGCGGCACCAGTGGATTGGGGCGTAGCGCTTTGTTGGTGTCTTCGGGCCGACCCCAGTAGCCCATCGAAACCGTTGGCCCGCGATGCACGAGTTCGCCGATTTCGCCAGGCTTGCACAGTCGGCCGTTTTCATCGATCACCAGAATTTCGGTATCGGGAATCGCTTTGCCCATCGAAGTGGGGCGGCGATCGACCTCCGAAGGCGGCAGGTAAGTGGAACGGAACGCCTCGGTGAGCCCGTACATGAGGAAGACCTTGGTGGTGGGAAGCGCATTTCGCAGGATGGCGAGCACCGCTTGCGGCATGGCGCCCCCGGTATTGGTGATGTAACGCAAATCGGGAAGGGGCTGCTTCCGCAAACTGGAGTTTGGCTGCGCCAGGAGGCTCCAGAGCGTGGGAACGCCTGCTAGCCCGGTGATCCGTTCCTTGAGGAGCATTTGCACCACCTCGCGGGCAAAAACGAAGTTGATGAGGACAATGGTTCCGCCCTGGTGGAAAGCGGTCATCAATTGGTTCATGCCGGCGTCGAAGCTGAATGGAAGGGCGGCCAGAATACGGTCGGCGGAGGTAATCTCCAGATAGGCCGAGACAATGCTGCTGCCGGCGATCACATTGGCATGGCTGAGCATTACTCCCTTGGGTTTGCCGGTCGAGCCGGAGGTGTAAAGAATGGCCGCCAGGTCCTTACTGATGGGCTGTTCGGGGCAATCTTGCGGAGCGGATTGGCACAGATCCTCCAGGCGATGCAACGGAAGCGAGGCCTGAGGCGGCTCTTCCGCCTTTCCCGCCAGCACGGCAAAACCGAGAGAAGGAATCCGCGGAAGAAGTGGAGCCAAACCGGAAAACCTCGCCGGCCTGGTGATGAGGCCCTTCATTGCGCAGTCTTTGGCGATGTGGGCAACCTGCTCGGGAAAGAGCTGGGCATTGATGGGGACGAAGACGCCGCCGGCCTGGGAGACAGCGAAGATGGAGAGCACCTGCGCGACGGAGGGCTCCAGATAGACGCCGATGCGGTCTCCGCGGCGGAGTCCGGCCATTTGCAATCCGGCGGCCAGCCGCGCCACCCGGTCCGCAACCTCACGGTAGGTGAGCCGTTCCTCTCCGTGAACGAGAGCCTCTTTCCCCGGAAAACGCCGCGCGCTCTCACGCAAGAGATGCCAGATCAGGAAATCCATAGCGTTGTTCGAATCACCTCGCTTGGCCGTCTCCAGGCCGCAGGTAGCGGGACAGCCATCAGACGGCGCTCTTCATCGTACGCCCACCAACGTGCCGAGAAATCGCCAGAAGGCCGCGGAGGGTCCGGGGACTCATCGTGGGCAACCCCATCGCTCGCGGCGGCGCGACATCCCATCTATCTTGCATGCATTGTCGCCGGACAAATAGTTTACCTCAACCACTTTATCAACATCCACTCCAGGCTGCATCGCCAACCGTAGGCTATGATATCAGTAGTAACGGTTTTGTCCCAAGCGATATGACGTGGTCATTCCATCCTGCGCTCGACGCGTTCCACCAGCTTCGGGACCGATGGGACGCTTTGAATCTCGCGCAGAACAATCATATTCTCCTGGACTCGGGATTTGTCGCAGCTCTTCTCCGTCATTTCGCCTCGCGCGACGTAGTACTAGGAATCAATGAAGACGCCAGTAATCCCGCCATTGCGCTGATGGAGCGCAAAGCTCCAGGCATCTGGGAGACGTTTCAGCCATACTGCGCGCCTCTCGGGCCGATCCTCTACGGAGCAGGAGAGAGTGGCAGAGAAAACCTTGTCTCCCTCATGCGATCTCTGCCGGGTTATACGCTCCAATTGGGTGTCTTGCAGCAGGATCCGGACTGCTCCGGATTTTCAGCGCTGACCGGCTGCGATTGGATTGAAAAGTCGGACTACATCCAAACTGCTCGAATCCCACTAGAAGGGACCTTTCAGGAGTACTGGGCGGGCCGGGAGGGCCGGCTTCGGAAGAATAACGACCGGTTGCGGCGTCGGATGGCGGAGCAAGGCTTACGCCTGGATTTCACTGTGATTCGCGATCCTGGCGACGTGGAAGATGCCATTCGGGAGCTCGGCCGCTTGGAATCGAAGGGTTGGAAGGCGAAGGAAGGCACGGCCGTGTCGGTGGACAACGCTCAAGGGCGCTTCTATCAGGCAGTGTTCGAGGATTTCTGCGCGCGCGGTGAAGGCATCATCTATCAGTTACGAATCGACGGCCATGTTGTCGCCACGGATATTTGTGTCGTACGAGGAGAAATGATAGTTCTCCTGAAGACAGCATACGACGAAGATTGGAGCGTCTATTCACCAGCATTTCTGCTTCGCGAAGACATAGTTCGGGACCTCTACTCCGGTGGTCGGGTTCGGAGTTTTGAGTTTTACGGTCCGCTGATGGATTATCAGTTGCGCTGGACCCGAAACATCCGAACCCTTTATCACCTGACGTGCTTTCGCCATCGATGGGTTCGCTCCGCGAGGGATTTTGCAAAGCGGATACGAACCCGCCAACCGGCGGCCCATCTCTCAGCGTCAGCGGGAATAGATTGAACAGACCATCCACGCACAGCGATGCCCGGCCTCTGGTCCCGCAGTACCCGCTCTTTTCGCCGAGTGCGCTGGTATTTCGATCTGGCACGCTCGGGACCGCAGGCACGGTGTACTTCGATTTCTTTTGGGCGCGCAACGCCATTTTTCATGGTTTGCGCGCCTTGGGGATCCGGCCCGGGCAGAAAATTCTGGTTCCCGCTTATCTTTGCACGGCGGCTATTGAACCAATCGAGTACTTCGGTGCGGAAGTTGAATTCTATGCGATTCGACGAAATTGCTTGCCGGATTGGTCGGATCTGGAGGCGAAAATCCGTGGCAATGTCCGCGCCATCATGGCGGTCCACTACTTTGGCTTCCCCTGCGACATTGAGAAGTTTTGCGCGCTCTGCGACCAATACAGTCTCTTCTTAATTGAAGATTGTGCCCACGTGCTGGAAGGCGTACCGAATCAGCATGGTTTCGGTGAGTTCGGAGATTTCAGCGTCTTTAGCCCCAGGAAGTACCTTCCTGTTTTCGATGGTGGCAGACTACGCTTAAACCGGCCCGCGCCGGGGTTTCAGGTCCGATTCCAGTTCGAAAGCCCGCTATTCACATTCCGGGAGGCAAAGGACCTCTTCGATCGCCGGAAGCCGCCAAGCGCTTCACTTGGGGCGCCGCCTCCTCCTGAGCCGCAAGCGGAGGCAGTCCGAAGTGAACGAGAGTTGGTTCTTGATCGAGGCCGTCCAGGAAAGCCTCTGGATGTCTTCCCAAACAGCACTTCATTCTTGCCGTGGATGGCCACCTTCCCGATGTCTCGGCTGTCGAAGCATTTGCTTACGCATTTCCCGATACTGAATATCGCCTCCAGGCGGAGAGCCAACTACGACAGGCTGCTCGAGAGACTTTCGCGGCTTGAAGGGGTCCAACCCCTGTTCGAACGATGGGCCCCCGATGTTGTCCCATGGGTGCTGCCACTAACGATCGGGGAAAGGTCCGACGCACACACTGCACTGCGTGCTCTGGGGATTCCCGCTGTTACCTGGGGTGGAGTAAGGGACCGGCGGATTTCAGCCAGGGAGTTTCCCGAGGCCGATTTCCTGTACGAGCATCTCGTTTTTCTACCTATCCATCAGGATCTGGAAACGGCGCATTTGGATCTGATCGCCGATGCCGTTGCCACGGTGTTCCGAGCGGGTTGAGATTCGCCGCGTCGACAACGGCCGAATTTCGGGGCGAAGGGACATGGATCAGCTTTCCCAGTCCCCGCTAGTGAGATACCACTCGTCGTTTGCCGGCCCGGCCTGGCGTTGGGTCGGCTGCGGTAGCGCCAGCAGAACAACGGGGCTCGATTCGCGCGGCCGGAAACCGCATTTTTCGAGGAGTTGCCGGCCGGGGTGGGTGGAAAGCCAGGGTGCACTGAGGGTATGAACATGGCGTTGGCGACTCACGGCGGTGGCTTCTGTCAGGAGAGCAGTGCGAGCCACGTCGTCTTCGGCCAGCAAGTCGTCGATCGTGCAATCTTCGCCATTCATGTGAAGAATCAGATAGCCACGGAGTTTGTCGCCCTGACGCGCGGCCAACATTTCGTAGGATTGCGTGGGATGTTCCCGGTAGCGCCAATTCAGATAATCCGCGGTGCGAAGCACACAGACGCCGGTACGCGGACTCCATTCCCGCGCTGCCTGCGTGAATTGCTCTCCCCATGGGCCCCCTTCCGCCGCGATCGTCCAATCGGCAGCGTGTTTTCCGCCGTGGCCGCGCAGTCGGAGGCCGGCGTTCACCACCACACTGAGCGTGCGGGCGACCGCAGGAACCGGCACGCGTTCGGCAATCTTGCGGTCAGCGCGCAACAGCTTAGCGTGGCGAATCATAGCGGCGTTCGCATCAATCCGCATTCGCTTGTACACCGCCAGCATGGTGCGGCTGGGAAAGTCGAAGGCAAAGCCGGCCTCTCCGCCGGATAAGCCCGCCAGGCAGGCTCGCTGGAGAGTCACTGCGAGTCCCAAGCTGCGATGGCCAGCGTCGATGAAAAAATCGCCGAGGACATAACTGCGCACTTCGTCTCCGCGATAGTAAGTGCGCCGGGGAAACGCCGCCGCAGCCCCGATGATCCGATGGGTATCCGAATCGGTCGCAACCCATACCAGAGCGCGCCCTTCCGGATTTCGGAGGTAGAGCCAGGGAAAAAGACGCGCGTGGTGCAGATAGGGCAAGTTGGTCTGTAGGGTATCGATCAACTCCTGGCTCTCAGACGCAGATCGAACTGGGTACACGGATATCGTCATTGCGAAAGCTAGGCCTTTGCCTTGCTCTGGATAAAGGCCGCGATACGATCGATGGTCTGAAAATTCTCGGGGCTGAGATCTTCGTCGGCCACATAGAGGGAGTACTCCTGCTCTATGAAGGTCACGACGTCGAGTACTCCCATCGAGTCCAGCATACCGCTCTCCAGCAGAGGACCGGAGTCTCTGATCTGTCGCTTGCGCGCCAGCGGAAACTGCTTCAGGATAAACTCACGTACGCCGGCGTTCGGATTACGATCAACGGGTTTCGACTTCAACAATGGCATTCCAACCCTTCTAGTTCAGCACTTTCGAAACCAGCCACTGAGGAGCAATCCTGGGGCCATTTGGGGTAATGCCAGCCGCCAGTGCGAGTGTGCCCCGTAACGTTGCGACATCTCATGAGGATGAGGGAAGATGGATAGGCTGGGAGCAGCCTGACGCCCGGTTTTTCGTACACGACTTCCGAGTTGGGATAAAGCTCAGTCCGTTAACCCGCCCGAACCGCATCTTGACGGTTTTCAAGTTTTGACTGCCGTTGTTGTATCCACGTCGCCAGTTCCCCGAGATTCGCAACCCAAAGCGATGAATCGTCGGCGAACGCCCGCAACACGGCAAAGTAACACGCCCCCCACGCCCTGTAGCCAGGAGTTTCAGGGTTCGACGTATCGCTATGCCAATCGACAACGCCCACACCGCGGTAGCGCTTCAATGTTTTGGCCAAAGCGCAAATTCTGTCCGCTTGATCGGCGCCTGTCTGTCCCGGCCGGGAGAAAACATTGCCATCCATACAAAATACAGGCAACTCCATGACTGTGACGGCGGCGTTGCGTTCGGGCAGCCATGGATAATATGGCAACGCGACATTACGCCGAAAGCCAAGATGATCGTTGAAGGCAATGGAGCTGTCGTACGTAAAACCAGCTTCTTCATGTTGCCTGAGCGTTGCTTCGGCGAGCCTCGAAGTATGCCAAAAGTGGTGCCGTTGGCCCGCTACCGTCGCCCCGGTCAGCTCTTCCAGCCGCTGCCGTTCAGAGAGAAACCGGGAAGCATCCTCCCGGGCGTTATAACTCGAGTGAAGTCCTATTTCAAAACCGCTGGATTGAATGAACTCGAAAAGCGGCCGCATCTTCCGGCAGCTTATGTCGTAAGCGACATCGTGTGAATCGCCATACTCGCTGTATCGGTTCCGTGATGCAAACATGAAAGTCGACCGGAACCCAAGATCAGACTCGTATCGAATCACATCACGGAACAATTCAAGGTCATCATGTCGCCTTATGGTGTTCCGGACGAGCGACCGCGCGGCATCCAACAGATATGCCAGACCAGGACGCTGCGAACAACCCTTGACCTCCGACCAGGCATCTAAACGATCAACATCATGCGAGAGTCCAATGGCGGCAACCTTGCCCTGGGGCCACAACGGAAGAGGCGTACCGGGGATTTGGCGCAGAATCACCTTGCCGAGCGCAAGCACATATGCATTTACTACAGGAATGTCGCCGCAGCCGTTCTCCGACTGCCAGCTCGATGTATAAACAAGCCGATCGTGCGGGTCGTAGAGGCGCGGCTTTGAGGCACCATTTGTAGAACCGTCGTATCGATTGACCGCGTCCGCAAGGAGCATCGCGATTGCGTTAACGATATCGAATGGCAGTATCGGGCCGCAATCAAAGTCGGGGTCCAGAGCTTCGCGCCACAATGGGCCGTGCTCAGGCGCATCCGGTATACATATGACTCCAGCGCGCTGGCGGTTGCCATAGCACAAGCTACATCCCTCGAAGCTTGCTTGCTCCGCACGATAGCCGAGGGCATGCAAGGCGAACTCAATTGCGTATGCCTTGATGGGCGTACGATTCTGTATATGGTACTTTACGCATGGGGTTTCCATTGGCACCTCAGTCTGTTTTCCGCTTGTCGCATTAGTTGTCTTGGCATTCTGTAATATTGCTTTCCTTCGCATTCCGGTTGACGCGCACTCTTGACAGTACGGGTTTCCAGTATGGATTGAACTGCTTCCGCCATCATCTCACCCGCCAGGCGCTCGGCTTTGCGGCGGAGAGTGGAAATGGTGTCTCCGACTTCGATGGACAGCGGCTGCTCCGAGACGACGGCGCCCGTATCGACTCCCGCATCGACGCAATGCACGCTAACAACCGGGATATGACCGTTATAGATTGCCCATGGAACTACATCCACGCCGCGGTAGGTGGGAAGCTGTCCGGGGTGCGCATTGAGAACGGCTAGCCGGGCGGTACTCAGAATTGGCGGCCGCAGGATCCGCGAGCCGCCCAGGACCAATAAATCCGGCGCGCCAGACTGGACTAGCGCGACAGCATCGGGGTGATTGAAATCGGCAACCGTAAAGACAGCACTGGCGTAATCCTCGTACCGAAACCGTGCTGCCGAATTGGACCGCACCGCCAACTTGGATCCGACGAAAGCCAGCACATCGAGCGCTGTCTCCCATACTCCGTATTTGTTGATTGAGCGGCGGAGGCGGGCCAGCCGGCTGTTCGGTGGCCGCTCGATAAGGATTGTGGAGGGGAGTAGATTACGCCGGCGGAGGGCCTGCAAAATACATTGACCATGAGTGCCGCCGTTTGTTAGGAAGGTGATAGTCAAGTCTTGAGCCCTGAAGGATTGTTTAGGTACTTACAGGGTCCTGCTGTGGATAAAAGCAGCGATGCGATCGATGCTCTGAAAATGTTCGGGAACGAGATCGTCGTCGGACACGCCGATGGAGTATTCCCGCTCGATGAAGGTCACCACTTCGAGGACTCCCATGGAGTCCAGCATGCCGCTTTCGAGCAAGGGGTCGGAGTTCTTGATCTGGTGCTTACGGGCTAACGGAAACTGCTTCAGAATGAACTCTCGGACGCTGGCGGCCAAATCGGAAGTGACGGGGAATTGCTCTCCCTTCGCGAATGTCATTCAAGGACCTTTCCACTTTCAGGTGGTTTAGAAATCAGCACAATCAGGAGCAATCCTGGGGCCATTTTCGAGGGTGGCATTCACGTCGGACGGAGCCGGCCACCGGGCCGAAGCGATTCAAAACATGCGATTGCCGGTGAGGAACAACAGCACATCCAAGCCGGTCGGGAGCAACCGCGCCGAAACGTGGGCGGCCAGTTTGCCGCCCAGAAGAACCGTCTGGGATCGAGCCAGCCAGGAGCATCGGGACCACGTTGCAAACTCCACTCCGCTGGAAGTTGCATCGGCAGGCCGGAAAGTGGCTTCAGGCGGCCCGCCAGTCCTTCCAGCCACATCGAAGGCCGGAATTCCCAAGAGGTTTCTCTTGAGCGGCACAGTGCAACAACGCTATGGTCGAATGACGGTGTCGTTGCTTGAGATTGCTTCGGCTGAGGGATTTTCGCAGCGCATTCCCAATTACCGGCCACTATTCCCCACTATTTGGAAACTGCCGGTTAGGCCCTAGCCGCTAAACAAATCGTGGAAGTCAATCTAGCTCGGCCCTAAAGCTCCGATGGCAACTGGATTGCTAACACAGTTACGATGACCTCACGGGCTGTCCCCCTCAACGCTGCTGCCAACCAGCCCCTCCCGAACAACCGGAATGCATGTGAGAATTTGGTCTGCCCCGACTGCGGAGGGCCTTTAGACAGGGCGGCCGACAAGTTGGATTGCCCCTCATGCCGGCAAGGTTGGCCGATTGTCGATGGTATCCCGCACTTTGTCAGTGAGTTTCCCTATTGGGGAGAAGTCCCACAAGAACAGATGCGGGAGGTCAATCGGCTGGCGCAAACAGGAAACTGGAAGAACGTGCTGACTGAGAGCCCGGAACCCAGCGTACAGAGCGCCTCCACGATGATTCTGAATCTGGCGCGGGCCAATTGGCACTACTTACTCGACCTGTCCCCGGACAGCCGCGTACTGGACCTTGGAGCAGGCACTGGAACCACATCTCATGCGTTGGCCATGCACTACCGCGAGGTAGTCGCGCTGGAGCCTGTTCTGGAACGGGTTCAGTTCATGCAGCAACGTTTCTCGCAAGAAAACCTGTCGAACGTCCGGCTCGTTCGAAGCTCCCTCTGGACGCTGCCCTTCGCCCCGGAGAGCTTCGACCTGGTCGCGATGAACGGTGTTCTTGAATGGGTCGCCGAAGAGCGCGCCGGGGATCCGGGAGAGGTACAGGAGAGCGCTTTACGAAACGCCTTCCGCCTCCTGCGCCCGGGTGGGTATTTGTATGTGGGAATCGAAAACCGATTCAGCCCCGGCTATTTTATCGGGTATCCCGATCCACACGCTCACATTCCCTTCGTCACCGTTCTGCCAAGGCCCCTCGCCCACTGGTACGCGCGCAAGAAAGGCCTTAAAGGATACCGAAACTATCTGTACTCGAGCGCCGGATATCGCAAACTCTTAAGCCGCGCCGGGTTTACACGCTGCGAGTTTTATCTGGCGATTCCCAGCTACAATCATCCCCGTTTTCTGGTTCCCCTGGCGGGCAACGGGTTTTCGTACTATTCGCGGAATTTCAACCACGTCCACGCCAGAGGAATCCGCAGACTTTTGCACGCGCTGCTGCTTAGACTTGGCGTCCTGAAGTATTTTGAATATTCGTTTGTAATTCTGGCATGGAAGTAATTCTATGATTGGCATCTGGAAGGGCTTTCTACTCGACAGACTTGCGGAATGGCGCCTCCCTGCGGGGGGAGAGTGGAACTTTGTACTCCATAACAACTACCACCCGCACTGCAATAATCTGAATGTGATGTGGTTTCACAACGGTGGCGCGTTCCCGCGCGTGGTGGCAAAGTACTCTGATAATCCTGCCCAGTTGGAAAGGGAATTTGAGAACATTCGGCGAGTTCACGAATGTGCGCCAGCCGTTGCTCCTAATCCACTACACTTCGGGCGTCAGGGGCATCTCTGGGGTTTGTGGATGGAAGGTGTTCCCGGTTCGGTCCTTACGACCGCTAAGTGCTATGCGCCGGATGTCCTGCGCTCTGTGGTCGAATTGGTTGCCTCGTTCCATTCGGCAATCCGCCGTGGCCGGGAAAAGCCTGAGCCGGGCCGGTACCAGCACATGGTACAAGAACCCCTGGAAGCGGTGGCGCAGTTTGGTCCCTCGACTGCCGTGAAGGCAGGATGCGCCGAAGTTGCGGCCGCGATCTCCGCGCAGTGGCTGAATTCATTGCCAGTCATCCCGCAACATGGAGACCTCTATTCCGGCAATATCCTCTCGCACAGGGACCGCTATTATGTAGTGGATTGGGAGGGTTTTGGAGGCATCGACCTGCCGTTTTGTGACTTGTTGATCTTGCTCTATTCGCTCCTTCGAGATACTGGGAAAACCCCGACAGCGTGGGACCCAACTCTGATGAGCCAGTTCCCTTCCCTGATTCGATCCTACGCCCAGAGACTGGACCTGACACCCGCGGATGTTTCCCGGCTGCTTCCCCTCGCCCTGATCAACTGGTTTTACGCCCACCTCAAGGAGGGCCGGAAAGCATTCACGGAAGACATGTATCGGACAATTCAACAGTATTTCGAAAGCCCCGAACCTTGGAAGCGCGCTTTCCTCTCTTAGTTTGGCTTGCCGCGCATGTGGTATGGCGCGGCCGTACGCTTCCACACAGCGGAACCTTCAGTTGCGGTGCCCAGACGAAGAAAACGGGCGTTAGGCAGGCGGCGTGAATGGCACGGGCCACATCACTTCCGCACGACCGGCGCCAGCCTGCGCAGCTCTCGGTGTGGGAGGAGCGGAGGCTATCGAGGTTACACAGGCGCCAGTAGCACGTCAGGCACGCACCACCTCCATGGAACGCAGCGTTTCCAGTTGCACCGGCTCACCGTTCATGCTCAAGGAGCGCTGGCTGGCCTCGAGGACCTTCAGGACACGCCATGCGTCGACTCCATCACTCTTCGGCGTGCGGCGCGTTTCGACGCATTCGATGAAATGCCGGCATTCGACCATCAGGGGCTCGTCGGCCGGAAAGTCGACGGCTTGGGCGGTAGGCCGTTCGACGACGAACTGCCCGTTCACCAGGTCGATGCGCTTATCGTATAGCTGAAGTTTCTCGGTCTTGCGCACGTCGTCGAAGACTGCCATGCGCTTCTCTCCGACCACGACCAGCTTCTGCTCCTTATAAGGATGCAGCCAACTGACAAACAGGTGGGCCCGCGTTCCATGGCTGAAAAGCATGGTCGAGACGGTCACGTCGGCGATATTCGGCTGGAGGTACGTGCCGCCGGTCGCCGTAACCTGAATCGGCAGTTCCTTCAGTAGAAGAAGGATTACGGAGATATCGTGGGGTGCGAAACTCCAGAGCGCGTTTTCCTCGCGGCGCACTTTGCCCAGGTTGAGCCGATTGGAATAGATGTATTCAATGCGGCCCATTTCCCCTTCGGTGATCAATTGTTGAAGACGCGCGATGGCGGGGTGATACTCAAGTAAATGTCCCACCATCAGGATTCGCCCCATGCGCGCGCTCAGCGCGGTCAGCTCCTCCGCTTCGTCAGCCCGCAACACCAAAGGTTTTTCGACAAAAACGTCCTTGCCGGCGCGGAGCGCGCGGCGCGCGAGATCGTAGTGCGTTTCGGCGGGCGTGGCGATGACCACCGCATCGATTGAAGAATCGTTCAGGATCGCATCGTAAGAAGGCTCGACGGGAACATCCGGATACTCCGCCGCCAGTTGTTGGAGTCTGGGCACGTTGAAATCACAGATCCGGCCGAGTACGCCGAGCCGGTGAAAGACGCGAATCAGATTCACTCCCCAATATCCCGCACCTACCGCTGCAAGTTTCATAAGATTCCCTTTCTTGTTGTATCTGTCATGATCCGGCCGTCGAAACGAACTCCGTGCGGCCGGGCTCGGCATCCGTCCGGGTGGCTGATAGATTGAACCCGTACACGCGATAAAGCGCGCGTCGCACGGTTTCCCATTCGCATTGGCGGCAGAGTTCCACGCCGCCAAAGGCCAGTTTCCGGCTCAGCTCCTGGTCCTGCAACACGCGCTCCACGCCTCGGGCGAGCCCCTCCCAATCCCCGACTTCCACCAACAGCGCGTTCTTGCCGTCCTGGTAGAGGTATGGAATGCCGCCTGCGTTCGTGGAAACGACGACGAGACCGGCGGCGGAAGCCTCCATCAAGGATCCGGGGAAATTGTCGACCCTTGACGCATTCAGCAGGATGTCGCAGTCATCGTATATCGCAGGCAGCGTTTTATGATCGACGTATCCCAGGAATCGGACGTCCGTCAGATTCCATTCCGCCACCAGTTCGCGGAGCCGCCGCTCCTGGCTGCCTGTGCCCGCGATCCGCAACGAGGCAGCCGGATAGTTCCGCTGGACTTCCCGAAACGCCCGAACCACCAGTTCCACGTCATAGAGCTTTTCCAGGTGCCGGGTGACAATCATCCGCGGACCGAACGACGGCCGCTCCCGGTAGCGGAAGATGGAAAAGTTCAGGATGTTGGCGACGATGGTAACCGGCACGCCGATGCGCCGTTGAATGACTTCGGCCAGGAACCCCGAGGGCGCGGTAGTGACGTGTGCCATCCGGATGAAGAGGCCGGCAAGCCAGCCCCAGTAGCGGAAAAAGCTGTCCGCGTTCCCCGCGCGGTAGTTCAGGATCATCCGTTTGCCCATGAGGCGGCCGAGCACGATGGCGGAGCAGACCACCAGGAAGAAGTTAAGCCCCGAAGCGGACAAGATATGGACCACGTCCGCCCGCCGGGCCTGCCGGCAGAAGCGCACCGAGAAGAGCGCCGTCCGAAGAACGGTGCGCACGCCCGGCACGCGCTCGAGGAACCGGCAGCGCGAAAACGCCTGATTGTGGCCGAGTAATTCGACGGGCGTGCAATCCTGGCGCAGGAGGCGCTCGAGGAGGCCGGCCTGCAGGGCCATTCCTCCGTAAGGAGGCGGCACGGGCGCGATCAACAGCACCCGGCCGGCCGCCCGCGTCGGTGATGTTATTCCCGGAGGCATACCCTATCGCGCCTCACCTGGTTTGGCTGGGGTCTCCGGGTCCTGCAAGGGCCGCCGTGCAACCTTCAACTGTTCCCCAGTTTCATTGGCGTAACTCACCCAGATATCCCCTTGGCCGATCTGAATCGAACTGGCGAACCCGGCTGAGTTCTGGTCGACCACCTCGACCACCCATTGCCGGCCCAGCCGATGGGCCACCTTCAACACCCCCAGGCCGGAGTCATAATAACTGATATAGGCGTTTCCCCGTTCGTCGACGGCGATCCCGTTGCGGTCCGGGTATGCCACACCCCGAAGGGTGTCCACGCCGACCAGCTCCCACTTGCCATCTATGCGCGTGCCGTACTTCAGGATGCGGTTCTTCACGTCGGTATACGCGATGTGAGGGACGCCGTCCTTGCCCAGAACCAGCGCTACAGACCACATGCTGGTTCCGGGAACCCCTTTTCCTTCCAGAATTTCGACATCCCAGGAATGGCCGTTCCATTGGGCATAGCGCAGGCTGGCGTTCTTGTACTCCACATTTCCATAAGCGATCTGCGGATTGCCCTTCGAGTCGGCCTCCATGGAGTTGAACTTGCCGCTGCCTTGATCGCTATCTACGGTGCGAGCTTCCCAAAACTTGCCGTTCCAGGTAACCACGCGAAGTCTGAGGCCATTTTCGCCGGCGCCGCGCTCTTCGTAATAACTGATGCTGGGGTAATCGTTAAGATCCACACTTATGGAGGTATAGTAATTGATCACTACGGCATGGAGCTCGACCGTCTGTTTCTGCCAGGAGGTCCCATCCCAGTAACTGTGATTAACGTTTCCCGTACCGTCGGGGTAGGAGATATGGGGATGCTGCTTCGAATCCAGGACCATCGAAGTGAATCCCGAGCACCGGCCGACCGTGGTGGTAAACCATCGATTCAGGTTCTTGTCCCAGAAACCGTACCCGACCAGGCCTTGCGAAAGGGAGCAGTAACAGACATGGACATTGCCGAACGTGTCCATCCGGAGGGACGAGTATTTTCCGCCGATGCTGTCCTCCAACGTTCCGACCCGCCACTCGGCGGCTGGAAGCAGGGAGGCGAGCAACAGGGCCACGCCGAAGCACCGGACCGCGCAACTCATCGGGCGCCGCCACTCTTCTGTTATCGCAAACATAAAGCCTCTGATCTTATCGCTGTCATTATGCTCTGGCCCACCCTAACCGGCGTGCCGCCGCGTGCGCGGTGCTGTGGGCCAACTGGTCGACCGTCGCGATCTCCGCTCGCGAGAGCAAAACGAACCGAAGCAGGGCCGCAAAGCCCGCCAGCAGCACGCACTTGAAGGAGATCGCCGCGGCTATGCTCTCCGGAGTGAACTTCTGGCCAGCCAGATAAATGGCGATCGCCGCCGAGAGGCCCAGCAATACGCGACCCACCGGCAGTCGCAACTGCATGACCCGCTCGGAACAGTAGTAGCTTCCGGCCGCAAGCGCGAGAAACCCGATGAGCGTAGCCAGCCCCGCGCCCATTATCCCAAATCGCGAAATCAAGATGTAATTGGCAGCGAGATTGAGTGCCGCAGCCGCGGTGCTGACGCCCCCGACCAGGCCGGTTCGATCGCCCAGAAACATGGCGAGCTGCACATAGTAGGCGATTCCAAGAAACACGTATCCCAGAGCCACCACGCCCACCACCTGCTCGCCCGCGACGTATCGGGGGTCCACCATGATGCGAACGACTTCGTGGCTGAACAGGGCAATCCCCAACGCCGCAAAGGTCAGCAGGAACGAATACAGGACAAAGACCTGGCCGAAGACCAGCCGATGGTCGGGCCGGCGGTGGACCACATACATCCGCGCCTGCCACATCATGTTGAAGGGCTGAATCAGCACGAAATTTATTAGGTACCCGAACTTGTAGCCAACCGCATACACACCGACGGCGTCCAGCGACACCAGCCGTTGCAGGAACAAGCGGTCGGAGAAATTCAACGTGAACATCGTCAGGTTGGCGAACACCAGAGGGGCCCCAAACCGAAGCATCCGGCGGAGAAGACCCCAATCGACGCCTAGCGTCATATCGCGCCTCATCCACGCGATGAGCACTGTCAGCTTGATGGCGCCGACAATCAGGGGACTGATCAGCATCCCCAAAATCGCCATTTTGAGCCCTCCGAGAAACACGATGCTGAGAATCAGAATTCCGACCGTGGCAAGCGTGTCAATCAGAACGACGCGCCCCGAGGCTTCTTTCGCCCGCAGATAAGCAAACGGTATATTGCCGATGTAGCCGATCACGAAACAGCAAAAGGCCAGCAGGAGATAGGTAGCCGGAATGGACGGGCCAAGGACGAGCCGGGAAACAGCGGGTACGGCAGCCAAGCCCGCAAACAGCACCGCGAGACCCGTGACGACCGTGAAAACGAAAATGGTGCCGACGACCTTCCGCCGCTCCTCTTCGGTTTGAGCGGCTCCGTAATAGCGCAGGAGTGCTGCCGTAATCCCCATGTTCAAAAACATGCCCAACAACGACATGGTGACGTCCAGGACCTCGAGCACGCCGTAATCCACCGGGCTCAAATAGTGCGTATAGAAGGGCAACAGGAGGAAGCCGACCATCTTTACGAGAACGCCACCGACTCCGTAGATGAAGCTGTGCTTGACCGCGGTGCCGATCTCGCCGCTAAGCGATTGGCGTTGCACTATGGGATTGGCCGGGGCGGCCATCAGATTCCTTCCGCCCGTTCAACGAGCACCATTTCGGGGTCGCCGTCGAGCGCTGCAGAACCGCTTTCCGGGCCGTGCGCCATACCGGTCCAGAAGAGGCATCTCAGGATCGAGATACAGGCAACAATCGTGTAAAGGAAATCGAAATAGGCACGCCCAAGAAAGGCTCCTGAGACCAGGAAACCCACGAAACTGAACCGCAGCATATTGGCGTAATTGACGCTGAGGTTGTCGCCATGAAAACGGGCGACCTTGACGATCCTGCGCAGACCTACGAGGCAGGAGCCGATCAAAGTCAGATAAAGAGCCAGACCGGTAAAGCCGTGCTCGGCCAAGACACCGAAGTAGATGCTGTGCGGCCCGTGCACGTCCTTGGGATTGGGAGCGTAGCGGAGGAAAAGAGAGGGGGTGAAGGCATCGAAGCCACCGCCCATCAACGGGTAGTCCATTGCCAGGGCCCAGGAGTATTGCCACACGTTCAGTCGGGATTGCGCGGAGGAGTCCAGCGCATTATCGGTGTTCATGCGGTCGCGCCAGGCCTGCGGCGTGAAAAAGGCGGCAAACACAAACACGAGGATCAACACCGGAATGAGGACGGCTTTCTGTTTCGCTTGCAACAGCAGGCAACCGAGGATGGCGATCAAGCCAAGCAGCGCGCCGCGAGAGTAGGTGAACAGGATGGCGGGAATGGTCGCCAGAAAGAGAAACATCATCAGCCACCTGACCCGGCGGTCCTCCTCCGTCTTAGCCAGAAAGAAGAAAAAGGGGAGGGCCATATTCAAAGCCAGCCCGAAATCGTTGTTGTCTGCGATCATCGAGAACGTCGGGCCATAGACGCGCGAAGCACCGTCTGTCAGAATCATGATCGGAAGGTTCTTGACCACAAGGAATCCAAACGATCCGGCGATGGTCAGGATCAGCCACCGCAGACGCTGCCAGCTGCTGACGATGGCCACCGTCACTATCGTCATCAAGAGAACCTTCGAGACCATATTCCAGTGGTACCAGGCGGTCTCCGACTTTTCCGCGAAGGACGGATCGTAGCCGCTGTTGATGGTCGTCACCGTAAACCACAGCCAGAGGATCAATGTCAGAACGACTTCCCGGTTGGCCAAACGGTGCCATCCGGTAGTGAACACGAGACAGCCGAGCAACGTCGGAATCGCGACCAGCAGCGCAGGTTGGGCCTGCTGCGCAGCGCCCCATCCCAGGCTCTGCGGATTCACGAAGGACATGATGGTCCATAACACGATGCCATAGGCCGGCCGAAAGAAACAGAACGGCAGGCTTCCGAACAGCACGGCCATGATGATGATGTCGCGGACGGAATACATAAGCTACGCGTTATGTGCTGGCCGATGTCAATCGGCGCGCTTCCGCCGGCGCATCCAGGTTACCGGCGGAGTTCTGACCCCTTTCCTTCTCAAACACACAAAGGATGACGCTCCGCAGGGAACGGAACATATCGAGCGCCGTCAACCGCTCGTATAATACTCCCAGGCGGAAGAGCACGGGAGAAATCATCAGGTAGGCCGGGTAGTGTGTGATGGCGCTGAGCTCTTTCTTGACCAGCCCCGCCGATCGAAGCTCTTTGTCGATCTGGCCGAGGGTATTAGCGCGATATAGTGTCGGATAGACATCGTCCTCGGAAACCCGGAAAATCCGGCTCACCAGCGCGCGATGCCATCGGTATGGAGTGATGGCGGCGACCAGGGAAACGTAGTCGTACTTATTGGGGGTCGCCAGGATGACTTTGCCGCCGGGCTTCAGGACGCGCCGGAACTCGCGGAAGACCTGTCCGGGGTCTTCGAGGTGCTCGATGACGTAGCGGGAGATGACCAGATCGAAGTGGCCCTCGGGGAATGGTAAACGGCTCAGATCGCCGCGAACGCCAAATGGAGAGCTGGTATTAGCGGTTTCCAAAGTGGATTCCAGGTCGATACCGACCACTTCGGCGGTACGGGCGAATTCCTTCGAGAATTTCAAGTACCGCCCGCAGCCGGCGTCCAAAAGCCGGCCGCCGCGTGGCAAATACTTCTGGATCAGCCCGCGGTAAAGGGCGTCGTGAAACTTGTACCCGGCGTAATACTTCTCATATAGCCGCTGACATTTCTCGCGATCTTTGGAGCTGAACATAAGTTTCGTAAACCTTTAGCAATCTCGTTGCCTAACTGTCAACCCACTGGTACCAATCGAGTTTATACGCAAAGACGGCAGGACTCTTTTCCCAAGGTCCGCCCCGCCTCAACTCCATGGGATCTGTCGAGCGGTAGTTTGGGCCCCAGATGGTCGTCACCGCCGACCGGTAGCCCGCCTTCCGGATCAAGTCCTTATTCCACACGCCGAAATCTTTCTCCCGCCCGTTCGGGTAGGCAAAATGCGCCACCGGTTGCTGGAGTTCCTCTTCGATGCGTCTCTTGCATTCGGAAACCTCCCAACTCACCTGCTCGCCCGGCATACGGGACAAAAACGGGTGCGTGACCGTATGGCCGCCGAAATCGATGCCGCGTTTCTGCATGAAGCGGACCTGGTCCCAGGTCAGCATCTTTCCCATGTGTTCGCCCTTATCGGGGACGGCGAGCTTTTGGAGGATTTTCGGCAGCCATATCCGGCGCTCCGCATCCGGAAGGTCCCGGAAAATACTAAACACGCGGTCGAGGCATTCTAACCGCTCGGCGGACGTGCGCAGCCAATACCGGCGTCCGGAATCGATCTCCAGGTCGACAAAGTCCCGGAGAGATTTTTGGATGGCTGCCGCCAGTTGCTCGAACCACATGGGCTCGCGCGAATCCAGGTTTCCCGTCGTCAGGAAGATGGTCGCCGGCAGACCGTAACGCTCGAGCACGGGTAACGCGTTCTGGTAATTGTCCCGATATCCGTCGTCAAACGTAATCGCCACTACCGGCTGGGACGATTGGCCTTCCAGTCTCCTCACCAGCTCCGCCAGACTGACTACGCGATAGTGCCGGCTCACGTATCGCATCTGGGCGTCGAATAATGCCGTCGTGATGGCGGGGAAGAAGGCGTCGTTGTGGTCGTTCACCCGGTGGTAGTACAGGATTCGAGCGCTAGGCCCCGTCCTTTTCTCGAGGGAGGCTCGGGGCCATTTGCCATTTCGCGAAACCGTCAGACGATACCGGTCCCGCAGAATCCGCAGCACCCGCGGAGCGGGTGAATGAAAATAGCAGTTCGCGATGGCCTTCTGCCTCCATCCCATCTCGGGCGATTTGGGCGGATGCGTCTCTGGTACACTCGCTCCCCGCGGGATCTCCATGGCGTTCATGCGCCCACCGCCGCCGGCTGATCCACCGCCTGGCGGTGCCATAGCTCCAGTGTCAGGAACGTCCAGAGCGTGTCGCCGTAGTAGGTCGTATCGTCCGCCTCGTGTTTCGCAAATAGGTCCTCGATAAACGCCCGCTGGAAATATCCCCGCGCAAATGCGCGCGGGGAAAGCAGGGTATCGCGCGAGAGTTCCCGCATACGCCGATCGGATTTCATCCAGGTTGCCACCGGGATGCCAAACCCATGCTTCTTTTTCTGGATGATTTCGACTGGCAACAGTTCCCGAAACGCCCGTTTGAACAGGTATCGCTTGTCGAATCCCTTCACCTTCAACCCGGCCGGAATGCGCCCGGAGAACTCGGCCACGGACCGGTCGAGAAACGGGAATCTCGTTTGAATCCCCGCCAACTCCGACATGGAAGTTACCTTCGGCAGGTCGTTGTCGGCGAGCGTAATCTTCATATCGACATAAAGCAGGCGGTCGAGATGAGTGTGCGCCAGCGCCTGCTCGTAGTGCCGCGAGGGAATGTCCAGAATGGTGTACCCGCCGAGCGCCCGCAGAAAATCGCCCTGGAAGATCTCCTCCGGAGGATGCGTGCGGAGAAACTGGAACGAGAGCATACGCTCCACGCCGGACATATTGGCACGACGGACGTACCCCCTAGCCCTGCGGAACGGACCGATGCCGGTGGGCAGGATGCGCAGCGCGGGCTCGATCAGCCCCTTGCGTAACACGCGGGGAAGGTTGTGGTATATCTCGAAAATCTTATCGGTCGCATAGCGCTCGTTGCCCCCGAACAACTCATCGCCGCCGTCGCCCGCCAGGAGCGTTTTGACCCCGTTCTGCGCCGCCAGCCGCGCGCAGAAGTAGGTGGGGATGGCGGACGAGTTGCCGAACGGCTCGTCCACGCTGCGGATCATCCGCGGCAGAGCTTCAAAACAGTCCCGTGGGCCCACCAGGTAGGTATGGTGTTCGGACTGGAATTTTCGGGCCGCCAACTCGGCATATCCGAGCTCGTTGAAGGATTGGTCTTCGAAACCGATCGAAAAGGACCTCACCGGGCCGCCGGACGCGCGCGTCATCATGCCGAGGACCGTGCTGCTGTCAGTCCCACCGCTTAGGAAGGCGCCCAGGGTGGGAAGTGGATCGTCCTTGCAGTGAGCGGCGACAGACTGCTCCACCACCGACTCCAGTTCGCGGCCGAGGTGCGATTCATCGCGCTCGTTGCCGACGCCGTAGCGCATGTCCCAATACTTCTCGATGCGCATCTCGCGGTCGGTCGCCACCAGCATCGCGCCCGGAATCAGCCGTGAGACCTTGGTAAAGATCGTCTCCGGCGCCAGATTCGCGCTGAAATTCAACAGGTTGACGATCGCCCGGGGGTTGATCTCGAGAGCCACCTCGCCGGTCCGCGCCAGCGCATCCACCCGCGAGGCGATGGCCAGCAGGTTGCCGCTCCGGTAATATGCCAGCCGCTTGATGCCGAAGCCGTCAATCGCGGCGAGCATCCGCCTCTCGCGCCGGTCCCACAGAACCAGCGAAAAACCGCCGCGCAACTTTTCGACGAACCCGGAGCCGAACCGCGCGTAGAGGGCCGCCAGCAGGGCCGCCGTCTTCGCCTCCCGCGGCACGGCCGGCGCGATTCCGGCCTCGCGTGCGAGGTCCTTTTCGTTCAGCAGGTCGGCGTCGCAGGCGAGCAGCACACGATCGTCCTTGTAGATCTGATGCTCGTCGAAGCGCGCCGACACACCGACTCCCGCTCCCTGGTCGATCTCCCGGGCAAACCGCTCCTCCCCCACAATCGAGAGCCCGGCGTGGAACGACGCGAGTGTCTCCGCTACGCGCTCGGGGTTCTGTTGCCGCCAGACTGCGCAGATTCCGCTCATGCCGCCTTACAGACCTCCCGCCAGCTCTTGAACATCAAAACGCACCATAACAGCGCCGACCAGTCACGCTGCCCGCGCTGGTGCTGGTTCCAACAGCGCGTCAGAAACACGCTATTCAACGCGTCGTCCGGACGGCCGATCAAGCGGTCGTAGGCGTACTCCTTCAGTTCTCCGCGGAACCATTCCGCCACCGGAACCGCAAATCCTCTTTTCTTCCGGTTCAGCACGGCCGGCGGAAGAATCCTCTCCAACGCTTTCTTGAAAATGTATTTCCCCTGGCCGTTGCGCAGTTTCAACCCCGAGGGCATCTGCGCAATCAATTCCATCAGCTTGTGATCGAGCAGCGGGCACCGCACCTCGAGGGAAACCGCCATACTGGCGCGGTCCACTTTGGTCAGGATGTCGTCAACCAGGTAGGTTTTGATGTCGACGTACTGAATACGCGAAAGCGGATCCGTCGTGTTGGCGCGGTCGTAGTGATAGCGCAGCACGTCGGAGGAATCGTAGCCTCCAAGTTGCTTCCAGACATCGCCGCTAAGGAGTTTGCTCTTCATGCCCGGCGGGCAGCACGAAATGCCATGGAAATAACCGTCGATGGGATCGCGCGCCAGGCTCTGGAACGTGGATTTCGCGCGGATCACGCGCGGCGCCCATCCCAGCTTGGGATACAGTTGCCCGAGCGGTCCGAAAATGCTCTTCCGCAGGCCCGCGGGAACGCGGGACCGAAGCTTCTCTTCCCACATCGTCAATTTGTAGCGCCGGTACCCGGCGAAGTTTTCGTCGCCGCCATCGCCGGAGAGAGCCACGGTTACATGCTGCCGCGCGATCTGCGAAACGTAGTACGTGGGCACCGCCGAGGAATCCCCAAACGGCTCGTCATAGTGCCACGCCAGCTTCGAAACCAGGTCGATGGCACGAGGCTTCACAACCTGGTCGAAATGATTTGCTTGGAGCGTGGAGGCGTACGCCCGCGCGTCCTTGGCTTCGTCGTAGCTGTCTTCGGTGAAGCCGATCGAGCAGGTGGTCACGGGCCGCTGAAATTCGTTCATCAGCGACACCACCGAGGAGGAGTCCACGCCGCCGCTCAGAAAAGCGCCCAGGGGGACATCGCTGACCAGCCGCGATTTTACCGCCGTGCGGTATTCTTCGAGAAAACATTCGCACCACGAGGCTTCCGAAAGCTGCCGCGTCCGATCGAAGCGGATGTCCCAATAGGGCGTCTCGCGAAGACTCGTTCCCTCCACCACCAAATAGTGCGCGGGGCGCAGCTTGCGAACGCCGCGGTAAATCGTCTTGGGAGCGGGAACGTATTGGTACGAAAAATAGTCGGAGAGCGCCTCGATGTCCATTTCCGCCGAGACGCCGCCGGCTGGCCACAGCGCCTTGATTTCGGAGCCGAACACCAAGCGGCGGCCGTCCCAGGAATAAAACAGCGGCTTCTTTCCCACACGGTCGCGGGCCAGCACCAGCCGTTTCCGCCTGCCGTCCCACAGCGCGATCGTGAACATGCCCCGCAACTCCGCAAAGCAGGCTTCACCCAGCTCTTCGTAAAGGTGAATGATGGTCTCTGTGTCCGACCGGGTCTTGAAGGTGTGTCCGCTGGAGAGATACTTCCGGTTCAACTCCTCGAAATTGTAGATTTCACCGTTGAATACGATCCAGATGGTGTCATCTTCGTTCGAGAGCGGCTGGTGGCCGCCAGACAGATCGATAATCGAAAGCCGCCGGTGCGCCAGGCCCACTCCACCGCGTGCGTAGAAACCTTCGTCGTCCGGTCCCCGGTGGCGCAACTGGTCTGCCATCGCCTTCAGGGTGGCGCGCCGCACGATGGCTTCAGATCCCGATTCAAAGATGCCGCAAATTCCGCACATATGTCTTTATACTCTAGCGACGGCCGGTGCCGGGCTAGTCATTGCCGGCGCCAGGCTCTCATAAACGTGTTCGTACTTCCGGACCATCGAATCGATCGAAAACTCCTCGCGTACGCGGCGGACCGCCCCCTTTCCGAGGTGCGCGCGTAATTCCGGCCGTCCCGCCAGGAGACACAACTGCTCCGCTAATTTCCGCGCGTCCGCAACAGGGAACAAGAGCCCCGATTGCCCATCCACGACCACTTCCGGATTCCCGCCGGCCGCCGTAGCAACGGTCGCCAGACCACTCGCCATGGCCTCCAGAAGAGAGTTCGAAATCCCCTCTGAGACGGAGGGCAGCACATACACGTCCAAGGCATTCAGCAAGTCTGCTACCCGGTCGGCGGTTCCCAGGAAGAAAACCCGGGTGCTCCATTCGGGGTGGCTTTCGACGAACGCCTGCAAATTGGGCAGTTCCGGTCCTTCGCCGGCCAGCAGCAGCCGCCAGTTTTTCATCTCTCCCGCCGCTTGCGCGATGGCCTGGAGGAGCGTCCTATGATCCTTGATGGGAAACAGGCTTCCCACGCATCCAATGCAAAACTCGCCCTCGCTCAACCCCAGTTCCCGCCGCACGCTGGCCCGTCTGAGAGGATCAGGAAAGAAGTGCCGGCTGTCCACGCCGTTATGGATGACAGTGATTTTTGGCGCCCCAAACCCGGTGTTCCGGGCATGGAAATCCCGCAATTGATAGGAAACCGACAACACCCGGTGCGCCAGCTCAAAGGCAAGTCTCCGGAAGCAGACTCTCCTCCAGGGCTCCTTGGCATGGGCGTTCGAATCCAGGCCATGTTCGCTGTGTACCACCGCGCCGGCACGAACCCATCGCCCGGCGAATACCGCTTCGATCGCCGCCCAATTCCGCGAATGCACAATATCCGGCTCCACTTGTCGGATGGCGCGTGCCAGCAAAGCCGCCTGAAAGCGCGAGTCGTTCTGCTTGGCGAGGCACTGGATCCTTACCCGGTCGCGAGGCAGGCGATCCGCATTCGGTCCCAGGCCCCGCAGGGTGCACACCACATGCTCGAACCGGGCGGGATCCATACGGTTGATGAGGTTCACCAAGCCGTTCTCCAGCCCACCTTTGCCCAGGCTGTCCACTACATGCATGATGCGGATGGGCATCGGTTACTTCCCTGCTCCCCCAGCCTGCATGCACTCCAAGCGCGGCGCGGCGGAAGGCTCGCGCAAAGCGCCCGGCATGAGCGCCGAATACTCGCGGTAGAGAATTTCCTCGCCCTTCTGCCAGTTCAAGAAGTTCCGCCCGAAACGCCCGGCGTTGGCGGCCATGCTTCTTCGCACGCTCCGGTCCTCCAGCACCGCAAGCGCCTTTTGCACTTCTCTGGCGCTGTATGCCGGCAACACAATGCCGCACTCGGCCTCTCTGACAACATCGGCGATTTCGCCGAAGTTCCCGGTGATCAGTGGCCGACCGGCGGCCAGCGCTTCGTAAAGCTTATTGGGCGCGCTGAAGCGGGCATTGGGGTTCTGTGGGTCGAATCCGTAATACACAATGTCCCCGGCGCAAGTGTAATCCGCGATCTGCTTCCCCGAAACGAAGCCCACGTAAAGGATCCGCGGATTCACAGCCGCCGCCAGCTTCACCACGTCGTGCAGAGCGCCCTTGCCGCCCAGAATCACGTACACATCCGGGCACGCCTCCGCGGCCGCCAACAGCTCCTCGATTTTGCGGTCCATCAGCAACTGCGTAATGCAAACCACCGCCAGCGCGCTATCCGGAATACCCAGTTGGCGGCGCACTTCCCGGTTCTGCCGCTCGGTTCGCGAAAACTCCTCGAGGCGCTTCCAATTGCCTACGACTACCGAATGGCGCGCCCCTCTCTCCTCGAAATGCCGGCGCAGTTTCTCCCCTACCGTGATTAGCAGGTCGGTCCGCCGGATGAGGAAGTTTTCCAGCCGTGTCAGTCCGCGACGCACCGCTATGTGGACATTTCCTTCTAGCATGTCCGGGAAACTTTCATGGGCGTCGTAGACGATTGGCTTGCGCTTCAGTTTTCCCAAAACGAACCCGAGCGGCAAGGTATCGAGATCATGACAATGGACTACGTCAAATGAGGTTCGTAACCCCCGCCACAGCATCTTCAGGTACAGCCAGGCGTAGAAGAATATCTGCGCCGTGCCTCTGCCATGGGAGGAAGACAAGTAGACGCGCTCCACTTCAACACCCTCCATGCACTCCTTAGCCGCGGCTTTCAAATCCCGGTCCCAGGCCAGCAGTCGCACGCGACAACCCATACCGGCCAGCGCCAAGGCTTCCTGCCGCACCCTGGGGTCCGGATCGTATGCGTTGGTAAGCAACATTAATACAGCCTTTGGCGACAAATTGATGCGGGGTTTCATGAGTGACAGCTTGCCGTCCGATAGAGCAATCCGACTTCCAACAGCTCCCGCGGAAACGGCCCAATCGGGAAATGAGGTACTACTCAAGCTACCCGAGGGAAGACTGAGGCTCAGGCCTTGAGGATTCCCTATCCGCGGGATTCTCAAGCAATTGCAGCAATTGGTCGAGCGAGTTCTCCCACCTGTACTCTTCGCCTACCCGGCGTCTTCCTTCCACACCTTTGCGCCGTGCGAGATCGAAATCGCGTAATAGAAGTACTATCTTTGAAGCCATCTCATCCGCCGTATCGCCGGTATCTACCATCTCGGCCACCTTTGGCGAGAGTCCCTGCGCCGTCCGTGAGGTGGCGACCACCGGCAGGCCGTACGCCATGGCCTCCAGAATCTTGTTCTGAATACCGGCGGCGATGGCAAAGGGCGCTACTGCAACTTGTGCTTTGGCGAGATAGGTGCGCACATCCGCCACGAAGCCCGTGACCTCGACTCCATCCATTCGCTGCAAGCGCAGCACGTTTCGATTGGGGTTACGGCCAACGATCAGAAACCGGGCTTTGGGAACGGAGTCGCGAATGAGCGGCAACACCTTTCGCGCGAAGTAGTTGACCGCTTCCTGGTTGGGGAAGTAACTCATGTCGCCGGTAAAGATCACGGTTGGCACCGTCCTATCGGGTGGAACCACCCGCGGATCGAAATAGCGGGTATCGACGCCGTTTGGAATCACCTGGACGCGAGTGGCCGGCGAGATCTGGCGCACCAACGCGGCTTCGCGTTCCGTTGTGACCACGACACAGGACGACCTGGCGCAAACCCGCCGCTCGTATCCCCTCAAATATCGTCCCTCCCTTCGATAGATGGCGGAAAACGGAAACCGGGTGAACGTCGCGTACTGCGTCCATTTGTCGGAATCCACGTCAACCAAGTCCGTCACCATCGGAATCTGCCCGGCCGACTCCACGTACTGGGCCATGGCGGAGCAGTAGACGAAAATGCGGTCATAGGAGCGGCGCAGAAGGGCCCGCTGAACCTCCGCCTGGAGGCCGGCAGAGTAAAAGTAGGGCACCGTAAGGGGTTGTTGGGTGGGCAGGAACCACAGGGATCGCAGACGGGCCATTTTCGGATGTACCCGGGCCACCGTAAGTTTATGACAGTATCCCGCCAGCGTCTCCTGGTAGGCCAGGTCGCCAGCATCGTCCGCCAAGGTAAACACATCTACCTCGTGCCGTGCCGCCATGGCTCGCAATTGGTGAAAGGCGCGAATCTTGTCGCCCTTATTTGGCGGGTACGGGATGCGGTGGCAAAGGTAAAGAATTCTCAAAACTTCCCTAATATTGGTAGGCGCGGCAGGATTTGAACCTACGACCTCCCTGGAGTTTAGACAGGGCGCTCTAACCGCTGAGCTACACGCCTATTTCGTTTCTCAACTCAAATCGATGGTATCCATCGAATCAGCCGTGGCCCGAGGACTTTCGTCCAAGCATACGGCATCCTCTTCCAGGCTGCCACCGGCAACTGGAACTTCCTGTCGACTGGACTCAGGTGCGGAACCTCATTTGCCCGAACCAGGTGATACCGGTAAGGCAATTCTGTGACCTTCATGGACCACGCCGATTTGAAATGAAACGACCCAGTTCCCCGTTTGCTCCGCCCGAAATCGAATTGCCGGAACCCCTCTTTACAGCTTTGTGCCATCAGATTCCAGTACATGAAATTGTTCGGGGAATCCTTATAATACTCGGCCAGCGCCCCGCCGTAATAGGGCAATACCTGGTCTCGAAAGTAGAAACACAGCACTCCAGCAACCGCCGTCTTGCCCTTGCGCACTCCGAACAGCCTGGTGTGCTTAGGAAACTCACCGCGGAGGCGGGAGAACAGCTCACGCGAAAAAACCGGTGTACCCAGACGATGCACGCTCTGGGCATAAATCTCGTAGAATTCCTCGTCGGTAAGATCCCCGGTCCATTCCAGACCGGCCTTCTGCGATTTCCGCACCGCATACCGCGTATCTCTTGGCAACCCTTGCAGCAACTTCTCAGGGCCGGCCGTCAGATCCTGGGTAAAAGTCACATATAGATCCCGCCCCGGTAAGGAGGTCGCAAACGGCTCTGTACGGTTGCGCATTTCCAGATACTTCACCCCGAGTTGGTCCGCCAGGTCGCTCCCCGCCCGTAGCAGCGCAAAATACGAATCCGGATCATCCGCGCAAATGCCGCCGTAAACTGCCAATGGCAGCGAGACCATGCAGTCCCCGAAGATTCGATTGCGAACCCAACTAATCGGGAATACACCCGTTATGCGATTCTCGCGGCGCGCTACCAGGCAAAAATAACGATGTCCAAGAATCTCCCCGACAATCGTCCGCCATCCCGAAAGGTGGAACAAGGTTCCCGACGGAGAGGACATCACGAAGCGATCCCATTCGGCTTCCTCTCCCTTACCGAGTTGGCGAGTCTCGATCCGGCTGGCCCCGCCGCCAGCCGGATCCTGCCGAAAATCGTGCGCATCCACATTTGCATTGATCATCGTCAGTA